>Ga0224527_1000157_pt1 | contig 51319 bp, 36 predicted proteins | sample CBST0metaG_FD_179882 | JGI IMG/M metagenome (GOLD analysis project Ga0224527, IMG submission 179882) | Peat soil microbial communities from Stordalen Mire, Sweden - C.B.S.T0 | ecosystem: Environmental > Terrestrial > Soil > Wetlands > Peat | place: Sweden: Norrbotten County, Stordalen Mire...
GGTTCAGGCGCTTCGGGCGCGGCGGAATTGCTCGGCGCGGGCGTTTGAGGCGGTGCGGCGTTTGCCGGTGCGGGACTTTGCGTCGGTGCGGGGTTAGCCGGCGCGGGCGCGGGACTTTGCGCTGGTGCGGGGTTAGCCGGCGCGGGCGCGGAATTTTGCGCCGGCGACGGGTTTGCTGGCGTAGTTACCGGAGCGGTGTTATTCGGCGCGGATGATTGCGCCGCATTGTTGGCCGGTTGCCCGTTAGATGCATCCGGGGCATTGCCAGGCGTCGTTACGGGCTGTGCCGGAGTGTTGCCTCCCGCTGAATTCGACGTATCCTGCGCTGGAGCGGTGGAGCTTTGATCCGCTGAATGCGCGTCGGAAGACGTCTGGCCGGTCGTCGATCCCGCTGCTGCCGGTTGTGTCTGATCTGCCGCCACGACCAGCGGCGACAACCACAGTCCTAGCATCAGTGCGCCAATCAGACCGGTTCCCGTTTTATGCATAAAGCCTCCACTTAAACTGTTTATCCGTTTTTCAGGTTATTAGATGATAATAGCCTGTTAAAATTACCTTGAGAAAGGGATTTCTGAACGCTGAAGCAAAAGAGGCGCATTTTCCTGGCGGGCTTAGCGTCTGATAAGAAAAGTATTGTTGGCATGCTACCTTGTCCTGCTGCAGAGGCAAACGTTTTCGTTTATACTGCGCGCAATTTTTATCAGGTCAGGTGAAAAAATGGTAACCATAGGAACAGCCTTACGCCCCGGCGCCACTAAGGTTATGCTGTTAGGGTCCGGCGAATTGGGTAAAGAAGTGGCCATAGAGTGCCAGCGGCTGGGCGTGGAAGTGATTGCGGTCGATCGCTATGCCCATGCGCCGGCAATGCATGTGGCCCATCGATCACATGTTATCAATATGCTCGACGGCAACGCGCTGAAAGCGATTATCGAATTAGAGCGGCCCGATTACATTGTGCCGGAAATCGAAGCGATAGCAACCGACATGCTCATTACACTGGAACAGCAAGGGCATCATGTCGTTCCCTGCGCCAAAGCCACCTGGCTGACCATGAACCGGGAAGGCATTCGCCGGCTGGCGGCGGAAACCCTGGCGTTGCCGACTTCCGCTTACCATTTTGCCCGGGACCGCGCCGAGCTTGATTTGGCTGCGGCGCAGATCGGCTATCCGCTCATCATCAAACCGGTGATGAGCTCTTCCGGCAAAGGCCAAAGCCTGGTTAAACAACCATCGCAACTGGATGCCGCCTGGAACCACGCTCAGCTTGGCGGGCGGGCCGGCGGCGGTAAAGTTATTGTCGAAGGCCTGGTTAAATTCGATTTCGAGATCACGCTCTTGACGGTAAGCGCCGTTGACGGCATTCATTTCTGCGAACCGATTGGCCATCGGCAGGAAGACGGCGACTACCGAGAATCCTGGCAACCTCAGCATATGAGTGAACTGGCCCGGCAAAGGGCGCAGGAAATTGCCCGCCAAGTGGTCACCGCGCTTGGCGGACTGGGGCTGTTTGGCGTCGAGCTGTTTGTTTGCGGCGATGAAGTCATCTTCAGCGAAGTCTCGCCCCGGCCGCATGATACCGGCATGGTGACCCTGATCTCGCAGGATTTATCCGAGTTCGCGCTGCATGTCCGCGCTTTTCTGGGGTTGCCGATCGGCGCTATCCGTCAATACGGACCAGCGGCGTCGGCGGTGATTTTACCTGAACTCCACAGTGAAGACCTGAAATACAGCGGCTTGGAACACGCATTGACCGCACAGCGGCAAATCAGGTTGTTCGCCAAACCCGCCATCGAGGGCAAACGCCGCCTGGGCGTGGCGCTGGCCATGGCCGATACGGTGGAGGACGCCGTGCGCGATGCTAAAGAGAGCGCAGCGGCCATCAACGTCCAGGGCTAAGACGCCATACCTGACACTGCGCGGGTTTAACGTTCGAGATTATCGGGGGGCACGTCAGATGGGGGAAAATTGGCGAAAGCCAGCCGAGCCCCTTTCTGGGAAAGGCCCGATACGCGCCAAACTTTCATCAAGCAATGGGTTTGCGCACCAAACTCGCCATAAATTTAAGGCTCCCAAACGGGAGCCTTAAATTCTGGACTACCGGCTAATTAGAGTTTAGCGCCGGCAACGGCTTCTTTCGCTATCTGGGTAATGCGGGCGTAATCTCCCGCTTCCAGCGCGTCATTAGGCACCAGCCAAGAACCGCCAATACACAGCACGCTTTTCAGCGCCAGGTAATCACGGTAGTTTTTCGGTGAAATGCCGCCAGTCGGGCAAAAACGGATCTGCGAGAAAGGTCCGGCGATAGCTTGCAACGCTTTCACGCCGCCATTGGCTTCAGCCGGGAAAAATTTGAATTCACGCAGGCCGTACTCCATACCCAACATCAATTCCGACACGGTGGCGATGCCCGGGATTAAAGGTACGCTGCCTGCGATGGCCGCTTTCAACAATGGCTCGGTCAATCCGGGGCTGATGATGAACTGCGCGCCGGCGGCGGTGACTTCGGACAGTTGCTGAGCATTGGTGACGGTACCGGCGCCGACAATGGCTTCCGGCACTTCTTTCGCGATAGCGCGGATGGCGTCAATAGCGCAAGCGGTGCGCAACGTGACTTCCAATACCCGGACGCCGCCTGCCACCAACGCTTTTGCCAACGGAACAGCATGTTCCAATTTATTGATGACGATAACCGGTACTACCGGACCCGCCGTCAGGATGCTTTCCGCGCTTGTTTTCCAATTCTTCATTACGTGCTATCTCCTGTCTTGCCCTTAGGCAACGGTATTAAGTTAACTCACTTACTCGAATTCATTCCAGGAGCGTCCGTCACGGGTGATCATGGCCACCGAGGCCACCGGCCCCCAGGTACCTGACTGGTAAGGCTTCGGCGCTTCATTGTCCGAGGCCCAGGCTTCCATAATCGAATCCACCCATGTCCAGGCTTCTTCCACTTCGTCCCGGCGGACAAACAACGCCTGGATGCCGCGCATGGTCTCCAGCAGCAGCCGTTCATAAGCATCCGCCAGATGCTCCTGATTAAAAGTTTCGGTGAAGCTCAGATCCAGCTTGGTGGTTTGTAACCGGTGTTTGTGATCAAGACCCGGTACTTTATTAAGAATCTGGATATCCATGCCTTCATCAGGCTGTAAACGGATAGTCAGTTTATTTTGCGGCAATTGCTGGTAAGAATCCCGGAACAGGTTAAGCGCCGGGTTTTTGAAATAGACCACGACTTCGGAACATTTGGTCGGCAGGCGTTTACCGGTACGCAGGTAAAACGGCACCCCGGCCCAGCGCCAATTATCGATATCAACCCGAATAGAAACAAACGTTTCGGTGTGACTGGCTTTATTGGCGCCCTCTTCTTCCAGATAGCCCGGCACTTTCTTGCCTTGCACAAACCCGCTGGTGTATTGCCCGCGCACGGTGGTGGCACGCACATTGGTATGATCAATGGGGCGCAGCGAGCGCAGTACCTTGACTTTTTCGTCGCGAATCCGGTCGGTGGTCAAATCAGACGGCGGCGACATGGCGATCATCGTCAGGATTTGCAGCAAATGGCTTTGAATCATATCGCGCATTTGTCCGACTGTATCGAAATAACCCCAGCGACCTTCTATCCCCACCTCTTCAGCGACGGTGATTTGCACTGAATCAATGGTACGGTTATCCCAATTGGTGGCGAACAGCGCGTTGGCGAAACGCAGCGCCAACAGATTGAGCACCGTTTCTTTGCCGAGATAATGGTCGATACGATAGACCTGGGATTCTTTGAAATACTCGGCCACCTGATCATTGATGACGCGCGAAGAGGCTAAATCGGTACCCAACGGTTTTTCCATCACCACCCGGCTCGGCTCTTTATTCAGGCCGGCTTTTCCCAATCCCTGGCAAATGGCGCCGAACGTATTCGGCGGCATGGCGAAGTAGTTAATGGTGACGCGCGCTTTCTGATCGAGTTTGGCCGCCAATCGGGTAAAGTGCTTGCTCTCATTGACGTCGAGATTGCAAAAGTCCAACCGGGAGCTTAGCTTTTCCCAAACCGCTTCGTCGATTTTCTCGTTCATAAAGGTTTCGAGAGCCTCGCGCACCACCTTGGTATAGGCTTGCACGTCCCAATCAGCCCGGCCCACCCCAATGATGCGGGTATCCGGGTTAATGGAACCGGCTTTTTCCAACTGATATAACGAAGGCATCAACTTTCGCCGCGCCAAATCGCCTTTCGTGCCGAAAATCACCAGATCGCAGGCCTGGGTAATGGATGTTACCGCCATGTTCCTCTCCTCATGCAGGATGTTTGTAATTTTATTACACTCTAAAAGGTTTTATTTTGACGCCAACCAGTAATCCGCCAGAAAAAATCGTATGACAGGCTCTTTTTTGCAAGAATGCTCAAGATTCAAACAGAGAAAATGTAATTTACCAACACGAGTGTCAATATATTACACTTATGAAAATTAGACACGAGTCATAGTCTAGCAAAAAACTCAGCGAGTCTGTCGGATTCACTGCCTTTAAACTCTGGCTCGTAGTATATTTCATCAATTCGGTAATGATTTCTCCTTTATGTGAAATCGTTAAAAACCATGAGCTATTCACTTATGAACATGCTGGAAAAGATCAATAGCCATATGGAGTTGCTGAGTAAATCTGAACGTAAAGTCGCGGAAGTCATCCTCGCTACGCCCCAGACTGCTATTCATTCCAGCATCGCTATCCTGGCCAGAATGGCCGACGTCAGTGAACCCACCGTCAACCGTTTTTGTCGCCGTTTGAATACCAAAGGCTATCCTGATTTCAAACTACAGCTGGCTCAGAGTTTGGCTAATGGTACGCCTTATGTAAACCGCAACGTGGATGAAGACGATAGCGTAGATTCTTATACGCTGAAGATTTTCGAATCCACCATGGCCAGTCTGGAACAGGTTAAAACCCGTTTGGATATCGCCGCCATCAATCGGGCGGTTGATTTACTCACCCAGGCCAAGAAAATCTCTTTCTTCGGCTTGGGCGCCTCCGCCGCGGTCGCCCACGACGCCATGAACAAGTTTTTTCGTTTCAATATCCCCATCGTCTATTCGGAAGATATCGTTATGCAACGTATGAGTTGCATGAATTCCAGCGAAGGGGATGTGGTGGTGCTAATCTCCCATACCGGCCGAACCAAAATGCTGGTGGACCTGGCGCAATTAGCGCGTGAGAATGACGCTACCGTCATTGCGGTGACTTCACCTTACTCGCCATTGGCCCATGAAGCCTCTCTTACCTTAGCACTGGATGTTCCCGAAGATACGGATGTCTTCATGCCAATGATCTCGCGGATTGCGCAATTAACGCTCATTGACGTCCTGGCTACCGGTTTTACCTTGCGCCGCGGCGCCAAATTCAGGGATAACTTGAAGCGGGTCAAGGAAGCCTTGAAAGAATCGCGCTTTGATAAGGTAGATTCTGCAGCATATAAATTTGATTAATACGTTATTATATTAAAATAATTTCTCCCATGCGTTCGGAATACATCCGAACCTGACGTTAAGGGAGATCGTATACACACAGCCGCATCAACCGTCACTGGCGATGAGCACCCTCTCTTGCCATAGTAAACGATTGATCCGATGTTTTTGCTACACCAATAATGCCCAAGTCAACGGAGTTATCCATGTCCAGACGGCTCAGAAGAACCAAAATCGTCACCACACTGGGGCCAGCCACCGACCGCGACAATAATCTAGAAAAAATTATTGCCGCCGGCGCCAATGTGGTTCGCCTTAATTTTTCCCACGGTACCGCGGAAGATCATCTCATGCGAGCCAATAAGGTGCGTGAGATCACGGCAAAACTGGGACGGCACGTGGCGATCCTGGGTGATTTACAAGGACCGAAAATCCGCGTTTCCACTTTCCGGGAAGGTAAGGTATTTCTGAGCGTTGGCGATAAATTCATCCTGGACGCCAATTTGGGAAAAGGCGAAGGCGACCGGGAAAGGGTCGGCATTGACTACAAGGGACTGCCTGGCGATGTGGTGCCGGGAGATATCTTATTGCTCGATGATGGCCGGGTGCAAATCAAGGTGCTGGATGTCAAGGGCATGCAGGTGTTTACCGAGGTGACGGTCGGCGGCCCGTTATCCAATAATAAAGGCATTAATAAAATGGGCGGCGGTTTATCGGCGCCGGCGCTAACGGAAAAAGACAAGCTTGATATTTTGACCGCGGCCAAGATAGGCGTGGATTATCTGGCGGTTTCTTTCCCGCGTACTGGCGAAGATATCAATTATGCTCGACGCCTGGCCCGCGACGCGGGTTGCAATGCCAAAATCATCTCCAAAATCGAGCGCGCCGAAGCCGTGGCCAGCGATGAAGCCATGGACGATATCATTCTCGCTTCCGACGTGGTCATGGTCGCGCGAGGCGATCTTGGCGTGGAAATCGGCGATCCGGAACTGGTGGGGATTCAGAAAAAGCTGATCCGCCGCGCCCGTAAACTTAACCGCGCCGTGATTACCGCCACTCAGATGATGGAGTCGATGATCACCAATCCGATGCCGACCCGCGCCGAAGTGATGGACGTGGCGAACGCCGTGCTGGACGGCACCGATGCGGTAATGCTATCGGCAGAAACCGCCGCCGGTCAATATCCGGCTGAAACCGTGGCCGCCATGGCCAGGGTCTGTCTGGGTGCCGAGAAAATCCCCAGCATCAATGTTTCAAAACACCGTCTGGATGTGCAATTCGACAATATTGAAGAAGCCATCGCCATGTCCAGCATGTACGCCGCCAATCACCTGAAAGGGGTGAGCGCCATCATCACATTGACGGAATCGGGCCGCACGCCGCTGATGATGTCGCGTATCAGCTCGGGATTGCCGATTTTCGCCATGTCGCGTCATGAACATACCCTGAACCTCACCGCCCTGTATCGCGGAGTGACGCCAGTGTATTTCAATAACGATGTCGAGGGCGTCGTTGCCGCCACCGAGGCCGCCAATTTATTGCGGGATAAAGGTTTTCTGATGTCCGGCGATTTGGTGATCATTACCCAGGGCGACGTGATGAGCACCGTGGGCACCACCAACACCAGCCGAATCTTGCGGGTAGAATAATCCGCCGCGCCCACAGTCTGCCGGGCTGACGCCCATGAGCGCCAGCCTTTGGTTTAACCGCGCTACGATGCTGTATCGGTAGCGCGGTTAAACCGTCAGGTTCTGCGTTTATAGGGATCAGCGTCGCCCGGTTTGCGGGTTTTCAATAACTTCAGCAGCCAGGTGTATTGTTCCGGATTCGGCCGCACCAAAAGTTCCACTTCCTCGTTCATACGCTGCGCGACATAGACTTCGCCGGCCCCGGCGAGATCAGTCATCGGCGGATGAACGTAGATATGCAGTTGACTGGTTTTACTGTTGTATACCGGGAATAATGGGACGACTTCCGCCCGGCAAACTTTCATCATTCGCCCGATAACCGGCAGCGTTGCTTTGTAAGTGGCAAAAAAATCCACAAATTCACTTTGCTTGGCCCCATGGTCCTGATCAGGCAGATAATAGCCCCAATATCCCTCGCGGATGGAATAGATAAAGGGCTTGATGCCGTCGTTGCGGGTATGCATACGACCGCCGAAACGGCGACGCATCAGGTTCCACATATAATCCACCAAATCATTACGCTGATTATGGAACATGGCGGCCACCTTCTGGCCGCTCGCAGCCATCAACATGGCCGGGACATCGACCGCCCAACCATGAGGAACCAGAAAAATGATATTGCGCTGCTGTGCTTTCAGATCTTCAATGGCCTGCTCGCCATGCCAGAACACCCTTTTTTTGAACTGTTCCGTATCGCGACAAGCCAATTCCGCCATCAGCACGGTTGATTGCGGCACCAGGGCAAACATATCATCTATGATTTTTTCCCGTTCAGCGTCGCTCAATTCCGGCAGGCAATACTTGAGATTAACCTCGGCGCGATAACGCGCGCCCCTGGCCAATTTGCCAGACAGGCGGCCGAGAGCGCCCAAGAAGGGGTCACGCCAGCGCGCCGGGACGTAAGCCGCGCCGGCGATCAAGCCGATGGCGCACCAGATGCCCCAATAACGAGGCGATAAAAACCCCGGTCTGAACCTGGGGATAAATTCCGTTGTTTGACTTTTAATACCGTTTTCCATGCCTTTCTCTAATGTTGTATATCCAGAGGGCTCATCGTCCCTTCTTGGCTTTTGGCGCCGCCGTGGAGAATGATAAACATCATCAAGCAGTTGATGGTTTACCGACATCCCTAAGATAACATATCAATCGAATTGCAGTTGAGGGATTGCATCTTTGACCTGAGCCAAATAGTCCAGCCGGCCTCTACCGGTCAACCCTTCCGTGTGCGGCAAATTGGCGGTCAGGGGATTAACCGCCTGCTGGTTTATCCACATTTCGTAATGCAAATGCGGCCCGGTGGAACGGCCGGTATTACCGGATAACGCAATGCGATCGCCCCGTTTGATCTGCTGCCCCGGTTTGACCAGTGATTTTTTTAAATGCATATAGCGGGTCATATATTGCCGCCCATGACGAATGGCGACATAGTTCCCTGTTTCAGAGCCATTTTTGCTGATAACCACCTCGCCATCGCCGACCGCCAATATCGGAGTTCCTTCCGGCATGGCGAAATCCACGCCCCGATGAGGAACAATATTGCCGGTAACCGGATTAAGGCGGCGAGGATTGAAGTGGGATGATACCCGAAATTGCTTGGTAGTGGGAAAACGCAGAAAGCCTCGCGCCAAACCAGAGCCCTCGCGGTTATAAAATTTTCCGTCACTGGCGCGAAACGCGTAAAAATCTTTATCGCCGGTGCACAGACGAACACCGAGCAATTCACTTTGTTCACTGCGGCCATTGAGCATTTCACGGGAAGTCAGCACAGCGAATTGATCGCCCTGACGTAATTTCCGGAAATCCAGTTGCCATTGCAGCGCTTTGATCACGTCATTGATTTCCGCGCCGGACAGACCCGCTGACCGTGCGCTATTAACGAAACTGCCAGTAACTTTACCGCTTAACGTAGTATTGGTCCATTCACCCGCCTGATTGGCCACGCTCTCTTTGAACGCGCCTTTAATCCGGTCATAGACGTGCGTTTCACGGCGCGATACTTCCCAGCTCAGGCGTTGCAGGTCGCCCGCGTCATCCAGCGTCCAAGACACCCGCTGCCCAATCTTCAGATTACGCAATTGCGGAAACTGCTTGGCCAACTGGTGCACTGCGGATATGTCGACGCCATATTGCGTCAAAATACTGCCGAGCGTATCGCCGGTGGAAATGACATATTCATGTACTCCGGTCTCGCCGGCGACCTTCTCGTCCAGATCATCCTCAGGGGGAGCATCATCTTCATGGGCGGCCAAAGCGGCATCAAGGGGTTCGCTCGCTTCGGGCGACAAAATGCGCGTTGTGTTGCCTTCCAGCGTATCAGGCTGGTCGATCGCGGGTTCCATGACGGGGGAATAGATGTAAGGACGCCAAACCGCCACAGCCAGCGTGATCATCATTAGCGACCCCAGCATCACGCGGTGATGCCTGGGCAGAGTATTATAGGCCAGAGTGATAGAACGAAGGAGCCACACTGATTCCAATCCCCATGAAATAAGGCCTCAAACCCTAATGTTCACCATAAAAGCCGCAAGCGACGTGCATAACCCATGACTTTTCCGCTCATCAGGGCAAGCATTGTAGCGATTGTTTTGTCATTTAGTGTCAAGGCACCGGTGAAAAATAGGTGAGTAACGTCTAGTTACGCTTATTTCTCGGGATATTGCGGCAATAATCGGTCATAAATAGCGCTGGCGATACCAGCGGCGAGGTTCATACAGGGGGAAGCCGGCGCCATGCCGAACGAATCAAGACGCCGGCGTCAATCGCGCACGATGCCAAAATGCTTGTATGCATGGGCGGTGGCAATTCGGCCGCGCGACGTACGCTGAATAAAGCCTTGCTGGATAAGAAACGGCTCCAGCACGTCTTCAATGGTTTCTTTTTCTTCGCCGATAGCCGCCGCCAGGTTATCCAGGCCGACCGGGCCGCCGACAAATTTATCGATAATGGCCAACAGCAGTTTTCGGTCCATGAAATCGAAACCTTCATTATCGACATTCAACATATCCAAAGCGTTAACCGCGACTTCGTCGGTAATGATGCCCTGGGCGCACACCTCGGCGTAATCCCGCACCCGGCGCAACAAGCGATTGGCGATACGTGGCGTGCCCCGCGCCCGTTTGGCGATTTCGTGGGCGCCTGATTCGGTGATGCTCAGTTCAAAACAATCGGCGCTGCGTTTGACGATATGCTGCAAATCGGCCACCTGATAGAATTCCAGCCGCTGGACGATGCCGAAACGATCACGCAGCGGGGAAGTCAGGGAGCCGGCCCTGGTAGTCGCGCCCACCAGCGTAAAGGGCGGCAATTCGATTTTGATCGAGCGCGCCGCGGGTCCGTCGCCGATCATGATATCGAGCTGATAATCTTCCATGGCGGGATACAGCACTTCTTCCACCACCGGCGACAGGCGGTGTATTTCATCAATAAACAACACATCGTGAGGTTCAAGATTGGTGAGCATGGCCGCCAAATCACCGGGTTTTTCCAATACCGGACCGGACGTTGAGCGTAGATTAACGCCCATTTCATTGGCGATAATATTGGCCAGGGTCGTTTTCCCCAAACCCGGCGGGCCGAAAATCAGTAAATGGTCCAGGGCATCGCCGCGCAATTTCGCGGCCTGGATAAAAATCTCCATTTGCTCGCGCACATGGGGTTGCCCGATGTAATCGCTGAGGGTTTTCGGCCGGATGGCCCGATCGACCACTTCGTCGGGCAGCACCACTGCGGGGGACATCAAACGATCCGCTTCAATCATCCTTTACCTCACAGCGCGGCGCGCAAAGCGTCGCGAATTAACGATTCACAATCGGCACCCGGCCGCGTCGCTTTGCTCACCATCCGGCTGGCTTCTTGCGGTTTGTAACCCAAGGAGACCAACGCGGCGACAGCTTCGGATTCAGGATCAGTGGCCGTATTGTTGGCGGCGGAGACGCTGGGCGTCAGGTCGCTGCCGCCGAGGGCGAACAGATCGCCGTTCATGCCCTTGAAACGGTCCTTCATTTCCACCACCAGCCGTTCGGCGGTTTTGGTGCCCACGCCTGGCAATTTAATTAACGCGTTGATTTCCTGACGTTCCACGGTATTGACAAACTGCTGCGCCGACATGCCGGACAGAATGGCCAATGCCAGTTTCGGACCGACGCCGTTCACCTTGATCAGTTCGCGAAACAAGGTGCGCTCTTGCTTGTTGGTGAAACCGAAAAGCAACTGAGCATCTTCGCGCACCACGAAATGGGTATACACTATCGCTTCATGACCGATTTCGGGCAAAGCGTAGAAACAGGTCATCGGCATCTGTATTTCATAGCCTACCCCCTGGACCTCCAGCAGAACCTGCGGGGGCTGCTTTTCCAGGATGATGCCTCTCAGGCGTCCAATCACGTTGACCTTCCTTTCACTGCCAGGGTTGTTATGTCCGATACCGGATATAGGTTTATATCATAATTAAGCGTGGATGGATATCCAGTCAAAAACGGCGAACGGGCCAATATGCCATCAATAAACAGGATAGGACTGCGTTGACTGGTCCGCCAGCCAGCGCATAAACCGGCCGGTTTTCCCGATCGTTTCAGCTTAGCCGGCCGCGAGCCAGATTCAGATTACCGTTGCCCACCCGCAACGTATTCTGGCTGATATGGCAATGGGTAATGGCTATCGCCAGCGCATCGGCGGCGTCCGCCTGGGGATTGGCGGGTAACTTAAGCAGTAACCGCACCATATGTTGTACCTGGCTTTTGTCCGCTCCGCCGTTGCCGACCACTGTTTGTTTTACCTGGCGTGCGGCATATTCGGCTACGGGCAAGCCTTGGTTCATCGCCGCCACAATGGCGACGCCGCGCGCTTGGCCGAGCTTGAGCGCCGAATCGGCGTTTTTCGCCATAAAGACCTGCTCTATGGCAAAAAAATCCGGTTGAAACTGGGTGATGATTTCGGTGACGCCGGCATAGATCAGTTGCAGCCGGGTGGGCAGATCATCCACCTTGGTGCGGATACATCCGCTGCCAAGGTAGGTGAGCACCCGCCCCTGTTGACGCAACACGCCATAACCGGTAATACGCGAACCAGGGTCGATACCAAGGATGATCGTCATATTCCGACACCAGCCCGGCCGACCCGTGCTCGAAAGAGCCCTATCACAGGGTCGCCGCCACCTCATCGGAAATTTCGCCGTTGTGGTAAACTTCCTGTACATCGTCGGAATCTTCCAGCATATCAATAAGACGCATTAATTTGGGCGCGGTTTCCGCATCCAGATCCGCTTTGGTGGACGGAATTAACCCGACTTCGGATGATTCGGCATGCAATCCGGCCGCTTCCAACGCATCTTTCACCGTACCAAAAGTCTCCGGCGTGGTGTAAACATCTATGGCGCCGTCGTCGAAACTCACCACATCATCAGCGCCGGCTTCGAGGGCCGCATCCATGACCTGATCTTCCACCAGTCCGGGGGCGAAGGAGATCACGCCTTTTTTGGTGAACAGATAGGAAACCGAGCCGTCGGTGCCCAGGTTGCCGCCGGTTTTGGTAAAGGCGTGGCGAACTTCGGAAACGGTGCGGTTGCGGTTGTCGCTCAAACATTCGACCATCACCGCGGTGCCCCCGGGACCGTAACCCTCATAAATAATGGTTTCCATTGGGGTATCGTCCTCGCCGCCCACGCCGCGGGCGATGGCGCGCGTCAGGGTATCGCGCGTCATGTTATTGGACAACGCTTTATCCACTGCGGCGCGTAAACGGGGATTGGAGCCGACATCGCCGCCGCCAAGTCGCGCCGCGGTCACCAATTCACGAATGATTTTGGTGAAAACCTTGCCGCGTTTACTATCTTGAGCGGCTTTACGATGCTTGGTATTGGCCCACTTACTATGACCTGACATAACTCTCTCCGAAATAAGCCTTTTCAGGCCGGATAAATAACAAATTCTTCAATCGCCTGCCGATTACTCCAGGATTTGGTCAGTAAAGCCGCCTGCGAGGCGCTGAGCCATTGAAACGCGAGATGTTCGCTTATTTCCGGCTCCCGCTCAGAGGGTAACGTTAAACTGAACCAATATTCTGTATTACGCGTCACTCCCGGCGCATATCGGTGGCGTAAATGACTGAAAATCTCAAATTCGACACAGCGCTGGCAATCCAGCAGCGTCAGGCGCTCGGCATCGATATCGATGCCGGTTTCCTCGCAGACTTCGCGCTTCGCCGCCGCAACGGGAGTTTCATCCCCTTCCAGACTGCCGGTAACCGACTGCCAAAAGTCAGGATCATCCCGGCGTTGCATCATCAACACCCGACCGCTATCCCGGGCGTAGATCACTATCAACACTGAGACCGGGCGTTTCCAGCTCATTTATTGCTGCCTGCGCTCCGATGCTTCCTTGCCTTTGCCAATGACGGCGATGGACAATTCCGCCAGCGCGTCCGGATGACCGAAACTCGGCGCATCGGTCATCAAATCGGCCGCCGCGGTGGTCTTGGGAAAGGCGATGACATCACGGATATTATCAGTACCGGTCAACAACATGACCAGCCGATCCAATCCGAACGCCAGGCCGGCATGCGGCGGCGTACCGTATTTCAAGGCATCCAGCAGGAAGCCGAATTTTTCACGCTGTTCTTGCGGGCTGATGCCCAGAATGCCGAACACTGTCTGCTGCATTTCGCTGCGATGGATACGCACCGAACCGCCGCCGACTTCATAACCGTTCAGCACCATATCGTAAGCATTGGCCACCACCGACAACGGATCAGAGGCCAAGGCTTCGGGCGCGACATCCAGCGGCGAAGTAAACGGGTGATGCATGGCGGCCAGGTTGCCTTGATCATCTTCCTCAAACATGGGGAAATCGATGACCCACAACGGCTGCCAGCTCTTTTCGTCGGTCAGCTTCAGATCACGGCCCAGTTTCAAACGCAGGGCGCCCAACGCATCGGTAGCCACCTTGTAGCGGTCGGCGCCGAAGAAAATGATATCGCCATCCTGTGCGCCAGTACGGGCCAAAATGGCTTCCAGCACAGGGACGTCGAGGAATTTGGCGATAGGACTTTGCACCCCGGCCAACCCCGCCGAACGGGTATTCACTTTAATATAGGCTAAGCCTTTGGCGCCGTAAATCTCGATAAATTTGGCGTATTCATCTATCTGTTTACGACTGATTTGCGACCCTCCCGGTACGCGGATCGCCGCCACCCGTCCTTTGGCGTCATTGGCCGGACCGGAAAAGACCTTGAACTCGAGATCCTTGACCAAATCGGCGACATCGACGATTTCCATCGGATTGCGCAAATCGGGTTTATCCGAACCGTAGCGACGCATGGCCTCGGCGTAAGTCAATACCGGGAATGAACCCAAATCAACGCCTTTGATATCCAGCCACAATTCACGCACCAGCCGTTCCATGACTTCACGCACCTGAGGGGCGGTCATAAACGAGGTTTCCACATCGATCTGGGTAAACTCGGGCTGGCGATCAGCGCGTAGATCCTCGTCACGGAAGCATTTAACAATCTGATAATAGCGATCGAATCCGGACATCATCAATAATTGCTTGAACAACTGCGGCGATTGCGGCAGCGCATAGAACTTGCCTTTATGCACCCGGCTGGGCACCAGATAGTCGCGCGCCCCTTCCGGCGTGGCTTTGGTCAGCATCGGCGTTTCAATGTCGAGGAATCCCTGTCCGTCCATAAAACGACGCACAAAACTGGTAATGCGGGCGCGGGCTTTAAGACGTTGGGCCATTTCCGGACGGCGCAAATCCAGGTAACGGTATTTCAGCCGTTGCTCTTCGGTATTATTCTGATTGGAATCAAGCGGCAATGGCTCTGAACGGTTGAAAATAGTCAGCTCGGTCACCAGCACTTCCACTTCGCCGGTCGCCATGTCCCGGTTGATTTGCGTATCCGGTCTGGCCCGGACCTTACCGGTCAGTTGGATACAAAATTCGTTACGCAATTCCGCCGCGCGAGCAAACGCTTCCTGGCGATCGGGGTCGAAAAACACTTGCACTATCCCTTCACGATCCCGCATGTCGATAAAAATCAGCCCGCCAAGGTCGCGGCGACGGTTGACCCAACCGCACAATGTCACTTCCTGGTCAACATGGGACAGATTGAGCTGTCCGCAATATACAGTACGCATAACGATATCCTTAAGATTCAGCCCCTGCCGTCCTGCCATTCGAACCGGGCAAAGGCTGTTATTCATTCGATTAGGACTGACGGCTGTGCATTGGCATTTTGCCAGCATTCAAAAAGGCGGCCATTATAGTGTAAATTCACTCGCAGGATAAGCCCATCGGTAGCCCACCGGGTTATCTGGTCCAATTATTATTCACTATTATATTTATTAACAATATTCTTATGCCCTTGGCGCCACGGACTAACATACGCTTTCCCAGTCATAATCTGAATAGCTCGTTGCCCGCCAAGTCGGGTTTCATTAACCCCAGGAGAACATTTATGCTAAAACTCGACCCCCAGCGCACCGCCTTGGTCCTGATTGATTTACAACAAGGTATTTTGCCTTTTGCCGGCGGACCGCACAGCGCCGGGCAGGTGGTGGCCAATGCCGCACGATTGGCGCAGCGTTTCCGGCAGATCAATGCGCCGGTGATACTGGTGAGGGTGGGCTGGTCGCCGGATTTCGCCGACGCCTTGAAACAGCCGGTGGATGCGGCCCTGCCCGGCGGCGCATTGCCGGAAAATTGGTGGCATTTCCCTGAAGAATTGCACGTGCAGGATACTGATCTGCGCGTCATCAAACATCAATGGGGCGCTTTTTACGGCACTGAGCTGGATTTGCAGTTGCGCCGCCGTGGCATCGACACCATCGTGCTGGCGGGCATATCCACCAATATCGGCGTCGAATCCACCGCCCGCAATGCCTGGGAAATGGGATACGGGCTGGTGCTGGCGGAAGATGCCTGCAGCGCGCAAAACCAGCAGCAGCATGATAACAGCATGCAGAACATCTTCCCTCGGATTGGCCGGGTGCGTAAATGCGACGACATTCTGGCCGCCCTGGCCTGATACCCTTGTTGCCTGCCTGGGCTTGCCCGGCCGCAGATTCGGCCCCGAGCGGGCCATACGGCAGACACTGCTTTAATCGGCACGGATAGCGTCGCCATGACGCCGGCACATGCTTTGTGGCGGCGTTCTGGTAGAATAGCGTTTTGCCCGAATAACCCTGATATCGTCATGACAAACCAAGATAACCTTTTCTCGACGCCCATCGCCAAACTCGGCGACTGGACGTTCGATGAACGCGTAGCCGATGTGTTTCCCGATATGATCCAGCGTTCGGTACCCGGTTACGCCAGTATTATTTCCATGATTGGCATGCTGGCTGAGCGCTTTGTCCGTCCTGGCTCCCGCGTATATGACCTGGGCTGCGCGCTCGGCGCCGCCACCGTCGCCATGCGCCGCACCATCAAGGCCGAAGATTGCCGGATTATCGCGGTGGATAATTCCGCCGCCATGGCCAAACGCTGCCGGCAGCATCTTGATGCTTTTCGCGCCATTACGCCGGTGGAAGTGATACAGGCCGACATACGCGATGTGCCGATTGAAAACGCCTCCCTGGTAGTACTGAATTTCACTTTGCAATTTCTCGATCCGGCCGACCGCCAACCGATGCTGGACCGCATTTTCGCGGGGTTGAATCCGGGCGGCGCTATCGTACTGTCGGAGAAATTCAGTTTTCAGGATACCGCCATCGGCGAGTTGCTTTTTGAAATGCACCACGATTTCAAACGCGCCAACGGTTACAGCGAACTGGAGATCAGCCAGAAACGCAGTATGTTGGAAAATGTCATGTTGACCGATTCGGTGGAAACCCATAAAACCCGCTTGCGGCGGGCCGGTTTCGGCCATGCGGAAACCTGGTTCCAATGCTTCAATTTCGGTTCGCTGATCGCGCTTAAGCCGGAGACCGCCGAATGACCGATTTTGGCGATTTCTATCAGTTGATTGCCAAAGGACCGCTGAGTCATTGGCTAAATACCCTGCCCGCCCAATTAAGCGTCTGGCAGCAAGATTCGTTGCACGGCAAATTCAAACAATGGTTCAGCGCAGTTGAACATTTGCCGGTTTTGGCGCCGACCCAATTGGATTTGACGCAGGGCGTCCGCGCGCAGACGACGCCGCCATTGAATCCGCGGCAAAAAGAGGGTATCGAAACGCTGCTGCGGCAACTGATGCCGTGGCGCAAAGGCCCGTTTTCCCTTTACGATATCAACATTGACACCGAGTGGCGTTCCGACTGGAAATGGCAACGCGTGGCGCCGCATATTCAACCGCTTGATGGAAAAATCATTCTGGATGTGGGCTGCGGCAGCGGTTATCACCTTTGGCGCATGGTGGGCGCCGGCGCGCAGTTGGCGGTGGGTATCGACCCGATGCAATTGTTTCTGTGCCAGTTTGAGGCGGTGCGCAAACTGCTGGGCGGCGATCAGCGGGCGCATCTACTGCCCTTGGGTATTGAACAATTACCTGATCTGGCGGCCTTCGATACCGTGTTTTCCATGGGCGTGCTCTATCATCGCCGCTCGCCGCTCGATCATCTGCTACAGTTAAAAAACCAATTGGTCCGGGGGGGCGAACTGGTGCTGGAAACCCTGGTGGTGGAAGGCGATGACCGACAGGTGCTGATGCCGGGCGATCGTTATGCCCAGATGCGCAATGTCTATTTTATCCCCTCGGTGGGCGCGCTGATATCCTGGCTGGAAAAATGCGGCTTCGAGCAGATCCGGCTGGTGGATAAAACGACGACCTCCACCGATGAACAGCGTCGCACTTCATGGATGACCAGCGACTCGCTGGCGAACTTTCTGCACCCGGACGACCCTGGCCGCACGGTTGAAGGCTACCCCGCGCCGCTGAGGGCGACGTTGCTTGCCCGCAAACCCTGAACAAAAAAAAGCCCCAACAAAAATGATGGGGCTTGGTACTTGCAAGCATCACGCGGGTTAGTTCGTGTGCGCGGCAAAAACTGTATTCAGGCCATACGAGGCGAGAGGCTGGATAACGTCAGCGCATGTTTCATCGCCGCGACCATATCGCCGTCAACACAGTGGTAAGTGAATTCATCGACTTCATAGTCAACGCTCATGCTGACCCCCGCTTTCCGATAACGCATACCGGATGGAACGACCTGTCTTGCCGAACTGTGCAATTCACGTATGCCGCTTTGCTGGAATTTATGCAAATTCGTCAAGCGTACGCCCGCACCGGCCATAATGATTGGACCACGACTTTGCCCGTTAAGTTCCTTTAATAATGCTAAACCCGCTTCCGCGCTTTGCTGCTGACCGGAAGTCAGTATGCGGGCCACGCCCAGATCGGTTAATTGTTCCAACGCCTGGTAAGGGTTGAGACACATGTCAAAGGCGCGATGGAAAGTGACCGCCATGCCGGCGCATTGCCGCATAATCAGTTGCATCCGGGCGATATCGATATGGCCTTCGGAATCAAGGACGCCCACCACGACGCCGGGAAATCCCATATCGCGGATAACAGCCAGTTCATTGAGCATGATGTCGAATTCAATGGCGCTGTAACAAAAATCGCCGCCGCGAGGACGAACGATAGGATGAATGGGGAGGGTCACTTTTTCCCGCGCAAGCTTGAGCGTGCCGTAGCTCGGTGTTAATCCGCCTTCTTTCGGCGCTGAACAGAGTTCGATCCGATCCGCGCCAGCCAGCTGCGCCGTGACCGCACACTCAACGCTGTAGCAGCAGACTTCGAGTTTTGGCATTGTATACTCCTTCTTGATGCACCAGATTAGCCGACATAGGTAAACGAGACTATCCGTCTGTTGCGATAAATTCTTATTTATCGCCCAAGGGAACAACTATGGCATTCAACTTTGATGAAAGTATCGACCGACGTCACAGCGACAGTGTTAAGTGGCGAAAGTATTCTGAACAAAATATCATTCCGCTGTGGGTGGCGGATACGGATTTCCGATCGCCGCCTTGTGTTATCAATGCGTTACAAGAGCGGATCGCCCATGGCGTCTTTGGCTACGGCGTCGCGCCGCAGGAATTGATTGCGGTGTTTATTGCGCGCATGCGCGATCATTATCGCTGGGATGTGCAGCCGGAATGGCTGGTGTTTTTACCCGGCGTTGTCAGCGGTCTGCATCTCACAGTGCGCGCGCTGGCGCAACGGGAACAAGACGTTATCATCCCGGCGCCCATTTATCCGCCATTTCGTTCCGCCGCCCGCCAAACGGGAACAAAACCCGTGCTCGCCCCCATGGTGTTGCAGGATAACCGTTGGCGCCTGGACCTGAACTCGGCGGAAAACGCCATGACAGGCCGTGAAAAACTTTTATTGTTGTGTAATCCGCATAATCCGGGCGGTACCGTCTATCGTCAGGCGGAACTCGAGCAGCAGTTGGCTTTCGCCCAACGCCACGATTTGTTGGTATGTTCAGACGAAATTCATTGTGAATTATTGCTCGAACCCGGGCTACGCCATATTCCCTTCGCGACATTAAGCGCGGATGCCGCCCAGCGCTCCATCACCCTGATGTCCCCCTCGAAAACCTTCAATATCGCCGGATTAGGCGCTTCACTGGCGATCATCCCGGATGCCAGGCTAAGAACGCGCTTTATATCGCAACGAAACGGGCTGGTGCCGAACGTGGATATTCTAGCCTATGTGGCGGCCACGGCGGCCTGGCGCGATGGGCAACCTTGGCTGGATGAGCAATTAACCTACTTGCGGGGAAATCGCGATTGGCTGACCCGGCAAATCAATGGATTGCCGGGCTTGAGCATGGTTCCGCCCGAGGCCACTTATTTGGCCTGGATCGACGCCAGCGGCCTGGGGCAGGAAAATCCGCAACATTTCTTCGAACAGGCGGGCGTGGGTCTTTCCGCCGGCGCGGATTTTGGCGATGCGCAGTTCGTCAGGCTTAATTTCGGTTGTCCCAGGGCGCTGCTGGAGCAGGCGGTTGAACGGATGGCGCGAGCGATTAAAGCCGGATGAACGCCTGCGTATGTCGGACCATGGCGCGCAGATGCGTAAGTTAGGGGCGAGGCCCAGGGAGGGGCCGAATATTGCCAACGCACCTGCAACTTGAAGTATGACGGGTATAGATTGATATCATACCGGGACATCGGGACTATTCGCCCGCCGCCACCGCCCGCAGGCTGTAGGGGTGAAACTTGATGGTGACGCGCCCATCGGTAATGGCAAAGGTGGGATTGGGCAAGGCGTCGTTCGGATTTTGCGGCGAACTCTGCGTGATTTTAAGCGCGGACGACGCCAGCGTCTCATCGCTCAACAATGACAACACCCGTTGCGCCAAGGTCTCGGCCGGCCCTGGCAATACGATTTCGATATGCTCCCAGCCTTCATGAGGATAACGACGCGTTCCCGGCCAGGGTAGCTCGACGCAGTCGATACGCAGCCGACCCAGTTCAATGGCGGTCGGCAGATGGAACAGCGCGATGGTCCGGCCGTTAATTACGCTCTCTTTCAGGAGATGGCCGCATTGCCGCCAGCCATCGTACCAACGTTGCGCCGTCGCCGCTTGATGGCAACGTAGTGCAATGTGATCGCAGTGGCAAGCCGCAAGGTCCAACCCCAGGAAATCAGCCAGACGGGTAAGCTGCTGTTCGAAACGTGGCAAATCCGCCGATAATTCTATTAATTCCGGTACTTGTTTCCAAAACATAGTTTTATATTTTTTTATTTAAAATGAATAATCCGAGATCGATGTAACGACCCGATGACATTATTTTTTTGGAAAAAAATTAATTAGCACGCTTATATTTTCATCGCGTTTTTCATTTTGTAACCGGTTGTAAAAACTACCGCAAATATCAGCAAAATACCGATTCCGGCGGCAAACATACCTTTAATGCTCAGCTTTATCTTAAACAGCCCGAGGCAGGTTGTATAAACGATTTAAATAACGTAATTTTAAGTAAAATTAATATGTGAGCATTATGTTATGTTGTTATTAATTTTATGTTTGCTGTTGGTCGTCATCGCGGTATTTTCCATCATACAGCATTTGCGTACCCGAAAACGCAATCAGCTGGGCGCCGCCCGTAAAACCCGACGCCGATAACCCTGATGATCGGCAAGGCGTAATGCCAGCCTAACGTTATTTCCCCCCGCTCTTCTTCTTGCACCGTCAGTGATATTCGACCTAACCGGCTATTTATAGAGCGAATTATAAACTAGCATAGCCGGTCATACTGACGCGGACCGCCATTTATGGTATAAGCGTGTTTCATTTTATTCAACGGCTCGCACCGGGTCTACCAAGTCCCCCATCGGTTTGCGATCGTTTATCAAGCGGCCGGCATTTGCAGGAAACCACCTCAATTGCGGCGTTAGTCACAAAGGTATTACGGTGAATATTCAGGCACTCCTCTCGGAAAAAGTCAGTCAGGCATTAATGGCCGCCGGGGCACCCTCGGCAAGCGAAGCGCAAGTGCGCCAATCGGCCAAAGCGCAATTTGGCGATTATCAAGCCAACGGCGTGATGTCCGTGGCCAAACAGCTTGGCATGCCGCCCCGACAACTGGCTGAAAAAGTGGTCGCTCTGCTGGAGCTTGAAGGTATTGCCGATAAAATCGACATTGCCGGACCTGGATTTATCAATATCACGCTCAATCGCCATTGGCTGGCGGCGCAGGTGGAAGTGGCCCTGGCTTCGCCCCGCCTGAATGTGACGCCGGTGGAACCGCAAACGTTGGTCGTGGATTATTCGGCGCCGAATGTGGCGAAAGAGATGCATGTCGGCCATTTGCGTTCCACCATTATCGGCGATGCCGCCGTACGAACGCTGGAGTTTCTCGGTCATAACGTTATCCGCGCCAATCACGTCGGCGATTGGGGCACGCAATTCGGTATGCTGATTGCTTATCTGGAAAGACTGCAAGGCAACGGCGAACAGGACATGCAACTGGCCAGCCTGGAAGAATTCTATCGCGCGGCCAAGAAAACCTATGATGAAGACGCCGAGTTTGCCGAACGCGCCCGCGGTTATGTGGTCAAGCTGCAAGGCGGCGATGATTACTGCCGCCGCATGTGGCGCAAACTGGTGGATATCACCATGACGCAAAACCAGCATATTTACGACCGCCTGAACGTCACGCTGAGCCGTAAGGACGTGATGGGGGAAAGTCTTTATAACGATATGCTGCCCGGTATTGTCGCTGATTTGAAAGCCAAGGGCCTGGCGGTGGAAAGCGAGGGCGCCACCGTCGTTTACCTCGACGAGTTCAAAACCAAGGAAGGCGAGCCGATGGGGGTCATCATTCAAAAGAAAGACGGCGCCTATCTGTATGCCACCACCGACATCGCCTGTGCGAAATACCGTTACGAGACGCTGAAGGCCGATCGGATTCTCTATTATATCGATTCGCGCCAACACCAGCATCTCATGCAGGCCTGGGCCATCGTGCGCAAGGCGGGTTATGTGCCTGATTCCGTGCCGCTGGAGCATCATATGTTCGGCATGATGCTTGGCAAAGACGGCAAGCCCTTCAAAACCCGCGCAGGGGGCACCATCAAGTTGTCCGATTTGCTGGACGAAGCGCTGGAACGCGCCCGCCGCCTGATTGCCGAAAAAAACCCGGCGATGCCGCCGGAAGAGTTGGAAGAGCTGGCGCGGGTGGTCGGCATCGGCGCGGTGAAATATGCCGATTTATCCAAAAACCGTACCACGGATTATGTGTTCGACTGGGATTATATGCTCGCGTTCGAGGGCAATACCGCGCCTTATATGCAATACGCCTATACCCGCGTCGCCTCGGTGTTCAAACGCAGCGGGCTCACCGAAGCGCAGTTAACCCGGCCGGTGGCGCTGAACGAAGATCACGAAGCTTGGCTGGCAACCCGTTTGTTGCAGTTTGAAGAAGCCGTCACCACGTTGGCCCGCGACGGAACACCCCATGTCATGTGCGCTTATCTGTATGATTTGGCGGGATTGTTTTCCGGATTTTATGAAAACTGCCCGATCCTCAACGCCGACAGCGACGACATTCTGCAAAGCCGCCTGAAACTGGCGCGCTTGACTGCCAGGACGTTGAAAACAGGGCTGGATTTATTGGGCATTCAAACCGTCGAACGGATGTGACAGATGGCGACGCGGCCTTCCAGGAGGGCCGCGTCGTTTATGGCTTACTGATCCCAGTTCGGCCTGGACAGAATGCCAAATCGCAAACCCCCGTAAATTCATCCCTTCAGACTCGATCCGCGCGTAACATCCACCATGGAAATAGCCGGTCAAATTAGCCGTGCCAGTGCGAAGCACGGATGATCGAACAGAAGTTTTCCCTGACGAAATGCGGTTCCTTATCCGCGATAACATCGGCGTTAACATTACCGAACGTGGTGTGCGGCCGGTGTTTGTTGCCGTCATAAAATGCCTGAATAATATCTTCCTTGAAATGCAGATCGCGCGGATGCTGGGCGACGATCTGTTGCCGGACATCGTCGGCGTAGCTCTGATATTCAATGCCCAGTACATCCATCTCCACACCGGCTGTGACCAGCGCAATGATCGGGTCCATAAATTCCGGGATACCCGGCGTGGTATGCAGGGCAATCGCCGTCCATACTTTATCGATTTCCTGCTGCTCGATGCCTTGGCTGCGCAAAAATTCCCGCGCGGCATTGGCGCTGTCAACCTCGAACCGCTTATCAGTACTGGCATGCTCGTGGGTCAATCCCATATCATGAAACATACAACCGACATAGAGCAATTCCGCATCAAACTTCAATTTACGCCGCAACCCAGCCAGCGCGGCGAAATAATAAACGCGGCTGGAGTGATGGAATAACAGCGCCGACTCGGTATCACGCACCAATTCGGTGGTCTCGCGAACCAGTTTACTGTCGGGAATGCGTATGCCCTGTATGGAAAATGTCATGATGATTACCCTCGGTTGGATTGATTAAAACCAGCATAATGGGCATAATGGTTGTCTTCAATCATCTTTAAACGACTATTTGAGACATTGCGACTTCTACGGACATGGCATTCAACGAATGAGTAAAACCATCATCATATTGGCGTTGCCGGGCGTTCAGTTGCTGGATGTGTCCGGTCCTCTTGACGTTTTCGCCGAAGCGAACAATCAGCGCGGGCGGGCGATCTATCGCCTGCGAGTCATGGGCCTGGATCGGCAGGTCATTACGGCGTCTTCCGGCGTCCGGCTGTTGCCTGATCTGGCTGTGAACGACACGTTGACTGAGCCGACGGATACTTTTCTGGTGGCCGGCGCGCCCGGCATCACTGAATTGACCCTTGATGACGGTCTGCTGGCGGCCATACGCCGTCAGGCATTGAGCAGCCGGCGGTTCGGTTCGGTTTGCAGCGGAGCGCTGCCGCTGGCGGCAGCCGGCTTACTGGCCGGGCGCCATGTCGCCACGCATTGGGCGGTGGCCGATTATCTGGCGCGCGCCTATCCCGAGGTTATCGTGGATGCGGAAGCCATCGCCTTGATCGATGGACCGGTGCGCAGCGCCGCAGGCGTTACCTCCGGTCTGGATCTGGCGTTGATGATGGTTGAAGAGGATATCGGCCGCGAAACCGCGCTGGCGGTGGCGGCGCAATTGGTGATGTATTTTAAGCGACCCGGCGGGCAGTCCCAATTCAGCCGCAAAGGTCAACCTTCATTGGCCGGACGTTCGACGTTACAGGATTTGCAGCGCTGGGTGAAAGCCAATTTAAGCGAATGCCACAACGTCAAATCATTGGCGGCGCGAGCCGGGCTGAGTCCGCGCCATTTCACGCGGTTGTATCAACAGCAAATCGGATTGTCGCCCGGGGATTGGCTGGAGCAAACCCGCGTCGCCCAAGCGCGCCAGATGCTTGAGTCGGGTGATGCGTCCTTGAAACAAATCGCCGCCGCCTGCGGTTTTTCCAGCGTCGATATTTTTCGGCGAGCTTTTGTGCGGCAACTCAAAACCACCCCGGCGCAGTATCGCACGTTTTTTGCGGCGAGCGCCGCCGTTCCGGTTAACATCAATTGACCGAGCGGGCAAAATCCCTCAGTCGAAAACCCAATAACCCCAGCATGGCGAAATAGGCCGCCCCGCCGACCGCCACCACCAGCGCCAAACGCAATAACCGGGCCAGCATATTGCCCTGCGCCCAATCAGGCATGATATACAGCATGCCTATCAATACCGCCGACATGAACAGCACGGCGATCACCAACCGAACCAGAAACGGCAGCCAGCCCGGCTGCGGCTGAAACATCTTCTTCTTGCGCAACTGCCAGTACAGCAGTCCGGCATTCAGGCAAGCGGCCAAGCCGATAGAAAGGGATAAGCCCGCATGTTTCAAGGGGCCGATAAACATCAAATTCATCACCTGCGTCATAAGCAACGTGATGAGCGCCACCTTCACCGGCGTTTTGATATCCTGTCGCGAATAGAAACCGGGCGCCAGCACCTTAACCATGATCAAGCCGATAAGACCCACCGAATAAGCGATCAGCGCCCGTTGCGTCATGGACGCGTCAAAGGCGGAAAATCTTCCATATTGAAACAGCGCCACCGTCAGCGACTTCGCCAGAATACCCAGAGCAACCGCGCTGGGCAGCGCCAGGACAAAACACAAACGCAGCCCCCAATCCATCAGCCGGGAATATTCGGCGTGATTGCCGCTGGCGAAACTTCTGGCCAACGATGGCAATAAAATAGTGCCTAACGCCACCCCCAGTACCCCGGAAGGGAATTCCATCAGACGATCGGCGTAATACATCCAGGAGACCGATCCCGAGACCAGAAACGAAGCGAAAATGGTATTGATGATCAACGAAATCTGACTGACCGACACGCCCAGGATGGCCGGCCCCATCAGCCGTAAAACCCGCCAAACGCCCGCATCGCGGAACTGGACGCGCGGCAGCACCAGCATGCCGATTTTTTTCAGATGCGGCAGTTGATAAAACAGTTGCAACACGCCGCCCGCCACCACCGCCCAGGCCAGGGCCAGCACTGGCGGATGGAAATGGGGCGCGCCGTACAAGGCAAAAACGATCATGCTGACATTAAGCAATGTGGGCGCAAAGGCCGGTACCGAAAAACGGTTCCAGGTATTGAGGATTGCGCCCACCAGGGACGCCAGCGAAATCAGCAGAATATAGGGAAAGGTAATGCGCAACAGCGACGCGGTCAGAGCAAACTTGGCCGGCGTATCGACGAAACCGGGCGCGGTAACCATGATAACCCACGGCGCGGCCAGCATGCCGGCCACCGTAACCAGCGCCAGCGCCAGCGTCAGCAGCCCGGCGATATAGGCGATGAAGGTTCGCGTGGCCTCTTCGCCCTGCTGGCTTTTATATTCCGCCAAAATCGGCACAAACGCCTGGGAAAAGGCGCCCTCGGCGAAAATCCGCCGCAACAGATTCGGCAACTTGAATGCGACGAAAAACGCATCGGTCACCATACCGGCGCCGAAAATTCGAGCAACAATGGCATCGCGGGCGAAACCCAGCACCCGCGAAAAAAGAGTCATCGAACTGACGGCGGCCAGTGACTTCAGTAAATTCATAGTGGTTTTTCTTTTCTACTTCGCCCGGGTGCCGGAAAATGGGCGACTACCGGCCCCGCCGACATCCTTATCTTTTATGGTGCGCCTAGTCTACCCTGACTTTGAAAAATCGCTAACTAGAGTTGTAACCTATGGTAAAGGGCCGCCCGAAGGCGGCGCGATTACAATGTCACGACCAACTGATGATCCCCTCCGTCCAGGACGGTTTGCAACCGATTATCCCTCAGCGCCAGCGGCTGATCATCAAGCATGGCTTGCGTCACGCGCGTCCCATGGGATTCGCCGTTGATCACCTCGATGGCGTAACGGGTGCCCAGGACGTCGACCTTGGCGCTAAACCCTGGCCAGGCCGCGGGGATACAGGGATCGACAATCAGGATGTCGCCTTCCCGCCGGATACCCAGAATGCCTTCGATGCCGGCGCGATACATCCAGCCGGCGGAACCGGTATACCAGGTCCAGCCGCCCCGGCCGATATGTGGCGCAACCGAATAAACATCGGCGGCGATCACATAGGGCTCGACTTTATAGCGGGCCACCTGTTCCGGCGTTGCACTATGGTTGATAGGATTGAGCAACGCAAACAAATCGTGCGCTTTATCCCCTTGTCTGAGCGCGACAAACGCCAGAATCACCCACATGGCGGCATGTGTATATTGACCGCCGTTTTCCCGTAAGCCAGGCGGGTAACCCTTGATATAACCGGGATCATGGGGAGTTTTATCAAACGGCGGCGTGAATAACAACGCCAACTGGTCCTCGCGCCGGATCAAAAGCCGTTCCAGCGAGACCATGGCCGTAGCCGCCCGCTGCGGATCCGCCGCGCCGGACAGTACCGCCCAGGATTGCGCGATAGAGTCGATTTGACACTCGTCATTTTCCTTGCTGCCAAGCCAGGCGCCGTCATCGAAGGTTGCGCGGCGATACCATTGACCATCCCAGGCTTCTCGTTCGATGGCTTCGCGCACGGATTGCGCCTGCAACCGCCAGCGTTCCGCCCTGGCCGGGTCCCGCGCCATCACCCAGGGCGTGAATAGCGCCAGGGTTTTTATCAGCAGCCAGCCGAGCCAGACGCTTTCCCCTTTGCCGCCCTCGCCCACCCGGTTCATACCGTCATTCCAGTCGCCGGTGCCCATGAGCGGCAGTCCGTGTTCGCCGATCAAGGTCAGCGTCTGCTCAAGCGCCTGCACGCAATGTTGATAGAGCGTGGCGGTCTCCGTTGCCGTCATCGGCTGGAAGAAGGCGTCATGTTCCTCCGGCGCCAACCGCGGTCCGTCCAGGTAAGGCAAGACTTCATCGAGGATAGTTTCATCCTGGCTGCAACGAATATAGCCGGCCACAGCGTAGGATAACCAGACCCGATCATCGGAAATGCGGGTACGCACGCCTTGTCCTGAATGCGGCAACCACCAATGTTGCACATCGCCTTCGATAAATTGGCGCCCCGCCGCCCGGACCAAATGTCCGCGTGTCAGTTGGGGTTGTGAAAACGTCAGCGCCATGCCGTCTTGCAATTGATCGCGAAAACCATAAGCGCCGCTGGCCTGATAGAACCCCGAGCGCGCTTGAATACGGCAAGCCTGGGTTTGGTAAAGTAGCCAGCCGTTCAGCATGATATCCATGGCCGGATCGGGCGTGCTGACCACAATAGCGCCCAAGCGCCGTTGCCAGTGCTGTTTTACGTCATCCAGCACCGCATCCAAATCAGTCGCGCGGTAGGTTTCAATCAATTGGCGCGCGCTGTCGGACGACTCGCTTTGCCCCAGGAACCACACCACTTCCCGGCTTTGATGGGGAGCCAGATCAAAATGCGTTTGTAAAGCCGTGCACGGGTCCAAACCGGCGCCGCAAGCGCCGCTGAGCGAATAACCATTGACCAGCGCCACCGGCGCGTCCATGCCGCCGTTGCGGCCGAGAAACTCGCTGCGATCAGCGGTGAATCCGTCCTGACGTCCATTAAGATCAGAGAAAGCCACCCGGCCTGGAAACGCGGTCGACCAGGAATTGCGTACCAGAATGGCCCCGGTGCGTTCATCGCGCTCGGTAATAATATAAGGTCCCGCCGCGCTACGCGAGGTGCCCAATACCCATTCAGCATAAGCGAAGACCGATAATTTCAGCGGGTGGTCACTGAGATTGCGAATGGTCAGCCGGGAGATTTTGATCGAATCTTCCAGCGGAACATATTGCAGCAATTCGACGGCCGTGGTTTTGGTATGATGTTCAAAATGCGAATATCCGAAACCATGACGGGCAAGATAAGTCCCCCCATCGTCAATGGGATGCTGCGTGGGGCTCCATAGCGCGCCGGTGGTTTCATCGCGCAAATAAAAAGCTTCGCCGCCGTTATCCAGCACCGCGTCGTTGGTCCAGGGTGTCAGCTGATTTTCACGGCTGTTCTGCGCCCAGCTGTAGCCGCTGCCGCGGGCCGACACCTGAAACCCGAACTCGTTATTGGCGATAACATTGATCCAGGGTGCCGGCGGCCGGGTCTTGGCATCCATGATCACCACATATTCCCGTCCCTGTTCGGCAAACCCCCCGCTGCCATTAAAGAACGCCAGATTGTCAGGCGCCGGCAGTTGCGCCGGCGGCGGCAAACATAATTTACCCAAGGCTAATGGCGTCATCAATGGCGACTCCAACGCCGCCAATTGCGAGGCGATGTTGCCCCGCCGCGCCAACAAGGTCACGCGGGCCACTGATTGCAGCAGCATCCGCGCGTCTTGGGTGATTAAATCGGTACGTAACGTAAAGACGCCGCCACGCGCCGCTTCTCCGGCGTAGCGGGATTGGGACTGGCTGCTGCGAACCGCGGTTTCGATGGCAATCTGCAAATCCTGCATATAGGACGAGGCGTGTTCGTTGATGATCACCAGATCGACGCTCAGCAATTTCATGTGCCAATATTCCTGGGCGCGCAGCAATTGCTTCACTTGCGCGATATCCTGGATGTCATCGATACGCAGCAATACAATCGGCAAATCGCCGGAAATGGACAACGGCCAGAGGTCCGATTGCTTACCCGCGCCGCGAATGATGTTGGCGGTTGGCGGCCGAAAATGGGCATTCGCGTATAATAAGGGCGCGGCCAGCCGCTGGAAATCCGCCGCTTCCTCGGCATTAATATCCAAATGGCGCAATTGCACCTGCGCCTGGGTCCAGGCCAGGGTTTTCGCGCGTTTATACGCGCCGCGGTCGTGGTGCTTATCAATCAGCGCCATTAAATCCGCCTCATTATCGGACACCAGCGTCCAATAAGTCACTCGCACCGAAGCGCCGGCCGGAATACGCACCTGGCGGCGGATGGAAAAAATGGGATCAAGCACTGTACCGACGGTATTGGACAGCGGCTGTCGCCCGAGAATCGCATCGCTCTGAACGGGCGATATGCCATGGCCGATAAAGCGAGCGCGATCAGTCTCATATTGCAGATCCGCAATACTCTCGCCCTCGACGATAGCCAAATGAGCCGCCCATATCCGGGGTTCGTCAGGCGTACGGCGACGACGGGTGGCAATCAACGCGCTAAATTCGGGTAAGTAGCGTGTTTGTACAAACATTTTAGCGAATACCGGGTGCGCGGCGTCGACATTGGGCGGCGCCAGCGCCAATTCGGCATAGGAGGTCAACTCCACCTCGCGCACACGCCGGCCGCTATTGGTCAGCATTACCCGCCTGACTTCGCCATCGTCTTCACCGGAAACCAGCACATTAAGGGTAGTGGTCAGCGTTCGATCATGATGAATAAACGTCGCATCATCTTCACTGAAGATGACCTGATTAAATGATTTTCCCCGCAAGGCGCGGATTTGCCGCTGTTTCCGCGTGGTCATGCTTTGCGTTTGCAGACCGGCGGCCCAAATCTTGCCGCTGCGCAAATCGCGAAAATGGATAAACGAGCGACTGTCGTCCCGTGTGGAATCTTCACGCCAGCGGGTGATGGCGATATCGCGCCAACGGCTATAACCGCCGCCGGAAACCGTCAGCATCACCGCATAACGCCCGTTGGAAACCAAATGAACCACGGGGGCGCCGATAGGCAGCGCCGTAAAACTCCGCTGCATTACGATGCCGCTCTTGTAAGCGGCGCGTTTGACTTCTTCCGCATGCGGCTTGGCCAACGCCACTTCACGCGGCATACGTTCCTGCAGCAGCAGTTCACTGGATTGAATGATCGGCTCACGATGGAAGCGCTGGCGCATGACGCCTTGCTGTAGGGTGTTATTCAGTGCAACCAATGTCATGCCCTGATGATGGGCCATATAACTGTGAATGACCGCCACCTTGTGATTTTCCGGCAATCTGGACGCGGTGAAATCCAATGCTTCATAAAACCCGTATTGCCCTTGTGCCCCCAATTTTGCCAATCGGCGGAAATTTTCCACTGCGCCAAGGCTGTCAACCATGGACGCCAGTCCGGTGGCGTAAGGCGCGATCACTCGGTTTTGCGCCAGACCGCGTTGCAAACCCAACCCAGGCACGCCGAAATTGGAGTATTGGTAGGTGAAATCCATATCACGGGCGTTATAAGCCGATTCCGACACACCCCACGGAATATTGAGCGACCGGCCGTATTCCTGCTGGTAGGCAACTACCACCCTATTAGTCTGCTCCAGCAACGTACCGGCCGCCGCTCGCATGACCAGCGACGGCATCAGATACTCGAACATTGACCCCGACCAGGAAATCAGCGCGGCGCTATGACCCGACCGGATGGCGGCGCGGCTTAGGCGGAACCAGTGCCGAGTGGGAATATCCCCTTTGGCGATGGCGAACAGGCTGGCCAGCCGGGCTTCCGACGCCAGCAAATCATAACAGCCGCTGTCGAGCTGGTTATCAGTAAACGAGTAGCCGATCGACAAAAGCTGACGTTCTTCATCCACCAGAAACCGGAAATCCATGCCTAACGCCATCGCGCGCGCCGAATCAGCCAGCGCTTGCAGACGTTCATCGATTTTCTCCGGTATCGCCAGGGATTGAATCCTATCCTCGTTATGCGAAATCAGTCCGTTCTTTAGCGCGTCGAACCAAAACAATAGCGAGGCATCGGGCTGCTCCTCCATCAGTTCCAACATATCCGTCCACAAACCATGGACTTCCTCCGCCAGGGTTTGCAACCTGGGCAGCAGAATCTGGGCCGGCTCGGCAAGGGTCAATTGATGGCTGATTTCGTCCAGGGCCAGCGTCAGCGGCAAGGTCTCCAACTTGGAGACACCCATTAAGGCCTGGCGCAACAATTGAATATGATCCGCCGTGCCCGCACGCCAGGCGGTCGTCGTTATCTGGCCTTGCCATTCATCGCAGGCGTTGGCCAGGGTAATCAGATGGCCGGCCAGATTGCCGCTGTCCACCGAAGAAACATAGGCGGGCATCAGGGCTTCCAGCGTACGGGTCTCGTACCAATTGAAAAAATGGCCGCGATAACGCTGCAACTTGGCCAATGTCGTAAACGTTTCTTCCAGCCGCTTTATGGTTGACAACGTGCCGGCCCACCCGAAATCCCGGGCGCTGATGGCTGATAATAAATAGAGGCCGATATTGGTCGGCGATGTACGGTGGGCAATAACCTGTCGCGGATCTTCCTGAAAATTGTCCGGCGGCAGCATATTGTCCTGCGACGTGACGAAGGTTTCAAAAAATCGCCAGGTCGCGCGGGCAATCAGCCGTAACTCTTGCGTCTGAACGGCATCGAGATCGGCGTGCGAAGTGTTGACAGGCGCCCGGCTGGCTAAATAGGCCAATGCCGGCGCCAACAACCATAGAACAATAAACACAGAGGCCAGCGGCAAGTTCCAGGGCGCCAGCGCCATCGCCAGCGCCGTGATCACCACCGCCGACATGAAACCGGCGGACATTTGCCGGCAATAGGTTAGCAGGGAAGGCCGGGGACGGCCGCCGGTTTGCGCCGAAGTGGTCCATTCCAGCAATTGACGGCGGCTGAAAAAAACCCGATAAATCGACCGCGCGATAGCATCAAACATGTTCCAGCCATAATCGGCCAGAAACACCACCTGCATGACGATATGCAATAATGCATACCGAAAATCGCTCGCCACATTCCGCCAATGTTTAAGCAATGGGATGCGCCGGCGGCGCGGCAACAGATCACAAAAAATCGGTAATAACGACGGCAATGAAATGGACGCCAGAATCAGCAAGGTGGCCGCCAATGCCAGACCCGGCGGCAACAGCCAGGACCAGCCCAGCGCCAACAGGCTGAAGGGCGATAACAACGAGCGTCGCAGATTATCGATCATCTTCCAACGACCGACGGCGGGAACCGAACTTAAACCGCGATGGCCGTTGATAATCCAGGGCAACAGTTGCCAGTCGCCACGGGTCCAGCGGTGTTGTCTTTTGAGCACCACATCATAACGCGCCGGCGAGTCCTCAACCAATTCCACATCAGAGGCCAGCCCGGCGCGGGCAAAAACGCCTTCGAACAAATCGTGGCTGAGCAACGTATTTTCCGGGATGCGATGGTTAAGCGCCGTTTCAAAGGCATCGACATCATAAATACCTTTACCGGTATAAGACCCCTCGCCAAAAAGATCTTGATAGACATCGGACACCGCGGCGGCATAGGGGTCCAGCCCGCCGGGGCCGGAAATAACCCGCTGAAACAGCGAACCTTCATTTCCCAGGGGAAGCGACGGCGTTACCCGAGGTTGCAAAATACCATATCCGCTCACCACGCGTTTACCTTGAGGATCAAACTTGGGCCGATTGAGCGGGTGGGCCATTTTCCCCACCAATCGCACGGCGGTTTCTCGTGGCAGGCGAGTATCGGCGTCGAGAGTAATAACATAACGCACACCCTCCGGCACCCAACTGCCTTCAATAAAACTGGTATCGGTCGCCCCCCGCAGCAAGCGATTCAATTCATGCAGTTTTCCCCGTTTCCGTTCCCAGCCCATCCAACAGCCTTCCCGCTCATTGAACTGCCGGCGCCGATGCAACAAGAGAAAACGTTCACCAGCCGGCCCCGGCCCGTGCCGTTGGTTGAGTTGGCCTATACCCTCGCGGGCGCAGGCAATCAGCGCGGCATCGTCGGGGAGATGTTCTTGTTGCGCATCCAGGCTGTCCGACAACAGCGCAAAGGTGATATCGCCTTCTCCGCTGGCAAGATAATGCACTTCCAAACGTTCAATCTGCTCAATAAGATCATCTTTGTCGCTGAGCAATACCGGCACCACAACCAGTGTGCGCAATGCGGTGGGGATGCCCTCTTCCAGGGCCAGGCCAGCCAGGGGCGACGCGCCGAACCGCCAATTAACAAAACGATTAATCAGAGCGCAGGCGGCCTCGCTGACCACCGGTAACGCCAGGATAATAAAAACCACCAGCCATGCCGTCGTCGTGGCTGACCGGAACATCAGCGCCGCCGACCCGAGCGCCAACAGGCTGAGCAACATGATGGACCCGGCGTAACCGACGATGCCGGGATAGCTGATATAACGGCTGATACGCAACCGCCAGGGTTGTTTGAACGCAAGGCTCCGTTCCAGCGCCGGACGGCCGTTGGCGATAAGGTGATAGCCAGGATCGCCGAGCCGGGCGGCCTCGCGGGGATCGGATTGGCCGGCGGCGGCCTGCTGACCGGCGGACAACGCCCGGCGCGCAATCTCCAGTTCGCTGTATTGCGATCCGCGCGCCAACAGTTCGATGGCGCTGCGATAAAGATTGCGCGTCGTGAAATTCATTTGGTCAAACGCGCTATGCTGGCGTAAACAGTCATCCACCAGGCTGACGCTTTCAAATAACAACGCCCAGTCGATATCCGAAATCAACCGCATGCTGGTGATAATGTTGCGCACCGAGACATTGGATGCGCCTAACCGCAATTGCGCGTTTTGCACCACCGATTCGATGGAACTGCCCTGCTGGGGCAACCGCTCTTCCAGCCAACGCAGGGCCGGGGTAGTCCGGGGATCCTGATTACGTAATCTTTTGGCCAGTTGCGCCGCAAAGACCTCATCCAAGAGCGCGGGATAATTTTCCAGCTCCGTAATTTGCATGGCGGCCTGAACGCGGTTTTTGGCCAATAACCGATTGGCCAGATCCTCGGCTTTTTGCCGTGATCTTCGGCCTTCAGTCATCTGATCGGCCAAACGGCGTAAATTTTCAATCAACACAATCCGCAGGGTAATGGCTACCGCCCACAGTTCGCCAATGGTCAGCGGTTGCACCCGCTGATAAGCCAGCAGAAAACGCTTGAGGTTTTCCGGATCAAAGTGGCTGTCGGTATGGGCGATAAAGGCCCAGGCGATGCCGAACACCCGCGGATAGCCGGCAAAGGGCCCCTGGGCCAGTTTTGGCAACAGGCGGTAATATTCCGGCGGCAAATCCTCGCGAATTTCTCGTACCTGCGCTTCCACCAGATGGTAGTTATCCAACAACCACTCCGCCGCCGGAACAACGGCATTCCCTTTTTCCAGTTCATGGGCACTTGACTGATAGGCTCCCAACAGCACTGCCGCATTGTCGTTCAGACGAGAATGAAGCGGCTGCACCTTCGGCGGGCGGTCAGTGATTTCCTGGGCGGAAGCCAGGCTTTCGGCATGTTGTTCCAGACGTTCCGCGCCAAATAATTCTTCTCTGACCGGAGCGGTATCATTCCAAGGGGACGGCGCTGTGTGTAAACGAAAAATATCCAAAAATCTCTTTTTCATAAGGGCCTTTATCTGCGGCATCATGCCTCAGGGAGTTCATAAGAATGGTTCATGTTTCAAGTGCCAATCAGACGGCTGATCGTATTCCAGCCTTGTCGTGGCTGCTTGCATTTACCCTGGGGAAAGAGCACTCAATAAGTGCTTGGATTAGATACGCCCCGGCGGGCGTAAATGACATGTGAGAATATGTGTTTGGTCGTCATGTTCTTTGTCACGCCAGGCGGGTTCGCATTTAACGGCTGCGTGTTACGTTAACTATGGACCATAAACGGGGTTTACGCCAATCTGCCGAGGCCGCTTGGCGCACGCCGGACCACGGAAGATGGGCGTATCCACGATCGGCATCAGTCTCTGGCGGCAATTTACTGACCGACAGAGAGATAGATTAATAAAATTGATAGGTGTAAGGCTGAGACCCCGGCGAATGCCAGGGTCACCGATAGGTTATCCGGCTTGCCGCAATAACCGCTCAATCCACGACTGCGCCAGTATTGCCTGTTCGCCGCTGACCGAAGGCGGCGTTTGATTGCTGACAGTCTCGATAAAATGCCTGACCGCGCCGGTAAAGCCGCGTTGGGTCAATATAGTTTGCCAAGCGGGCACCGGCATTTCGCTGATCACGCCCTGGCTCTCGCGGCGCCACAATCGCATCTCTTCAATGGAATACAACGCGCCCTGACTCACCGCCGCCACGGTTTCGCGCTGGCTGCCCGCCTGGCGATGCATACTGGTGGTGATACAGCATTGCTGCTGCAGGAAATGATGCTCGGCATACAGCATCTGACCGGCCGGATTGGTTTGCACGGTCCCGCTGAGGTATTTCGGCTCGCCGCCGGCCAACCACAAGGTGGTATCCACTACATGCAGATAATCATCAAGCATCGTGAACCGCACATCGTGCGGACCGATGCCATCGGTCCGGTGTTTGTCCATGCGGATGGACGACGGCTGCGTCATCTCTTGCTGTAAACGCAGATAAAGCGGGGCGAAACGGCGATTAAACCCCACCATCAGCGCACAATGCCGACGCGCCGCCAGCTCGACCAATTGCTCGGCCCGCGCCAGCGTATCGGCCAGAGGTTTATCCACATAAACATGCAGGCCGCGGTTGAGCAATGACGACACCACTTCGAAATGGGATGCGGTGCTGGTATGGACAAAGGCCGCATCGCATTGTTGCGCCAAGGCATCCAAACTGGCGAAGCAGTCGATACGATAACTATCGCATATCACTCGCGCCTTTTGCCGATTGGGAGAATACGCCCCGGCCACCCGCCACTCCTGCGCTTGGCATAACAACGGCAGATAGACTTTTTGCGCGATGCCGCCCAGCCCAACAATACCAATTCGTAAAACCATAGCGAACCCCGATATGTCTTAGCGGCCTTGCGGCAAGGTCCAGCCCGGATAGGTCAAGGCGGTGAGGACATGGTCGCGCCATTTACCATCGATCATCAGATAATCCTTGGCATAACCTTCCCGCACGAAACCCAGTCGCGTTAATAGGTTGCCGCTGCGCTGATTGTGCGGCATATAATTGGCCATAATGCGATGCATTCCCTGTTGCCGCTGCATATAACGGATGGCGGATTGCAGCGCCTCGTACATCATTCCTTGCCCTTGCCATTTTTCCCCAAGGGAATAACCCAGGAAACAGGCATGGAATGAGCCGCGCAATACATTGCTGAAATTGGCGACGCCATAAATCTCATTTTCCTCCGGGTCGAGCAAAATAAAATAATAGGCGGTGCCTTGCCGGTGCATTTCTGTGATGAGCCCCAAACGCGCCTGCCAGCCCGAGGGGAAACAATGACTGTCGTCACGGATGGGTTCCCAGGGTTTCAGGAAAACCCGATTGCCGGCATAATATTCAGCCAGACGATAAGCATCGCGTTCATGGACCAAACGTACCACCATTCTGGTGGTGACCAGTCGCACTTTCGGCGACGCAGTACGATAGCCAAACATCTTTCCTCCGCTATCAGGAATATCCAACAGGTGGCATGACCCCGCAACAACGCCAACCATGTAAGCCCCTGGCTTATAAGTGTTGTGTCGACTATAACCCTACCTTTTGATCATAGTAAATTTCACGAGGTCATTTTTCATTACCTTAGCAAGTCGGGACATGATAATCCTCAAAAATTAGCGTTAACGCCCCGGTTTTTTCGATAAAAAAATCCTGGTAGGAGAAACGTGCGGAAGACCCATGTTATTCTTGGAAGGATCAATGATGATGTGACGGACAAGAATGGAACAGGAATGAAAACAAAAATCTTGGCGGCAATAGCCGTGATAGTGACCATGACGTTGAGCGGCTGTAACAAGTTCACCGAGTACCAGCTCAGCGAGCAGGATGTAAATGCCTATTTGCAAAAGCACAATGACTTCAAGAAAGATATCGGCGTACCCGGTTTGATGACCGCCACCATGACGCTCAGTGATTTGAACAGTCAAATCGGCCGGACCGAGCCTGATAAAATCCGTTTGTCCGGCAATGCCAGGGTGAATATCGAAACGTTATTCGGTTCGCAGCAGGCCGACGTCAAACTGACATTACAGGCGCAGCCCTACTATGATAAGGCGCAAGGGGCTATTTACCTGAAGGATATGCATCTGGTGGACTATCAGGTACAACCGGAAAAACTGCAGTCGACATTCAAGGCGCTCACGCCTTACCTCGACCAGTCGCTGAAATCCTACTTTGACCAGAAACCAGCCTATGTATTGGATCCCCAACGCAGTCAATCCGAAGCTTTGGCCAAAAAACTGGCCAAAGGCATCGAAGTCAAGCCAGGCGAATTGATTATCCCCTTCACCGGCTGATTGCCAGTAGAGAGGTCAGTGTTTGCCGCTGATTTTTACTGCTTGACCAACGTTATTCGGCGTCGGGCGAAGCCTCGGACAATTCTTCGCGCAAAGCCGGCAAAGCCTGGCGGCTGATAATCGCCAGAACGCGATAAAATTCACTGCTGGCGTGAGCTTCAACCTTACCTAAAAACAGGTCGCTCCACGGCAGAATATACTCGTCGAATAATTGACATAACGCCAGGCTTTCATCCCCTTGCGCATGATCTTCCAGCCAGGAAGCCGCCAAGAGCAACGCGCCGAAATGATCCGCTGGTTTAGCGTTGACGGGGACGCCGACGTGTTGCAAAAAGGCTCGTACATCGCTTTCCGGCTCAGCCAGCCACGCGGAACGAAACGGCGTGACTTTGGCCTGTCCGCCTTCGAATAATCCGGAGAATTCCGCAGCCAGCAACGGCGGATGACAGCTTTTTTGCATCCTCGTCAGGAGTTCTTCCTGCTCAAGTGGCCATTGGGCCGCCAGTTTACCTTCCTGAATAATGACCATAAGCTGCGCCAGTACTTCATCCTGCGGCGAACGGTAAAATAACGTACCCAGCACCCGGCAGACCATCGAAAAATCGTTCATATCGCATCCATTTAATTAAACCGCGGCAGACCTTGTCATAAATGAGCAAATTCCGCAATGTGCGGACGGCCTTTTTGTTCCAGAAAATCCAGCACCCGGCGCGCAGTGGCATTCAGTATTCGCTCCGGGGGGAAACCCACCTCATCGATAATCTGTTGGCATTGCTCGAAATTGCCCATCGACCACGAGATATGCGCATCCGATCCGAGCGATAACCAGCCGCCGGCGTCCCGGACCGCTTGCGCGATAGCGAGACAATTCGCTTCACTACCTTTGCGTGAGTGGGTAAATGACGAGTTATTCAATTCCAGCGCCACGCCATAATGTGCCGCCGCTTCGGCAATCGCCGCAATATCAACGGGAAACTTGGGATTGCCGGGATGGCTGATGATATTAACGTCACCTTGGGCCATCGCGCCGATCATCGCTTTGGTATGGCTGATTTTATCCTTCGGCGGAAAAACCGGTTCATGAAAGCCGGCGATGATCAGATCCATTTCGCCAAGCATCGGACCAGTACAATCGATGTCGCCGGCGCTATTTTTAATGTTGGCCTCGATACCGCGCAAAATACCGATACCGCCCACCAACCGCGGCCAGGTTCGCATGTTCATGAAATGCCAGTGATGCGGCGCATCCACCATGTCCGGGCCATGGTCGGTAATGGCAAACAGGGTAATCCCCTTGCGGGCCGCCTCATCGACATAATCATGAATAGTGCTATAGGCATGGGTGCTGGCAACGGTATGCATATGAAGATCAACCGGATACATGAGTTCTCCTGTGAGATAGCGACAAAACGGGTGAAGGGCGCGCCGGCAAACTACCGCCGCGCTTATGCCGACCGCGGGTTATTGTCATTGAGTTAAGCGCCACGGGCAACATTAATCACATCAGGCCGCGGGTTCAAGCAGACTACGGGTGCCATAGCGATAAGTGATTTAACTATTTGTGCTTTTTTCAGGGTTTTCGACCGGTGGCGGCGCGCGTAGTTTAGCGGGTATCTTGCATTACCCATTTATCATACATTTATCTTCTTGATAAGTTTTCAAGCCGTTGACTATCTGAACGATAGATAAAATCACATGAAATTTACATGAAATTTTACTGATAAGCATATAAAAAGAATGTGTTCAGAAATTTTATACTAAACATTAGTTAATTCGATCATCAACTAAAATTCAGATTTATTACCCTCCCGCAATCACAATGGCTCAGCTAATGTTAGAAACGTTATGTTAAATAATTTCGGTGCTGAAAACGGGTATGCGCAATGGGGTTAGCGCAGATGAAATAAATATAAAAAATTTTTTTAGTGAAAAAACCATGCTTGAAAAAACTTTATTACCTGCAAATATTTTTACAGCGATGCGATAAGAAAAAATCTAATGTGAGGCTTGAGCAATGAACCCTAATCCTACTATCATCATCGATCACCTTGATGTGAAAATTGCACCGGACAAACAAAACCATTTACGTTGGAAAGAGTATCAGATGCTGTGTTTATTGGTTCAGAACTCACCGAAGGTGGTTACCCGCGAAGAATTGATAAACCATATCTGGAAAGGGACTTATTGTTCTGATTCAACGATTAATCAAACAATCAAATCTGTACGGCAAAAACTCGGCGATAATGAACATAAAATTATAAAAACCATACCGCGCATTGGATATTTTATTGAAGAAAATCAAAAAGATAACATAAAATTCAATCAAATTTCATCCGCAGAACCAATGATTTTGCCAGCGCTTGGACAACCTTATGTAGCCCCGATTCAACCCGCGCAGAGCATCGAGGAAGACTTTTTTGCCGAGCCGATTTGGGTATTTCCCTCCCACACCCGACTGTCCAGGGCTGTTCCGAAACCGCCGGCTTTTCGATTTGAAAAGTTAAAAAAAATCTTTGTTGTTTTTGTGTCAAAATTCAATCAATACAAAAATAATATCATATTTATTCTCCTCATTTCACTCATGCTGGTGATAGTTTTGATTTATCTATTTATTTTAATAAAGATAACCTTAGATAGTCATAACAGCGAATGGATGAACTTTAATCAAAAGATTACCGCAGTCACATTACGCTGCCCACAAGGGTTTGAATATATTGAAGAAAATTATTAATAATGAGATCAGATGCTAAGGCTCGCTTTTAGCCGCTATTCACTTCGATGATAAACAAGCAGTCATGGCTTGATTTTAGTACTAATCGTTAATATTGTATACCCGCATAAATTTGCGGGTTTTTTTTGCTCAAAAAACAGATCTTAAAATTTATATTACTTTTATTATATTTCATTTAACCCCGTGAGAAATTTATTTCACTTTTTTCATAATAACTTTTTTTAGTTTTTTTCACTTGTACTAAATCTCATCAATAGCTAATTATTAACCATTCGATAAATTTATATTAAAAACAAATTAACAATCATTCATGAACTGCGATATCCAGGCAAGAGAGGGTCGCAGCACAGATATTGAGTTGAGAAGATTAATCAAAAAACACCCCTACTTCACGCTAAACACAAAAAAAGTGGATAACAATGAAGGAAATTATTTTCAATTCCTTATGGGTCATGCTGGAAAGATCATGCTTTGCTGTAGGCGGCATTATCTCTGCCATGTATGTAGCCCGTTACCTCGGGCCGGAAAACTTCGGCACGTTGAGTTATCTGTTTTCTATTATGGCTTTGATTCTGCCCTTCATTCAGTTGGGCAGTGATAATATTTTGTTTAACCGTATCGTCCAAAAACCCGCCAGCGGCATACTGCTTATGGCCGCCTCGTTGCGTTTAAAAATAGTGCTATATCTCTTTTTTAGTATTGGATTATTTCTTTGGGCCAAAAATGCTTTGCCGATCAGGCAACAAAGCATAGTATTAGTGCTAATCGCAGCCAATTTTTTCACCGTGCTCGATATTTATAAGCTGTATTATGATGCAACACTGGCATCAAAAACCAACCTGATTATCAATAATAGCGCCTTGGTCATTTTTATTTGTCTTAATTTATTATGGGTACATTTTCATCTTAGTTTGATTTGGTTTGCCTTTTCATTGGTTATCCGCAGCAGTGTCCCTTATATGACGCGAACACTAATTTTTAATCACGCGCAAAAGAAAAAAAGATCCACTTTTAAACAAGCCAAGAGATTCAGCTATTTTGATGCGTATACTTTTTATTTGATCAAAGTCGGCATGCCTTTGATTGTTTCAAGCCTGTCTATCGTTATCTACACGCGGATTGACCAACTATTGCTAGGCAAGTTTTTAGGCTACCAGGCGGTAGGGATATATAATGCCGCTCTAGCGGTCAGCCAAGGGTGGGTACTCGTGCCGATGGCCTTGATAACGTCCTATATGACGCTGATCGCCGCCGGACGTGACAGCCGTAACATCAGCGAAAGAATCCGCTCGCTCTATTTGATTATTTTAGTGATATCCCTACCTGTAATTTTACTCTTTGCACTGTTTAGCCATAAAATCATCATGCTGGTCTATGGCGCACGCTTTATCGCGGCGGCTGACATCCTCTTGATATGCGCGCTCACCTCCCTGTGCAGCGTGTTAGGCACTCTGTCCTATCGCGTTATCATCCTCCACTCCGGCTATCACTTCGTCTCCATAAAGATGCCGGTCATTGCGTTACTTAATATTGTTCTCAATTATTATTTTATTCCTTTATACGGGATCAAAGGCGCTGCGTTATCCACCTTAACCGCCGAAACCATTTCTTTATTATGCCTTAATGCGTTATTCAAAAAAGGGCTAGTCACTTATCCGCTGTTCTGTGCCTATAAAAGCATTCCACTCTTAATCAATGAGGTTCGAGGCTATGTTAAATCCGCTCGTTAAACAGGCCGCTAAATATCTACCTGACATGTTGTATCATCAAATAAAGTATACCAGGGTTTTTAAAAAATGGCCTAATGTTATTCAGCCAAAAACGTTCAGTGAAAAAATTATTGTGCGCAATTTTAAGCCAAAAAGCATTTATACTGAGCTGGCGGATAAACTCAAGGTGAGAGAATATATCGCCACGACTATTGGCACAAAATATCTTATCAAATTATATGCTGCTGGTAGTGTATTGACACGCCCTACCTTTAACCAATTACCTAATTCGTTTGTCATCAAAGCCAACCATGGTTCCGGTTTTAATCGAATAGTCTATGATAAAAATAGCACTGACTTTGAGGAATTAAGCCTGCTGACCCGGCAATGGACATCCACCAATTTTTACAAAACCTCACGCGAGAAACATTACGAGGCGATCCCTCCCTATATTATGATGGAACAATTATTGCTAGATAAAGGCAAGGTTCCTAATGATATCAAATTCCATTGTTTTAACCGGCAAGGGGAAATGCATATTTTTATTCAAGTGGATTATGATCGGTTCGGCGTGCATCGCCGAGATATTTTCGATACGCAGTGGAACAGAACGTCCATCCGCCTGGGGCTGCCGAATAATCCGGAACCCATGGCCGCGCCGGAAAATCTGGATGAAATGCTGCTTCTGGCCAAACGTATCGCTGCGCAATTTTCGTATTTACGGGTGGATTTCTATGAAGCTGAAGGCAGGATCTATTTTGGCGAACTGACCTTCACTCCGGGCGGCGGGTTATGCAAAATGTATCCCCAGGAAGTTCAGCGCCAATGGGGCGACTTCTTCGTCGATTGAGAAGTGCTTCTTTAATCCGCTACTTCACCCCTTGCGACCAAGATATCCAACTGAACATCAATGATGCCAGGGGCTTTTTAGGTCGCAAAGCGCTAAAAATTCGCACTCTACGCTCAAAGCCTGAGCAACCGTGCGTTACATGATAAATTATACTTGACCAAAAAGGGCTGACTCCCTATAGTACCGCCCCGTTGCCCCAGTGGTAACGGCAATACGGTGAGATGTCCGAGTGGCTGAAGGAGCACGCCTGGAAAGTGTGTATACGCGTAAGCGTATCGAGGGTTCGAACCCCTCTCTCACCGCCATTATCCTGCGCTGCATTATCATGTATTGATGGTCTTGCGGGGTAAAATAAAAGTCCCGGCTGTTACACCGAGACTTTGGTTGGCTTACATGGGATTACTAGTCTGCGTGTCCGGCCGAAAAAGTATGCAACCGAAATCCACTCCACTTGAATCAATGGGTTTTTACCCCCATCACGCAATATTGCCTATTTCAGAACCGCACTCATTGATAAGCATTAAGCGTTCGCTGACATAATGGCGATCGGACACAGTCTTGTTTACCGAAACGGACAATGCCAATCATTTCATCCTCTTCCACAAATCTTTCCAAGGCATCCGCCAAACCGGATTTTACCCCGCGCGGTAAATCACATTGGGTAATATCGCCATTGACGATAACGGTGACATTTTCGCCCAGGCGGGTTAAGAACATTTTCATTTGATTGACGGTGACATTCTGCGCTTCATCAAGTATGACTACCGCATTTTCAAATGTCCGGCCCCGCATATACGCGAAAGGCGCAATTTCAACTTTGCCGATTTCCGGCCGCAAACAATACTGCATAAAAGACGATCCCAACCGGCGCAGTAATATATCGTAGACCGGACGGAAATAAGGGGCGAATTTTTCACCAATATCGCCAGGCAAGAAACCCAGGTCTTCATCGGCTTGTAATACCGGCCGCGTCACGATAATACGTTCAACCTCTTTGTGTATTAATGCATCAGCCGCTTTCGCGGCGCTCAGATAGGTTTTACCGCAACCCGCCTCGCCAACCGCAAAAATTAACTGTTTGGTCTCTATGGCTGATAAATAATGCTGCTGAATTTCATTACGCGCCTCGATTGCTCTGGTATCGCGGGATTCCCGCGCCATGCCTATCGATTCAATCCCGCTCATATGAACAAGAGAAGTGACCGAGTCCTCCTCACGCATCCTGTGGTTGCGTGACTCACGCCGGATAACACGTTTTGCTTCGCGACGAGCTTTGATCACTACTTTTTGTCTTCCCATAAGTGGCACCTTACAGTTTGTTACACCATTCACACGGGTCGGACCCGGTGATTACGCTTCACATTCAGATGAGGTTGTGGCTTCCTTTAAAGCCAAAAATAGCCGACGAACAGGATGAAATAACCCAGAGATCCCCTGGAAAATAGGCGGGATCGCGGTTTTTTTCATCGGATGGAAAATACGAATGAATTCGAAAGTCTTAAAAGGAAGAAATGATACCGGGAATTGTGGATAGGGTGTCGAAGTGGTAATCGCCGGGTGTGTTGGGGGCGATGAAAAAACATTCGGTTGTAGAGTTAGCCCATAATAGGACACTGCCATTAGCGATCCCCGTAGTGAGGTTACCATTTAGTTAGCGTCATACCTATCGCTGCTTAAAAGCACGCTTCTTGACTACATGTAACTATGCTACTCAACACTAATAAACACGACTCAACTAAACATACACCCCTACATATAACCATTTAACGAGGACTTGTCTGGACACTTGTTGAACTTGTGATTTACTACATCAACAACTTCTTAAGTCCCGCTTGATATCTTCATTATAATGACATTGCTACAAAATGCTGCCCTATTGCAACTATTTTTTTATCAATCAGAGATAATTTATTGTGGCCTGGCCTCGGTTGGCCATAACGGAACGGTAAAAAATAATAAACGCAGCCGAATTTGGCTCATAAAATTATCCCTTGAATTAACCCGGCAACCGCGGCTGGCGTATTGATCGGCAGCTAATTGAATCGCATTACTTTTTATTACAAATAATAGATTTATGATATAAATATTTTCCTGTCCTTGAAGTTGTCTTTTTGCCATCCCCACCGCATAAACCCTGGCCGTACGGATGTGGCCATAAGTTCTTGGCCATAAGAACGTAGAATTGGTAAGCGCTTAACTTTAATATAAACTTTAGTTAACCCGATTGCGCCAGAGTGCAACGTTGGCGTTATACCCAACAGCGTTCAAATCGCAGCCAACATACCTGCAACTCGAAAAATGGCAGGTATAGTGAGTTATCACTTGCTCAGCAGGAACCGAGTATGACCACCACCACTATGGGCGTAAAACTTGACGATGCGGCTCGTGATCGCATCCAAAAAGCGGCACAACGGATAGATCGGACCCCGCACTGGTTAATCAAGCAAGCCATCTTGCATTATCTCGACATCTTGGAAAATGGCGGGCCGACGCAGGTTGACGAAGAAGCCCATGAACCGATCATCATCGCGCCCGGCAGTGCGAATGTGGTACGGATTCCGCTGGAAACGTCACAGGTATTCCAGGCTTTCACTGACCAAATAGCGCCGCAGTCGCTGTTGCGCGCCGCCATCACGGCGGCCTGGCGTCGTCCGGAAACCGAGATGGTGCCCCTGTTGCTTGAGCAAGCGCGTCAACCGGCGCCGCTAGCTCAAGCCGTTGATCGTTTGGCCGCCCGTCTGTCGGAAACCCTGCGCCGGCAAAAAATCGGCGCCGGGCGCGCCGGACGGGTTCAACACCTGCTGCAAGAATTTTCGCTGTCTTCGCAAGAAGGTATCGCCATGATGTGCCTGGCGGAAGCCCTGCTGCGCATTCCCGATAAAGCGACGCGCGACGAATTGATCCGCGACAAAATCAGTCGGGGCAACTGGCAAATTCACCTCGGCCGCAGCCAATCCTTATTCGTCAACGCCGCTGCCTGGGGCCTGCTATTGACCGGACGGCTGGTATCGCCCCATCACGAGGCTAACTTAACCAGCGCCATGAACCGGCTCATCAGCAAAGGCGGCGAACCGCTGATCCGCAAGGGCATGGATATGGCGATGCGGCTGATGGGCGAACAGTTCGTCACCGGGCAGCATATCGGCGAAGCGTTGGCCAATGCCCGTCGTCTGGAAAACAAGGGATTTCGCTATTCTTACGATATGTTGGGCGAAGCCGCGCTGACCGCCGATGACGCCCAGACGTATATGCAGTCTTATCAGCAAGCCATCGACGCCATAGGCCAAGCGGCCAACGGTCGCGGTATCTATGAGGGCCCCGGCATTTCCATCAAACTGTCGGCGCTGCATCCCCGCTACTGTCGCGCCCAGTACGATCGGGTCATGGAAGAGCTTTACCCCCGGCTGCTGGCCCTGACGCTGCTGGCGCGTCATTATGATATCGGTATCAATATCGATGCCGAAGAGGCCGACCGGCTGGAACTGTCATTGGACTTATTGGGCAAGCTTTGTTTCGAACCGGCGTTATCTGGGTGGAACGGCATCGGATTTGTTATTCAGGCTTACCAAAAACGCTGTCCGCGCGTCATCGACGAATTGATCGATTTGGCCAAAAGAAGCCAGCGGCGGCTGATGATCCGGCTGGTGAAAGGCGCTTATTGGGATAGCGAAATCAAACGCGCCCAGATAGAGGGACTCGATGATTATCCGGTCTTCACCCGCAAGGCCTATACCGATATATCCTATCTGGCCTGCGCCCGGCAACTGCTGGCGGTGCCGCAATATATTTATCCGCAATTCGCCACCCATAATGCGCAAACCCTGGCGGCGGTTTATTATCTGGCCGGGCAGAATTATTATCCGGGCCAATACGAGTTTCAATGTCTGCACGGCATGGGCGAACCGCTCTATGATTTGGTGGTGGGAAAAGCCTCGGAGGGCAAACTTAATCGTCCCTGCAGGATTTATGCGCCGGTGGGCAGCCACGAAACGCTACTGGCCTATCTGGTGCGGCGGCTGCTGGAAAACGGCGCCAATAGCTCTTTTGTCAATCGTATCGCCGACCCCGCCCTGCCGCTGGAGCGCCTGATTGCCGACCCGGTGGCGGAGGTCGCGCTGCTGGGCCAGCAAGAAGGGCGCGTCGGACTGCCTCATCCCGCAATTCCCCTGCCCCGCCAGCTTTATGGCGCGCTTCGCCTGAATTCGTATGGCCTCGATCTTGCCAATGAGCAGCAATTGGCGACATTGTCCGGCGTATTGCTCAACAGCGGCCACCACCACTGGCGCGCCGAACCTATCATCGCCGAGGGGCTGGAAGAAGGCGCGTTCCGGCCGATGACCAATCCGGCCGATCATCGCGACAAGGTCGGCGATTGTCGCGATGCCACCGGGACGGAAGTGCAACACGCCCTCGCCGCCGCGACGCATTACAGCGCATTGTGGTCGGCCACGCCGGGCCATGTGCGGGCCAGCATCCTCGAACGGGCGGCCGGCCTGATGGAGTCCTATCTGCCGACCATGATTGGCTTGCTGATTCGCGAAGCCGGTAAAAGTTATGCCGCCGCCATTGCGGAGATTCGGGAAGCGGTGGATTTTCTCCGTTATTACGCCGGTCAGATTCAGTACATCGACGATGACGGTCATACGCCGTTAGGGCCGGTGCTATGCATCAGCCCGTGGAATTTTCCCTTGTCTATTTTTATCGGCCAGGTGGCGGCGGCGTTGGCCGCCGGCAATAGCGTGCTGGCCAAACCGGCCCAACAGACGCCGTTGATAGCGTCGCAGGGCGTGCTGCTGCTACTGGAAGCGGGCGTGCCCGCCGGCGTCTTGCAACTGCTGCCGGGCGACGGGGCGGCCATTGGCGGCGCATTGGCGGCCGATGACCGCGTGCGCGGCGTGATGTTCACCGGGTCCACCGCCGTCGCGCGTTTGCTGCAAAAAACGCTGGCGAACCGGCTGGATCCGCAAGGCCGGCCCATACCGCTGATCGCCGAGACCGGCGGCGTCAATGCCATGATTGTCGACTCATCCGCCCTGACCGAGCAGGTGGTCAATGATATTATTATTTCGGCCTTCGACAGCGCGGGGCAACGTTGTTCGGCGTTACGTTTGCTCTGCGTGCAGGAAGAAGCGGCCGATCGTACCTTGCAGATGTTGCGCGGCGCCATGAACGAGCTGGCGCTTGGCGATCCACGCCGTCTGTGCACCGATATCGGTCCGGTGATTGACCGCCAGGCCAAACAAACCATCGATGACCATATCGCCGCCATGCGCACGGCCGGACATAGCGTTTGGCAAGGCGCTCGCCTCTCTGACGAAGCATCGTCGGAATATGTCTTCGGTACTTATGTACCGCCGACGTTGATTGAACTGGAGAGCGTCGGTCAATTAACGCAGGAAATTTTCGGGCCGGTATTGCATGTCGTGCGTTTCCGCCGCCATGAGCTGGCATCGCTGCTGCAACAAATCAATGATAACGGCTATGGCCTGACCCTGGGCTTGCATACGCGTATCGACGCCACTGTTGAACAGGTCATTCGCCAGGCCCGGGTCGGCAATTGTTATGTCAATCGCAATATGGTAGGCGCAGTGGTGGGGGTACAGCCGTTTGGCGGCCAGGGGCTCTCAGGCACCGGGCCGAAAGCCGGCGGACCGCTTTATCTTTATCGGTTGCTGGCCCGACGCCCGGCCGATCGCGTACCGGCCGCCTTATTGGCGCTGGACGAAGGGAGGATAAGCGAGGATAGCTCCAAACTACCGCCGACCGCCGCCTATCGGGAATTGATTCAGTGGGCAACGGCGGCCTTGGGCACAGAACGGGCAACATTGCTGGGTCGCTTTGGCGAACTATCGCAAGCCGGCACGATCCGGTTATTGACCGGACCGACCGGCGAACAGAATACCTATCGGCTTTTACCCAAGGAGCGAATTCTGTGCCTGGCGGCCGATGAGACGGATCTCATCGTACAGCTTGCCGCGGTTATCGCCATTGGCGCCCACGCCTTGTGGAACGATACGCCGGCAACGAGGGCATTGTTCAGCGCACTGCCGCAAACCGTGCAGTCATCGATTGTGTTTAATCCTGACTGGCTGACCGCCAGCGGGCCCATAGAGGGGATTTTGTACCATGGCGAGGCGGATGGCTTGCTGGCGCTGGGTAAGAGAATTGCCGAACGCCCTGGACCGGTCATTCAGGTAAATGGTTATGCCCGCGGCGAAACCGGTATTTTGCTGGAGCCGTTGCTGGTAGAGCAATCGGTAAGTATTAATACGGCCGCCGCCGGCGGCAATGCCAGTCTGATGACCATGGGATAGTAGTCTGCGGGGGTAGTCCCCGCAGACACCACTTAATCGCTCGATCTGGGTTTGGTGCCTATCGGGCCCGCCAAAAGGTTACTCGGTTGGCTTGCGCCAATTCTGCCCCCTTGGCGAGTTCTCCCGATAGGCGGGATCGCTATCCCCGTTCGGCGTGAACTCGTCAATTTGGAATGCAGTTATCCCTGGTTTGAAGGAGTGATAATCGTGTTCACCGATTCAACCAATATTGACGATGAGGTTTCTTCATATTCCGCAGCGCTTTGTGTGCGCTTTATAGGGTTAACGTATATCGGTCTTTGCGTAATAATGCTTAAATGCCACGTTGCCAATTAAGGTATTGATCATATTTACGCAAGGCAATGCGATAATTACTTTGCCCGGCATCAGGCACTTCATCAATCAATGTCTGCGGACCGCTTGGACGGTCAAATTTATCGTGCGGGTAATTACGCGCCGCCAATATATCATCCAATCGCCGTAGTCTCACCACGTATTCACGTATCGTGCTGTGGCTCATGGCCGTTTGTTCAAACAAATATTGTTTGAAGGCTTTAATATCAAAATAATTAGGATCGGCATTACATGAAATAACACTACAAAACCGGCATAACGCCGTCAGTTCTTTACTCAGATTATGCCAAATCGTATCGTCAATCAGTTGATCCATGCCGGCAATCGCTTCTTTATTGATGATTTGCCCGCGAAACACTAATGACATACGATCCAATGGCTTACCACATTGACAACAATGCGTTTGACTGTGTTTAAAATCTTTCAAGTAGCGGCTCAGTGGCCGTTTTTTTTCCACTTTGGCTAACATATCGTTTTCCCTAGTGCTGGAAATAAATCGCCTGTGGGAAGTCAGCGTTAAATATCATTATTTAATCTAGCACGTAAGCGCTTGATTGCCTGACTATGCAATTGGCTTACCCGCGATTCGCCAACCTCCAAAACCGCACCGATTTCTTTCAGGTTCAGTTCTTCCTGGTAATAGAGTACCAGTACCATTTTTTCTCTCTCAGGTAGCGCGTCAATTGCTTCTATAACTCTTTCCCGTAATTTGCCTTCCATTAATAAATGGAGCGGATTGGCTTCTTCATGCCCCGGTATTAAATTATCAGCGCTGTCGCCATGATCTTCACACCATTCATCATAGGAAAATAACTGGCTATTATTGGTATCCAATAATATCTGCCGATATTCTTGCAGCGTGATATTTAAAGTTTGCGCCACTTCCTGTTCTGTGGCCGCCCGGCCAAGATGTTGCTCGGCCTGGTGAATGGCTTGCGCCACTTCCCTTGCATGTCGCCGTACGCTGCGAGGCACCCAATCGCGGCTGCGCAACTCGTCGAGCATGGCGCCACGAATGCGTTGTACCGCATAGGTGGTAAAAGCCGTCCCTTGCATGGAGTCATATCGTTCCACCGCGCTCAGCAATCCGATGCCGCCAGCCTGCAGCAGGTCATCGAGTTCAACGCTGGCAGGTAGTCTGACCTGCAGCCGCAGAGCTTCATGACGGACCAAGGGGATATAGCGCTGCCA
>Ga0224527_1000159_pt1 | contig 51008 bp, 43 predicted proteins | sample CBST0metaG_FD_179882 | JGI IMG/M metagenome (GOLD analysis project Ga0224527, IMG submission 179882) | Peat soil microbial communities from Stordalen Mire, Sweden - C.B.S.T0 | ecosystem: Environmental > Terrestrial > Soil > Wetlands > Peat | place: Sweden: Norrbotten County, Stordalen Mire...
ACCGTATTTTTGCGGTTGTAAACAATAGAATCCCTTATAGGGAAAATTATTTAAATCCGTTTGCGGATTGTGCGTAATAACTAATTTTAATACAAATAATTTGGATTTAAACATAGAATTCGTGCGGCAGCAAGGGAATTTGGGGTTTTATATACTGACAATCGCGGGGTATTCTAAACATATTTCTAAATCAAACAGCTATGAATAAACTCTTTTATTGTATCCTTCTTATGAGTATGGTTGTGTCATGTAGTACGAACAAAAAAATCGTCATACAACAAACACATGCTATAAGCTACAGTCATTCATTAAAAGATGGCTCATCGTTTAGCAGGGCTATCGTAGTAGAAGAAAAAACGGAAACAAAAGGTGTTGCAGTAGAATATGAATGGATCAGGTTGCATTATCCCGGATATTCTGTGACTACGCAAACACTCTCGTTTTATAAGAATAAACCGTTCGACGTGATGGAGCTTGAAGCCAATGGAGGAATCAAAAAATATATCTACTTCGATATATCCAATTATTATGGTAAATTTTGAAGCTGCAAATCCGGCAGGACGGGAAACTTTATTTGTTTTGGGAATAATTGGCGAAAGTGAAGCCGTCACTGAGAGTGACGGCTTCACTAAAAAACTACTTGCTTTAATTGAGTGATTAACACACTAAGAATAACTAATCAAAATCAACATGAACAGTAAAAACATTCCCTTTCAAATCATTGACTGGACAGCCATTCCCAAGGTTGAATATAAAGGTGAAACAGGCATTGCTTATTGGCAGACGATACAATTCGAAGGTTTACGAATCAGAATGGTTGAATATTCTAAAGGTTATGTTGCTGATCACTGGTGTAAAAAAGGGCATATCGTACATTGTCTGGAAGGTGAATTCGTGAGCGAATTACAAAATGGAGAACGATTTATTTTAAATAAGGGAATGACTTATGTTGTTACAGACGAATTAAGTTCACATCGTTCAACCACAAAAGAGGGTGTGAAAGTGATGATTATTGATGGAGATTTCCTGAAATAAATCATTAACTAATTGCTTCACTAAAAAGCTAAAAACAAAACAGTATGATACGTAAAATGACGGTACAAGATAGTGCCAGAGTGCTTGAAATCTATAAGATGGGACTTGAAACCAGGAATGCCACCTTTGAAACGAATGTTCCTTCCTGGAGTGATTGGGATTCAAACCACATCAGCCATTCACGATTTGTCTATGTTGATAACGATAAGATTCTTGGATGGGTTGCTTTGTCACCATATTCTAAGCGATTGGTTTATAGAGGTGTTGCAGAGGTAAGTATCTATGTCGATACCCACGCTCACAGAAAAGGAATTGGCTCATCCCTGATGGATCAAGTGATCAAATCATCCGAAGAGCAAGGTATTTGGACCTTGTGTTCAAGTGTGTTCTCAACCAATACAGCAACACTTAAGCTTCATGAGAAATTTGGATTCAGGGTTATCGGATTCAGAGAAAAAATTGCCAGACTTGATGATACATGGAGAGATACTATTTTGTTGGAGAGACGAAGCAAAAGGACCGGAATCTAATCGTTGTATACAGCGAAGCCTTCGCAAAATGATCATACATGACTTAACTCTTATCAATATGAAAACGCTACTGACTTTATTTTTTGCTTTATGGATTGGCTTATCCTGTTTTGGACAAGAAGTTGAATTTTGTGGTTCATTGAATACATCCTCAGAACAAAGGTTTCAGAATGCCTACGGTGTCGGACTTCAATACCAACAGGATCTAAATCAGAAATTCCAGGTTGGCTTTGGGATTCATTATAACTTTAATGATGCTGTTTTTGATCATATCCCGTATCTCGATGCGAGTCCGGATCTGATTGCAGCGGAAAATATTCATTCAACGGCTAAACGTATCTCCATCCGGTTAAATGTTCAGGGTTTGCTGAAGAATAATAAAAATGTATCCCTGTCGCTTGGTCCGGAGATCAGTTACAATTTTCTGTGGGGAGAAGATCAGATCAATGAAAGGATGGGAGAAACTTCTCCTGTTTATGAAACCCTCACTTCTAATCAGTATAATTTCTCGCAAACCAATGATTTAAAAAAAGAGATAGGGATTGGTTTGATCTCAAAACTGGAAGTTAAGAATTTTATTGCAAAGCCATTGGCATTGTGTTTTACCATCAGGCCTGAGATACTCTTAGGAAAGGCTGATGAAGTCATCGGAGGAGAACAACCCGTGTTTTCAGGTGTGTTAAGCTTCACGGAGTTCCAAATCGGATTGATATACAGGTTTAAGAAATAAGACACATGGCAATCAAACAACAAAAATGAATATATATGGCAACCATTTTTAGACATGAAGATGTTGATTTCAAAGAGAATACCGACATGATTGATCATTACAGGCTATTTACTTCTTCACCCCAATTTTCGTCGGTTGTAAATTCAAGGAACTTAAACTTCGATTTAAGGCTATTAAACCCGGGACAGTTTTCATTTCCGTATCATTTTCATAGATTTGCAGAGGAATTGATCATGATTATTTCGGGAACAATGACCATGCGGTCACTAAAGGATTCGACGGTGGACTATTTTAAGGGAGAAGATAAGCCTTTAGAAAAATGGGAAGCGTTGAAAAGGAAACAATAAAAGAGATATTCATTAAATCCAAAATAAATACTTGATTATGATTGTCCGTACTTTTTTTCACGCAATGCTTTAATCTCATCGCTGGAGATGTATTCGTCGAAATCCATTTGTCGATCGATCACTCCATTGGGTGTAAGTTCAATGATGCGATTACAAACAGTTTGCAAGAACTGGTGATCGTGAGAAGCTAACAACACATTGCTTTTGAATGTTTTCAAGGTGTTGTTGAATGCCTGAATAGACTCCATATCCAAATGATTGGTGGGAGAGTCGAGCACTAATACATTAGGGTTTTGCAACATCATGCGTGCTATCATACAGCGCATCTTTTCACCACCTGAAAGTACGCGTGCTTTCTTTTGGGCATCTTCTCCCGGGAAAAGCATTTTACCTAAATAGCTTTTTAAGTATATTTCATTGGTGTCCTCTGAGAATTGAGCTAACCAGTCAATAAGTGTCAGATCGTTATTGAAAAATGAGTTATTATCCAAAGGTAAATAAGCTGGGGTGATGGTAACACCCCATGAATAGTTGCCACCATCTGGTTTTATCTTTCCTTCGATGATTTCAAAAAGAGCGGTCATGGCACGTGGATCGTGTGAGAAGAAAGCCACTTTATCGTTTTTATCAATCATAAAACTGACATCACGAAACAACAGATCGCCTTCAACAGATTTAGAAAGATCGTGAACTTCAAGAATCACATTCCCGGGATCGCGTGAAGGAGTAAATACAATACCCGGATAACGACGTGATGAAGGTTTTATCTCGTCGATACTGATTTTTTCAAGCATTTTCTTGCGACTTGTTGCTTGTTTCGATTTAGAAGCATTGGCGCTGAAACGTGCAATGAACTCAATCAGTTCGGCACGCTTTTCTTCTGCTTTCTTATTTTGTTGGTTTTGCTGATGAAGTGCTAATTGGCTTGATTCGTACCAGAAACTGTAGTTTCCCGAGAAGATTTCAATTTTACCATAGTCGATATCGACCACGTGAGTACATACGGTATCTAAAAAATGGCGGTCGTGAGAAACAACTAATACCGTATTATCGTAGTTGGCCAAATATTCCTCAAGCCACATGATTGTTTCAAGATCGAGATCATTCGTAGGTTCATCTAAAAGCAAGTTGTCGGGGTTACCGAAAAGCGCGCGTGCCAAAAGAACACGTACTTTTTGTTTTCCGCTCAAATCTTTCATTCTAACTGAGTGAAATGCTTCCTTAATACCTAAATTACTAAGAAGCATGGCGGCATTGCTTTCTGCATTCCAACCTTCCATTTCAGCAAACTTGTCTTCTAATATGGAAGCACGGATACCATCGGCGTCAGTAAAATCTTCTTTGGCATAAAGAGCCTCTTTTTCTTGTTTTATTTTGAACAATAACTCGTGTCCCTCGATTACGGTATCTAACGTAGTCAAATCATCGAATGCATGGTGATCCTGACTAAGTACTGAAAGTCGTTCGCCACTTGGAAGTATAATGGTTCCTTTGCTTGGAGAAATTTCACCGCTTATAGCACGTAAAAAAGTAGATTTACCTGCACCGTTAGCACCAATGATGCCATAACAATTACCCGGTATAAATTTTAGATTCACTTCTTGAAAAAGCACTTGTTTGCCAAACTGAATGGCTAAATTGGAAACTGTAATCATGTTGAATAATCAATGGGGAAAAGTGGAACAAAGGCGTTCAGTTGCTGACGTTTTGTGCCTGTATTTCAGTGTTGTTTTTTTTGATTTCTCTTTTTTTATGCTATTGATGTATGCAGGATGGTTCTGGTTGCAACATAAATAGATAGAAGAGAAGATGCGCTCATCATGGAATCTTTGTGTTTGACAGGAATCAATATAGATTTGTTGATACTAAAATGCAGAAAGTGACTTTCCAACGGGATATTCTGTTTGTTTATTCAGTCTGAAAGACAATTAGTTGTAATTTTTTCTATGAATAAGTGATCGGGGTGCAAAGGTAGGCTTATTTTCTGATAATTCCTTAATGCATTCATGTCAAAAAGATGTTTCTTTTCTTTTGATATGATTTTCAATATAGGTCAAGAAGATCTGTTTTTGTGATAAATTTCGGATTATGGCTTCAAAACATGTGTCAAAAGACGTTGAGGATTCTAAGTTTTAGTAACCTATTTGGAAATAAATCTGATTTGAAACATTTCAGTAAAATACTCATATTGAATATATAGTTGTTTAATATATTATATGTCAATAATATATGATATATAATTGTCATTGACTCACCAATTAAATTCTTGTTTAACGGAATTTCTATGTTGTGCTTTTTTACATAACCAAAACTTAGAAAGCATGCTAAGTTGGAATGTTAATGTGTATCTTTGTCATATATATATTACATCGAAATGTGTCGAAACCGACAATTCGTAACAATCTCTTGTGCTATTGATTTAGATTGTTCTTTTTCTCTCTCTTTTCTTCCATTTCCAATTTATTTCTTAACTCTTTATGAATAGAACGAATCTGCACACGTTCCATATTCCTGTGATGGGGATTGGATATACCATTGATACGCCCATCAAAGTAGCTCCATTAGGTATTTCTTCTGTCATTTCTTTGGTAGATGACCTGCTCATGGAGAAAATGAGAGCATGGTACAGCAAGAAATGGGATCTTCCTTTTCATCCCATCACGGACAAAATGGAAGACTCACGCGCGAAACGTATAACCGCGTATTTGAATCTGGTCGATGAATTAGTCGCCAAGAAAGTAGAGGAAATCAAGCAATCAGCTTTGCAAATTGGAGGAGCCTGTGCCCGTTACATGGAGTTATTGCCTGATACTTCGTTGATGAAACAATCTTATTTTCAATTATTTAAGCATAGTAACGCACTTGAAATAAAAACTTGGGTGGACGAACATATTGAAGCTGGAAGCATTGATGTTAACATCATGACCAAATTGGATAAAGAGAATTATTTAAATGGGGAAAAACTACCTTCTTCTTTCAATGATGGACATGCTGCTTTACGCGGTTTTGCACAAAGTACTCTGCGAGGTGCTATTGTGTTGTCCGCAGGCATGAATCCTCGTTTATACAGTTACTTAGAACAGTTTGCTGACTTTTTTCCTGATGCAGACGGTACTTTGAAAAAGAAAATTATTTTGAAAGTAAGTGATTATCGTTCTGCTATTATTCAAGGGAAGTTTCTGGCTAAAAAAGGATTATGGGTTTCTGAATATCGGGTGGAGTCAGGATTGAATTGTGGAGGACATGCTTTTTCGTCCCAAGGGGAACTGATGGGTCCTATTTTGGAGAAATTTAAAGTCAATCGCCAACAACTGGAAGAAGAAGTGAATAAAATGTTTGTCGAAGCTTTAACGATAAAACATTTGGTGATTCCTGACAAAGTGCTTCCAATGAAAATCACTGCACAAGGTGGTGTTGGCACTGCAGAAGAACATCGATTTTTGTTAGAACACTATGAACTGGATAGCATTGGTTGGGGAACTCCTTTTTTATTGGTTCCGGAAGCTACCAATGTAGATAAAAACACACTTAAGTTGCTGGGTGCGGCCACTGAAAAGGATCTTTATTTAAGTACAACTTCTCCCTTTGGTGTTCCTTATAATAATATTCGATCTAATACGAAAGACATAGAAAAGGAAAACAACATTCGATTAGGAACTCCTGGTTTTGCTTGTACCAAGAAGTTTGCTCAACTTAATAAAGAATTTACTGAGAGAGCTATTTGTACTGCATCTAAGCAATATCAGAAACTGAAATTAGAAGAGTTGGCTACCAAAAATCTTTCGGAAGAAGAGCGCCGGAGAGCTTATCAACATATTGTGGAAAAGTCTTGTATTTGCGTAGGATTAGGGACATCCGCATTACTTAACCATCACTTAGATACAACTACAGAAGGTGAAGGTGTGTCTATATGTCCGGGACCAAATCTTGCTTATTTTTCTAAACGTCTTTCTTTGAAAACAATGATTGATCATATTTACGGACGAACAAACGTAATTGATCGCACGGATAGAAAGAGTATGTTTGTTAATGAGTTGAAATTAAATGTTGATTACTTGCATCGACAAATGGAAGATACCTCTCAACCGTGGAGTGCCAAACAATCGGAATATTTTGCAACTTATTCAAACCAATTATTGGAGGGGATTGAATACTACCAAAAATTATTTCAACGATCTAGAAATAGGTTGCAAGTATTTAAAGCTACTTTTTTAGAAGAACTGGCATCTCTTGAAAAAGAATTATCTCCTTTGACAGTAGTTCTTGTATAGTGTTGAATTCAGGCAGTATAGTATAAAAAGATTGCATTGATTCATTCGTTTCAATGCAATTTTCTTGATTTGACGCAAAAAAAGCCTGAATGATTATTGTTGCAAACTTGCTTCGGAGAAGGAAAAAGGAAGCAATTTTGTTATGCTGTCAAACAAATAGATTTGTTCTTTTCCATGCAGTAACAATGTGATAGGTTGTCCAAAACGTGTTTCGGTTTCGAGTATTACCTGACGACAAGCACCACACGGAGAAACTGGAGTAGCAGCAAAGTCTCCATTTACTGAAGCAGCTATTGCAATCGCTTTTACAGGAACTTCCGGGTATTGTGCATTTGCATAAAAAAGGGCAACCCGTTCGGCACATAAACCAGAAGGATAAGCGGCGTTCTCTTGATTACTTCCGGCAAAAATCTTTCCATTTTCAAGTAAAACTGCTGCCCCAACAGCATAATGTGAGTAGGGTGCATAAGCTTTTTGAGTTTGTTCTTGTGCTTTCAAAATGAGTTGCTGATAGATTGTAGTTAACTCAGTGAAAGAATATATAATAAACTCTGTATTAATATTTTGCTTTTCCATAAAATGACAATTCAGCAGGTAGTTATTGTCGTTTTTCGATAGTATCTATGATGTCTTTAGCAACATCGCGTTTGTCTTTGACAGGAAACTCGGTGGTTAAGCCATCTTTGCCAATGATTGTAATTTGATTTGTATCAAGTCTGAAACCGGCGTGTGGATTGCGTAAAGAGTTTAGCACAATGAAGTCAAGTTGTTTTCTGTGTAATTTAAGTCTTGCATTTTCTATTTCATTTTCTGTTTCTAATGCAAACCCAATTACAAGTTGCTCTTTTCGTTTCATTTTTCCTAATGAAGCGGCGATGTCTTGCGTAGCTTTCAGTTTCAGTGTCAACCCATCACCTTCTCTTTTTAGTTTTTGAGAGGCGCTTGTTTCAGGTGTAAAGTCTGCAACAGCTGCTGATAAAATAGCAATGTCCTGGTCAGGGAATAGTTTTGTTGAAAGATCAAACATTTCTGATGTACTTTCAACATTAATTCGATGAATGTTTGGATGTGTTGTTTGCAATTGAACAGGGCCGGTAATAAGTGTTACCGACGCTCCTCGCTCAGCACATTCTTCTGCTAATGCAAAACCCATTTTCCCTGATGAATAGTTACCAATAAAGCGAACAGGATCAATCTTTTCGTAGGTTGGACCTGCAGTAATAATTATTTTTTTGCCATTTAAGAGTTGCTTAATTGAAAAAAAATGGTTTAGTGCTTGTGTTATGGTTTCTGGTTCAGCCATGCGTCCTTTTCCTTCTAATCCACTGGCTAATTCACCGATAGCTGGATCAATAGTATGAACGCCAATTGATTGAAGTTGTTGTAGGTTATGTTGTGTTGATGAATGTATCCACATGTCCATGTCCATAGCAGGAGCTATAAACACAGGGCATTTAGCAGAAAGATAACTGGTTAAAAGCAAATTATCCGCAATCCCATTTGCCATTTTGGCAAGCGTATTAGCAGTAGCAGGTGCAATGACATAAACATCTGCCCAAAGACCTAAGTTTACGTGGCTGTTCCAATTCCCATTCGTTGGGTCAAAGAAATCTACTAGAACAGGATGTTTTGAGAGAGTTGCCAAAGTGAGTGGAGTAATGAATTCCTTGGCTAAAGGAGTCATTATTACTTGTACATCGGCACCTTCTTTTATCCATTGACGAATGAGGTAGGCTACTTTGTATGCAGCGATGCTACCTGTGACTCCCAATAAAATGTGCTTTCCTTGTAACATGTTGTGATATATAAAGATAAAACGCTGTAAGTGGTGTATAAGCTCTGCTTACATGTTGTTTAAAGACACTTTTTGCCGATCAGGAATAACTGACCGGCAAAAATGAAGAGTGTTTAAAGTTATCTTATTATTTTGCTAATTTTTCTTTAGCTGGCAGCTTGAAAAATAACTTGCCTTCGATAAATTCTTGTGTGGCGATGAGAGTTGGCTTCGACAGTTTTTCAAAGGATTTAGACATTTCAATTTGTTCCCTATTTTCGAATACTTCTTCTAAATTATCGGTCACTGTAGTAAACTCTTGCATCTTTTGATCAATTTCTTCTCTAACCATCACATTAATTTGGTTAGCCCGTTTTCCAATGATTTTAACGGTTTCATATATATTCCCTGTTGATTCGCACAAGCTGTTCATATCGCGAGTGACAGTAGTCAAGGGTGCTTTTGTTTTTTTAAAATCCATATTATTTTTCTTTTACGTATTTTTTAGCGTCAGTTACCATTGAAAGTGCTTCTTTTGCATATTTACCTTTTGGAAATTCGTTGATGTAATTGTAGTATTCATCAATCGTGTCGCGATATCGATCAGCCTTAAGTTCTTCAACACTATTTACAGCTTCCATGTATTTTGATTGCAACACTATGTACATCAATTCTTCACGATATTTTGATTCAGGAAATTTTTTCAGAGCATTGTTTGCTACAATCACTGCAGAGAGATAATTATTGCCCATGTAGGTGCCTAAATTATAGTATAACCTTGCATTAAGTAACTCCTTGTATGCCAATTTATCTTTCAATTGTGCCATATAGGTGTATGCCTGTTTGGCTTTGTCACTTTGTGGATAGCTTTCGACGAAATTTGAAAATGCTTGAATTGCATCATAGGCAGATGATTGATCTAAACGAGCATCAGGAGAATCGAGATATGCACAATAACCAATCATATAGTAGCTTTCCTCTGCATATTTACCACGTGGATAGCTTTTGACATAGGCTTTATAATCATCACTTGCCGTGTAATAATCTTTTTGTCCTATATAACTTTCTGCTAACATATACATCAAATCTTCAGCACGATCACTACTCTTGTAATAGGTTGAAACATCCTCTAATAATTGGGCTGCACGTACATAATCTTTCTTTTGGAAATAAGCTTTTGCCTCGTTGTATTTCAACTCATTATCCGTACTCTTTAACAACTTCTGATATGGGCTGCACGATATTAATAATAGTGTGCTGAAGAGTAAATAGATTGTTAGCTGTTTCATTCGTAGCAAATTTGTTGAACGGTGAGAATATCCTCAACGATTTATATCATGACAAAGTTTTTTTGTCTGTGTCTGAAAAGAGTTGCAAAGGTAGTAAATTTGTGATAAAGAGAGAAATTGCTGAACGCAATTATGCTTTTTTTTAGTGATCTCTTCCTTTTATACAACTGATAATTTCCAGGATAGTGATATGTATTTCCTAATTTATTGTATCTTAGTGATATGTATTGCATTAAGTCTTTTTTTACTTACTATTGATTCCTAATGAGTTATATCTTTTGTTGTAGCTCTATGGGGTATAAAGAGGTATTTTGTCTCATTTGTTTGTTTTGATTAGGTTCTATAGATTTGTCAAGAATAAGGTTGTATTTTTGCAGAAGGGAAATAAATAGTTTTTACTCTCTCGAGTAGCTAACTCTTTCGTTAATTTTAGTTCGGAAAATTCTATGACAAATTATGGCATTTTTGTCATGTTTTTTTGATTACTGTGTCGTTTAATTTGCTAAAAAATAGGTTAGTGTGAAATGTGTGTGGGTGCTTGTGGGTAAAACTACAGAAAAATACTTGATCGAAAGTGTATCGCTTTACACTGAACGTATTAGTCATTATATTACGTTTGAGACCATTGTAATTCCTGAGTTGAAGAATATAAGGAATGTAGCTCGTGAACAACAAAAAGAACGAGAAGGAGTTGCAATTTTACAGTTATTGTTGCCATCTGATGAAGTGATACTACTTGATGAGAAAGGGAAAACATATACATCTGAAAGTTTTGCTGAATGGATTGAAAAAAAGATGATTAATTCTGTCAAGCGACTTGTTTTTGTGGTAGGAGGCCCTTATGGATTTTCAGATGCTGTTTATGCCCGTGCAAATCATAAACTATCCCTTTCGCACATGACTTTTTCGCATCAATTAATACGTCTTCTTTTTATTGAACAGTTTTATCGTGCCATGACCATTTTGAAAGGAGAATCCTATCATCATGGGTAAAGATATATTCATTAAAAGCTGACAAAAATGCAGTATGATGAAGTAATAGCTGACAAGATGAATGCATCATATCATTTGGTAAGCTTCTTGCATGGGAAAAATGATTTATTAGAGCTATTGAACATCGAAAATAATCTGCAACATGCTGTTGTTGTAAGTTGGGGGTTGCTATTGGTCTCAATTTGAAAACTCATTGTGAACAAAATTGTGTTGTAAGGCTTTTGTTTGAAGTGAAAATATACACAAACACATATTAAAAAGTGCAGTGTCTTTATGAATTACACGAGACAATAAATAATAAGTTCGGTTCAAATTACTATGTATATGAGTTCAACATGAACTCTGGTGATAAAAATTAAACAAGTACAGATGAAACAAAAGAAAGAAGAATTATTCACAACGGAAACTCCAACCGACCAGAATACGCAACATTTAGAAATTCAACAAGAAGAAATAGTTAATTCTGGCGAGTCAGCTGATGCGTTGGTACCTCCTGATGAGATATCAACTTCCGAAATGCAATTAAAAGCACAAATGGCAAAATTGCAAAAGATGTATGATGATTTGAATGATGCACATTTACGTTTGATGGCTGAATTTGATAATTATCGGAAACGCACATTACGCGAAAAGACAGAAATGATTAAAACAGCTGGGGAGTCAATTATTATCAATTTATTACCACTCATTGATGATTTGGAAAGAGGCTTGAAAACGGCTGAAAATGCAACTGATGTGGAAGCGATAAAACAAGGTATGGATTTAATATATGCAAAATTTGTTGCCTTTTTGAAACAGAATGGTGTGAGTCCCATTGATACGAATGATAGTATCTTTGATACAGCTTATCACGAGGCTATTACAACGATACCCGCTCCAACTGAAGCGCAAAAGGGAAAAATTATTGATTCTGTACAAAAAGGATATATGATGCGCGATAAGGTTATTCGATATGCAAAAGTTATAATTGGCGAATAAGTAAGATTAAGTCACTTATTTATTTCATTAATCAGGAGGCATAGACAAGTAAGTCATATCTTCTTTATTTGAAAAAAGCACAAACAAACCATGACAAAAAGAGATTTTTACGAAATACTGGGTGTTGCTAAAACTGCAACAGATGAAGAGATTAAAAAAGCGTATCGAAAACAAGCGTTGAAATTTCATCCGGATAAGAATCCTGGTGATAAGACATCTGAAGAAAAATTTAAAGAGGCTGCGGAGGCTTACGAAATTCTGAGTGATCCTCAAAAACGTCAACGCTATGATCAATTTGGACATGCCGGCGTAAGTGGTGCATCAGGTGGTGGAGGTGGCTTTCAAGGAGCTGGAATGGAGTTTTCAATGGATGATATTTTCAGTCGTTTCGGAGATATTTTTGGTGGTCATTTTGGTGGGTTTGGCGGATTTGGTGGTTCGAGCAGCGGAGGTCAACGCTATAATCGAGGTGCCGATTTGCGGGTCAAAGTTCGCCTCACGTTGCAAGAAATTGCCAATGGCGTTGAGAAAAAGATCAAAGTGAACAAATATGTTTCTTGTTCACATTGTAATGGAACCGGCGCAGCTGATTCCAGTGATGTTGCTACTTGTCCTACTTGTCATGGTTCAGGGCATGTTACTCGTGTGCAGCAAACGATTTTGGGTATGATGCAAACGCAATCTGTTTGTCCTATATGTAATGGAGAAGGTAAAACTATTACGAAAAAATGTACTTTTTGCAATGGAGAAGGCATTGTAAGACAAGATGAGGTAATTAATATCAACATTCCGGCAGGCGTGGCTGAAGGAATGCAATTATCACTCAGAGATAAAGGGAATGCAGCACGACGTGGCGGAGTAAATGGCGATCTATTAGTAGTAGTGGAAGAGGAACCACATCCTCAGTTGATTCGTGATGAAAATGACTTGGTTTATAATCTATTACTACCTATCACTACTGTCGTCTTAGGGGGTACTGTCGAAGTGCCTACAATTGAAGGTAAAGTAAAAGTTAAAATTGATCAAGGCACTCAACCTGGAAAAGTGTTACGATTGCGTGGAAAAGGATTACCTGATGTAAATCGTTATGGACACGGCGACCTATTGGTACACCTGGGTGTCTATGTTCCTGAAAAATTGACGAAGGAAGAATTAAAACTGATCGAGAAATTGCAGGATTCCCCAAATGTACAACCTACCGCAACAGCTTCCAGATCGTTTTTTCAACATTTCAAACGGATGTTTGAGTAACTAAGAAGTAGATTTCTCTTGTTTTTGGGATTTACTGAAAATGGGTTATCTTTGCTCCCCGTGAATTATCAATCTTGTATAGCAGTTATAACACATCAACTGAATTTTTATTCTTAACGTGTGTTTGCTGTTTTTCAATAAGTAATAAAAACAATCACTATGAATGATTTTAGGCAATATGCAACAAAGCATTTAGGAATGAATGGGCTGTCTTTTGAACAGTATACTTCATTTTCTGATAGCTATATTTCTCCTTCTATTTTGGAAGAACGTCAACTGAATGTGACTCAAATGGATGTTTTCTCTCGGTTAATGATGGATCGCATCATTTTTCTGGGGTTGCCTATTGATGATTATGTAGCCAATGTGATACAGGCTCAATTGCTTTATCTTGACTCAGCTGATCCTGGTAAGGATATTTCTATTTATCTAAATACACCAGGTGGATCAGTTTATGCTGGTTTAGGAATTTATGACACCATACAATTTATCAGTAGCAAAGTAGCAACAATTTGTACCGGTATGGCAGCATCAATGGGTGCCGTGTTGTTGGTGGCTGGAAGCAAAGGTAAACGATCTGCATTGAAACATTCGCGCATTATGATACACCAACCGATGGGAGGAGCACAAGGTCAGGCTTCTGACATTGAGATTACGGCACGAGAGATACAGAAATTAAAGACAGAACTGTATACTATTATTGCTGATCATAGTGGGAACCCTTATGAACGAATCGAAAAAGATTCTGATCGCGATTATTGGATGACGGCTGCAGAAGCAAAAGAATATGGCATGATTGATGAAGTGCTGATCCGTGAGCAAAAGCTCTAATTTAAACATATATGGCGAAGAAAAGTGTTCACGATAGGTTTTGCACTATGTGTGGAAGACCTGAATCGGAAGTAGGAGCTTTAATAACGGGCATAGAAGGTGCTATTTGTGCACAATGTGTTGAAATGGCTCACGATCTTGTTCTTGAATTTTCACAAAAACCTACCAATGATTTGAAGTTTAAAAATGACACACCACCTAAACCGAAAGAAATAAAATCATTTCTTGATCAATATGTGATTGGTCAAGATCAAGCAAAAAAATTTCTTTCTGTTGCTGTGTACAATCATTATAAAAGGCTTATGCAACAAGATCAAGGTGATGATGTTGAAATTGAGAAATCAAATATCATTATGGTAGGTCCAACAGGTACAGGAAAAACTCTGTTAGCGCGTACTATTGCCCGTCAGCTTCATGTTCCTTTTACCATAGTTGACGCAACTGTATTTACTGAAGCCGGTTACGTGGGTGAAGACATTGAAAGTATTCTGACTCGCTTGTTGCAAGTGGCTGACTATGATGTTAAAGCTGCTGAACGTGGTATTGTCTTTATTGATGAGATTGATAAGATTGCCCGTAAAAGCGACAATCCATCTATCACGCGCGATGTTAGTGGAGAAGGAGTTCAGCAAGGATTGCTGAAGTTGTTAGAAGGATCTGTGGCTAATGTGCCGCCTCAAGGTGGACGTAAACATCCAGAACAAAGGATGATTGCTGTTAATACACAGCATATTTTGTTTATGTGTGGTGGAGCCTTCGATGGTATTGAAAAGAAAATTGCTCAACGTCTAAATACTCATGTTGTTGGCTATAGTTCAAATAGAGATACACAATCTATCGATCGCTCTAATTTTTTACAATATATTACACCTCAAGATTTGAAGTCTTTTGGATTAATTCCTGAAATTATTGGCCGATTACCAGTGCTAACCTATTTAGATCCATTGGATCGCAATTCATTACGTCAAATCTTGACCGAGCCCAAAAATTCGATCATTAAACAGTATAAGAAACTTTTTGGAATGGACCATGTTGATCTACAATTTGATGATGATGTATTGGATTATATTGTTGATAAGGCTATAGAATTTAGTCTTGGTGCCAGAGGACTTCGTTCCATTGTTGAGACAGTAATGATGGATGCGATGTTTGAGATTCCATCAACTAAAAAGAAAGAACTGCATATCAATTTGACATATGCACAAGAGAAAATGGAAAGATTGAAAATATTGTCTGCTTAGTAGTTTTTTATGAGACGAGTTTGTTCAATATATGTACCCAGACGAGAGGAATGCACATGGGAAAGTCATCCAACCCGCAGCAAGATAATGACTATTGGATGAATATAGATAGGTTTCTCCTTCTGATTTTGGAAGGAATTCATGAATGATTTAACGCGGAATAATCTGTTTACAGCATTATTTCGCGTTTTCTTGTGCTTTTTAGATTTTTCATTGACGGCACAATAAGATGAAACGTAGCTTTTTATGTTTTTTTGTGTAGCTTATTTTATTTATTTGTGTGATTTGCCGTTTTTTTACTCCAAAAAATTAGGATGTTTGCAAAACTTGTTTATAAATTTGTTTTGTCAAACTAGTTGATATAGCGTACTCTTTTATGGTCTATAAGTAGCATGTATTTGAAAAGCAAAAATCGGTAAAACCGATACGTATAAAATGTGTTTGAGTATTTTTGAGGGACAAGATTCTAATTAACATTGAGATTTCATGTCGTGACTTGATTTCATGGAAACAAATTATTTGACTGATCATTTTTTATGGTAAAAAAGCATTCTGAATTGACGGAGCAACTTAAAAAATACTTTGGATTTGATACGTTCAAGGGAAACCAAGAAGCGATTATGCAAAACCTATTGGAAGGTAAAGACACTTTTGTTTTAATGCCTACAGGGGGGGGTAAATCGCTTTGTTATCAGTTGCCAGCATTGATTATGCCTGGTACGGCGATTGTAATTTCACCTTTAATTGCTTTAATGAAGAATCAAGTTGATGCTATTCGGAGTGTGAGTGCTGAAGATGGAATTGCTCATTTCTTGAACTCTTCGTTAACGCGTGCTTCAATAGACATAGTGAAAGAGGATATATTGTCAGGGAAAACAAAAATGCTCTACGTGGCGCCTGAATCACTTACAAAAGATGAAAATGTTGAATTCTTAGCTCAGCTTAATATCTCCTTTTATGCGGTTGATGAAGCACATTGTATTTCAGAATGGGGACATGATTTTCGTCCTGAATATCGACGGATTCGTTCCATTGTTAATGAAATTGGAATTGCACCCATTATTGCATTGACTGCTAGTGCTACCCCTAAAGTGGAGCATGATATTTTAAAGAATTTGGGTATGCTTGATGCTAATTTGTTTAAGTCATCTTTTAATCGTCCAAATCTTTATTATGAGGTGCGTCCTAAAACCGTTGATATTGATAAAGAGATTATTAAATTTATCAGAACTCAGCCTAAAAAAGCTGGCATCATCTATTGTTTGAGCAGAAAAAAGGTGGAAGAGCTCGCTGCAACATTGCAGGTAAATGGTATCGCTGCCCTTCCTTATCATGCTGGTTTAGATGGTGTGACACGAGCAGAAAATCAGGATAATTTCTTGATGGATAAGGCACAGGTTATTGTTGCTACTATTGCCTTTGGCATGGGTATTGATAAATCGGATGTGCGTTTTGTGATTCATTATGAAGTACCTAAAAGTTTGGAAGGATATTATCAAGAAACAGGTCGGGCAGGTCGTGATGGTGGTGAAGGTATTTGCATTGCCTTTTATTCATCGAAGGACCTACATAAGCTTGAAAAATTTATGCAGGGTAAGCCTATAGCTGAGCAAGAAATTGGTCGTCAATTGTTGCTCGAAACTGCAGCTTACGCTGAATCATCTGTGTGTAGAAGGAAAGTTTTATTACATTATTTTGGAGAAGAGTATATGGAGGAAAATTGCGCAAGCTGTGATAATTGTTTACATCCTAAGAAACAAATCGAAGTACAAGAATTGCTTCTTTTAATCTTAGAAACAATAAATTTATTAAAGGAAAAATTTAAGTCTGATTACATTATTAATGTACTTAGAGGTGTTGAGAATGAAGACATTAAGTCATATCATCACAATGAAATAGAGCAATTTGGTACTGCACAAGATGAAGATTCAACTTTTTTAGAAGCTATTATTCGCCAAGCAATGTTAGCCGGTTTTCTGGAGAAGGATATTGAAAATTATGGATTGTTGAAAATTACGACCAAAGGGAAAAAATACATGGCAAGCCCTATTTCATTTCTTGTAGTAAAAAATAATGACTTTGAAGAAGATGAGGAAGAGACACCTTTAAGAGGGGCTGGTACTAGTGCTGTTGATCCGATACTCTATTCCATGTTAATCGATTTACGTAAAAAACTATCGAAACAGCTTGGATTGCCTCCCTTTGTAATTTTTCAGGATCCTTCATTGGAAGCTATGGCTACTACGTATCCGGTAACGATGGATGAATTGCAAAATGTGCCCGGTGTAGGTGCAGGTAAAGCCAAAAGGTATGGCGAATCTTTCCTGACTTTAATTAAGCGACATGTAACTGAAAACGAAATTGAACGGCCTGAAGATTTGCGTGTTCGTACTGTAGCGAATAAATCGAAACTAAAAGTTGCTATTATTCAGGCAATTGATCGCAAAGTTGCATTGGATGATTTAGCTGAATCGAAGGGACTTGATTTCGAAGAATTATTGGATGAAGTAGAAGCTATTGTGTATTCAGGTACGAAAATAAATATCGATTATTTCTTGCATGATATTATGGATGATGATCACATCAGTGCAATTGTCGAATATTTTCGTGAGGCTGAGACTGATGATTTGGCTGATGCAATGAGCGAATTGGGAGAAGAAGACTTTACCGAAGAAGAAGTACGTTTAGTACGTATTAAATTTCTTTCTGAAATGGGCAATTGATGTGATTAAATCACATCAACGCCTTGTTTTGTCAGTTGATTTAATCCGATTTCTTTTAGCTTAAATTTTTGGATTTTTCCACTTCCTGTCATTGGAAATTCTTCAACAAAAAAGTAGTATTTCGGAATTTTATACCGTGAGATTTTTCCCCGACAAAAATCACGAATTTCTTCTTCGCTAAGTGAAGATTCTTCTTTCAGAATGAGGAAAGCTCCCACTTCTTCACCATATTTTTCGGAGGGGATTCCTGCTACTTGAACATCCTTAATTGCCGGTAGTTGATAAAGAAATTCTTCTACTTCACGTGGATAGATATTTTCTCCACCTCGAATTATCATGTCTTTGATGCGACCTGTGACACGGTAATTTCCATCAGCATCTTTTACCCCCAAATCTCCGGAATGCAAAAAACCATCCTTGTCAATCACTTCAGCAGTGGCTTCGGAATTTTTATAATACCCTTTCATCACGTTGAACCCTCGACAGCAGAATTCTCCTTGTACTCCGACAGAACATTCTTTACCTGTTTCTGGATCAATGATGCGCACTTCTACATAAAAATAATCACTGCCTACCGTTGTGGTTCTGACTTCAAATGAATCGGTGATACGGGTTTGTGTCATGCCGGGGGAACTTTCGGTGAGTCCATATACGCTGGTAATGGTCATATACATCTTATCGGAAACCCGCTTCATCAATTCAATTGGGCAAAGAGAGCCTGCCATGATACCGGTTCGTAACGATGTTAAATCAAAAAGATTGAACATCGGATGATTTAATTCAGCAATAAACATTGTCGGAACACCATAAACTGCCGTACATCTTTCTTTATGGATTGAGGCCAGTACAACCAATGGATCGAATCGTTCCACCATAACTTGCGTGCATCCGTGGGTGAGACAGTTCATAGCGGCTAATACAACACCGAAGCAATGGAATAATGGAACGCAGATGCAGAGTTTGTCTTCTTGCGTGAATGCCATGTTCTCACCAGTAAACAAACCATTATTCACAATGTTATGATGGGTAAGCATCACACCTTTTGGGAACCCGGTTGTTCCGGAAGTGTATTGCATATTAGTTACATCGTAACAATTAACAGTTTGTTTGATAGTGAGTAACGGTTGTTCATCTAAGGTTTTCCCTAACAGTAGAAGTTCAGCCGTGGAATACATACCTCGAAATTTTTCTTGACCAATATACACGACATTATTTAGTCTTGGAAAACGTTCGCTGGTTAAATGGCCTCGTTGACAAGTGCGCAATTCAGGGATAATATTGTATATCATCTCTATGTAATCGCTGTCGAACGTACCATTGGTCAGGAAAAGCGTGTGCATGTCGGAATTTTTGATCACATATTCCAATTCATGTTGCTTATAGTTTGTATTTACCGTAACAGTGATGGCGCCAATCTTAGCAGCTGCATAAAGTATTGTCATCCAATCGGGAACGTTTTGTGCCCATACACCAATATGATCACCTTTTTGTACACCTAGCGAAAGCATGCTTTTTGCTAAAGTGTTCACTCGCTCGTTAAATTGCTTCCATGTAAAGCGTAGATTTCGGTCTGAATAAACCATAAACTCATTGTCAGGCGTTTTGTCAGCCCAATATTCTAACCATTCACCAATGGTTCTCTCAGAAAGTTGAATCATAAATTAACAGGATATTTTTAGTGAATGATTATTCAGCTTGATGAGAATACAACTCGTTGACGGTCATTTGTTCCAATAAAGCTGCTATTTTGTCGGTTACTGCATGTGCGTACCGCCTCCCTTTATCTGCTGATGCTGCTTTGGGGTTGCCAATGCCTGTATCGGTGGTGGCGCGATTCCAATGTCGTGGTGTCCAAGCTATTTTTTCGTTAAGTGCAGGAATACTGAAAGGTGTAAGTTTTCCTTCTCCTGCTTCCGCCAATGGCAACACCCATTCAGGGTGAAAATGGAGCATGACCGACGTTTCCATCTCACCAGCATGATCATCATGATATTCAAAATAGGGGGATTGCGGTTCAATGGCAAACCAATTGACTACTAAAATGGTAGTTGCGGGGAAGTCAATAGCTAAATCGCGTATCATGTTTTTGAAACTATTACCGCCATGCCCGTTGATGAGGATAAGCTTGTGAAAATGTTGCCGGTCTAATGAAGCCACAATATCAGTGAGAATAGCTTTTTGTGTCTCGTAACGGGTGTGAATGCAAAGTGGCTGATCAATTTGTCCCGGGTTTTGCGATCCCAATGGTATCGCCGGTAAAATCATTGCGTGCACTCCTTTTGCAGCCGCTTTTTGTGCTGCTTCAACTGCGATGTCATTGCTTAAAATGGTATCTGTGCCATAGGGTAGGTGTAAATTGTGTGGTTCGGTTGCTCCCCAAGGTAAGATTACAATATCAATTTTTTTACTTCGCATTACAGTGAGCGAATTAATTGCTACTTCAGCTTCTGATCCCATGATATTTATTTTTGTAGATTGCTTTAGCATGGTGTGTATAACACGGCTAAAACTTTTGCTGGCTCTTTTATAGAAGAGAAGACCAAGTGAGAAACGATGGAATCATAATAGATGCTATCGCCTGTTTGCAGAAAATAGGTTGCCTGTGCATAGTGCACGGTAATTTTACCAGAAAGTACATAGATAAATTCTTCTCCTTCGTGCGATGATGCAATAAGCGTTTGTTCTTCAGCCGGCAAAACATCAATAAGAAAAGGTTCAAGATGCCGATCGGCTTTTCCTCTGGCTAATGAGTAAAATTGCAAATGGGGGTGATTGGATGCTTGTTGTGTAGAAAAGCTGATGGTGGGCGAGGCTTCTTGTTTTCTGACAATGGTAGGCGCATCTGTTACGTTATCGTCTAAGAACGTTCCTAAGCGTACTCCCAATGCTCGTGCTATTTTCAGTAAAACAAACAGAGAACCAACCAGATTTGCTTCTTCAATGGTTTTTATTTGTTCTAATGATAGTCCTGAACGTTCTGCTAATGCTTCTTGTGTGATCTGTTTACTTTCGCGTATAGCGCTGATTTTTGATCCGATGGTTGTTTCGTTTATCATGCGATATGAAATTAATGGAAAAACCGATTGAAAGATTAATTCATTTATTTAAAAAATCGTTCTTTTCCAGTCGAAAAGAATCTTTTTGTAAGGGAAACAAAGGTACAAAATGATTTTTATAACAAAAACAGTGTTTTTCTATGTGATGGCTTTGTATACATTGCCGGGTAATGACCGAATTAATCCTTTAAATTCCATTTCAAGTAGTAAAGAAAAGAGCTTCTCGACCGGCCAATTGAGTTGTAAGGTAAGTTGATTGATTTGAATGCTATCACTTTTGCGTAAGAGGGTAAGCAGGGTTTGCTCCTCTTCGTTTAAATCGTTGAATAGGGTTTGTTGGGGTAGGATGCCTTCTGTTTTTGATTCCCAGTTCATTGCATGTATAAGATCATTAGCTGATTCGATTAACGAGGCTTTGTTTTGTTTAATGAGGGAGTTGCATCCTTCGGAACGGATGTCGCCAATGCGACCTGGCAGAGAAAATACCTCGCGATTATACAGATTGGCTGCTTCAGCGGTAAGTAACGCACCACCACGAGCAGCTGATTCAACAATGATCACGGCATCGCATAATCCGGCTATAATCCGGTTGCGTTGCACAAAGTTGGGCTTGTCAGGTTTGGTACCTGAAGGATATTCAGTAACGATGCCACCATTTTTAGCCATTCTGTTACCAATAGGTGTGTGAGAAGGCGGATAGATACGATCGAGTCCATGTGCTACTACACCAATCGTTGGAAGTTGATGTTTAAGTGCTGCCTTATGCGAAGTGATGTCGATTCCATAAGCTAATCCACTTACAATGATGGTATTTGGAAGCTGCTTGGATAGCTCCTCAATGATAGAATTACACCAGTTTCGTCCATAATCGGTCGGGATGCGGGTTCCAACAAAAGCAATAAAATGTCCGTCGTTTAAGTTAATGCTACCGTCGAAATAAAGTACGATTGGTGCATCTTCACATTCCTTCAAGCGGAAAGGATACTCTTTCTCGGTATAAAGCAGTGCCCGGATATGATGAGAATCTATGTATTCAATCTCTTTGTCGGCATGCTGTAATGCTTCAGATGATTGCTTAACAATGATTTTTGCCAGCGTTGAACCTATACCCGGAATTTTTTCCAACGTGGTGATGCTTTCTTTGAATACTGCTTCTGCGCTACCCAAAAAGGCAATCAGATTTTTAGCTAATATAGGGCCGATACCTTTGATCAGGGTAATTCCAATGTAATAGCGCAAGGAGGATGATTCATTCATCGGCTTTTCCGGTTAAAATAGATAGTTAGCAACCACCTGCCAATAAAATAGCCTGCTATTGCGCCTACGGCATCGGCTGCTTCATCTAACCATTCAGCTGATCGTGTTGTGGTGAAAAACAGTTGATATAATTCCATGCTTCCACCCCAAATAGCCGGGAATCCAATAATCAATAAAGCAGTTTTTTTCTTATTAACAACAGAAAAACCATGACAAAAGGAATATTCCCAAAATAACACGGCAGCAAATCCAAAATACATAAGGAAATGAACGAGTTTGTCTTCGTTTGGAAAAGCGGGGATGCCGGCAAATGTTGAAGCCGGTGCCGCTGACAAATAGAATATAATCATGATTACTACTATTGTTTTCCAATATTCTTTGATAAAATGTTGCATGAGAAGTAGTGTTTTATTATAGTTTATCACCGAAAGCTAAATCACCGGCATCACCTAAACCGGGAATGATGTAGGAGTGATCGTTTAGTGCAGGATCTATTGCTGCTGTCCAAATGGTGATGTCCTCATTGTTCATGTGCTCTTTCACATAGTCAATGGCGGGCTGACTTGAAATAATGGTGGCAATGTGAATGTGTGCAGGGATTCCTTTAGTAAGCAATGCACCTATAGCTAATTCCATCGAACTACCTGTGGCAAGCATCGGATCAGTAATAATAAGCGTTTTATCGGTAATGGATGGAGATGCAATATATTCAATAAAGATGTCAAATTTCAAAGCGTCTTTATATTTCCGGTAGGCTGATACAAAGGCATTCTCGGCATGATCGAAATAGTGGAGAAACCCGTTGTGAAAAGGTAATCCTGCGCGCAAAATGGTTCCCAATACAATGGATTCGTTAGGAATTGACATCTCGATTTTTCCAAGCGGAGTTGCTATTTCTTCGTTACTATACAATAATGCTTTGCTAATTTCATATGCCATGACTTCCCCGATTCGTTCAATATTACGACGAAATCGCATTCTATCACTTTGGATATCAACGTTTCGAATCTCTTTTAGAAATTGATTGAGTAGTGAATTTTGTTCGGATAAATTATGTATTATCATAACAGATATATTTTTACAAAGCAACAAAAAAAAATAATGCCAAGCAAATAAGTATTGTACTTAGTTTTCAGTTATTTGGTGAATGATACCATGCAAAGTGCGTCAATGTATTCGCTGATCTGTTTTGTATTTATTCTTACACTATTTATTGTGGAGTTATTTTATTGATCGACTGGGTTGTTTTTTATATGTTTCATGATGGCATTCATCATTTCTGCCTGGTCTTTTTGCATTTGCAAAAGTTCTTGTTGTTGAGCGTCTATCAAGTGATCCAGTTTTTCATGCAATATCTGGATCTCCAACTCCGATTTCAGGTTAGTCATATAGTCTTTTTGTGCTCGTTCTCTATCTTTAGACTCCTGTCGGTTTTGGCTCATCATGATGACTGGTGCTTGCAGAGCGGCTACACATGACAAAATTAAATTCAGCAAGATGAAAGGGTAGGGGTCAAAGCTTTTATTCGCAAGCCAATAAGCATTTAGAAGAATCCATACCACTAAAAAACCTAAGAAAAAAAGGATGAATGTCCAGCTTCCCCCAAAACTCGCTACATGATCTGCGGTTCTTTGTCCAAACGTTATTGGTTCTGAGATTTCGCTTTCTTCTAACTTGTCTGATAATGTTTTCCTTTCTGTTAATGACGATATGACCTTTTGATCTAAATTACTGAGCTTTCCTTTTTCTTTTCCAAGAGAATTCAGAAAATGTTTTTCACGATAATAGTTAAGCTCAGGGATGGATAAAAACTGATCACGCGTAAATTGAGGGTGATCTTTTTGTATCAAATCAAAAATAGATGAGCGTAAAGTTTTGCCTGGAATGCGTTCCGTATCGGAAAATTCTTTTTTGGAGAGGTCACTGATAAATGTTGTCATATTTCGTTGAAGCTAATTAGTTCATGTTCCTTTTCAGTAAAAAGGTTGATTGTGTTTGTGTGGCTTATCTTATGTGAATGTTGATTTTAGTGTTTCAACCTTACAAACACAAAGATACAAATAGGTTTGATTTTTTCTCTCCTCTCTTGTGTTCTATTTTATGAAAGGAGGGTTACTGCTTTATGCTGCAAGAAAGGTTGTGATCTGCTGTTCAAGTTTCAACAGGCTTTCAGTGAATTTGCGGATGCCTTCGGCTAACTTTTCTGTGGACATTGTGTCTTCGTCATATTCCATTGGAACGATTTTTTTTCAAATGAACAGGCACAATGTTGAGGCCACCTTAATGAGAATTCGTTTTTTATCAATGCCTGCTGCCTGGTATAGTCTAATGAGTGTATGTGCTTTTTCGATGGTTCGTTCAGTGTCGAAAGAAAGGCGTACATCGACTTCGGTTGAAACCCTCCCGGGAACAATATTTAAAATATGTAGTCCGAAATTGACGGCCAACTTATCTAAAGCCACTGTTATATGCTCTTTTGGATAGAAGCAATATCACCAGTGTCCGCCACTACTTTTGTGTAGGTTTTCAATTGATCTCATAAGTTCATAATGATTTGTTTTATGGGTTCAACAATGAGAATGCGCTTTGATGACTCCTTTTTATCCAGTTTTATCCAGTAATTTTTTTTGAAATAATCCGGAACGTATTTTTACAAAAATAGAATCAAAAAGAGGCAATTGTCCTGTTGTTACATATAAACAGATCAGGGTGTATTCCTTTAGAAATAATTCATACTTTTATCAATTAACATGGTGAAAAACAGAAGTTTTTCTTTTATATTTGGCATCCAGTTCTTTTAATAACCATTTGTTCTTGCTTTTTCGTTTGCTTTTCGTTTGCTTTTCGCTATTTGCCAATGATATGCCCATGAAGCAAGCAGAAAATAGCAACCTGTTTGCGCCCAAAGACTGACATATTCAAATTTGCAGGTCTGCAGAGTTGCACCCAACGTGTTGATCTTGATATACCCGCGAATACCTTGCGTTGACGGGAAAATCCAACTGAAGGCTTTCCAAAAACCATTCATGTTTGATTCCGGCCATGATATTCCGCTGAGGAAAAGCAAAATTAAGGAGAAAAACAAAAAAAGGATCATGCCGGTTTCCCGGTTAGGCATGAATACGGAAATTGTCATCGAAAAGAAGATGGTTGCCAACAAAAACGGAATAATAAGCCCTATAAGATCACCTGAGCTGCCAATGTGAGGTAAACCAAACAAGCGGGGAATAAATTCTAACACGTAGAAGGCGAGCACTGCATAGAGTAAAAAGTATGTTAATCCTTTTCCAAACACGACCCTGTATGTGCCTCCATGATTCATAGAAGTAGGAATTAAGCGGTGAAACCTGTCTTCTTCGCGTGCAGTTCCTGCCGCCATTCCAATACCAAAAAAGAGGGTTTGATGTAAGATTAAAATCAAAATAGCAGGCATCAAAAAGCTTGTAAATCCTCCCATAGGGTTGTAGAGCACTACAGCATCATAAGGAATGGGGCTGGCAATATCCTTCGCCGCTTCACCTGTAATTCCCTGCGCATCAAGTGCTTTCATTTGAAGATGTTGATCCATATCTAAAATAGGATAATTACATGCAGTCATCATGGTACGGTAATACATGAAACTGCTCATATCGCAATAAATAGAGACAGTGGTTTGTTCTCCTCGGTTTAATTTGCGATCGTAATCAGTAGGGATATACACAATGCCACGAATCAGATGTTTGTCGAATGCTTTTCGTGCTTCGGCCAATGACGAATAATGAGCAACTATGTTAACTTCGGGTGTGGCATCGATTTTACGTAACAACTCATCCGATTGTTTGCTTTTACACTGATCTACAGCGCCAATGGGCATATTCGTAATGGTTTCATTGCGGTAAATAGCATTGTATATAGGCGGGTAGATGAGTGTCGCAACAAGAAATATTATAGTCACGCCGCGATCATGAATGATCATGTGGATTTCGTTTGTAAAAACCCTGAATAGATCTGTTGTAATGGCGTGAACGTATTTCAACAGGAGACTAATATGACGTTTTATATTCTTTATCATGTTATTTAATCGGATAATGTAAATAGATAACAGCCTTTTTTAAACGTGTGAAGACTAACAAAGGTAGCAGTAAAAAGGCTGACATGGCGGCTATATGTACAAGAGAATGACGAATATCCAATCCAAGCAGCGCTTCATTGACATACATTCTAAAATAGTGCCGAATGGGGAATAGCTCACTGAATATCCTAATGTTTGAAGGCATATATTCAATTGGGAATGTAAAACCGGCATATGTAAATGCCAACAATCCATAGAAAGCAGCCACCATAACTCCATCACGCAATACAGGTAAAAGTCCGATGAGAAAAATACCTATTGCCTGATAAGCGATCACAAATAAGAACGTAGCCAGAAACATCCAACCAATGCTTGCCTGCATCGGGTAGTGCATGAAACGATAAAGCAGAATATCGCCCACAACACCGATGATTGTGAAAACAAAAGTATAGGGCAATGCCTTTCCGAGTAATGCCGCCGAAAATGAATGATTAGCTGTCTTAAGCCATGAGCGCGCAGTACGTTCTTTCAATTCGATCCCGATAGAAAAGATAGTCAGCAATAAAACCATTAATTGCAATTCGCCGGGCAATAATACATTCAATAAATAAACGCCATAATTTGCCCAGGGATTTCCGATGAGATGTACATCAAGAGCTATGGGTTGAATGATGCCCATTATCTGGGATTCACTTATGCCTTTTGCATCTAACACCTTTTCTTGATAGGCTCCGGAAGACAGAGCACTCATATAGGAAATGTCTTTCAGTAAAAGCGATCCTGCAATGAAATAACCTTCATTCACATAGAAAGTAAGAGTCGGTCTTTGGTTGCTCATAAGATCGTTTGTGAAATGATGCTGAATCAACACGAATGCATAAATTTTGCCTGCTTGCATGGCTTCGCGGGCTTCAATAAAATTGCTTGATTGTATCACCACTTTTGCTTGCTGTGTAGCATTTATATTCCTGATTATTTCACGTGAAACAGATGTTTGATCTAAATCGACCACACCTATAGGCATAGCTGTTGGTTGTCCTTCGTGAAAAAAAGTCAGGAAAAAAATGTAACAAAATGACATCACACCTACGGAGGCGATCCAATATATCGGACGCTTTAACATGCGATGCCATTCTCGCCATATGGTGGCCGACACGGATTGTTGGAATTGTTTTAGCATATCAATTGGCTGAACGATGCGAGATCGCTCTGCATTATTTTACTGTTTTATTCATCAACCCGCTCATTCCCGGACGAAGGCCAGGTATTTTTTCCGTGGGTTTTGCATGTACTTCAAAAGTGCGTGTATCAAATTGACCGGTAGTCTTTGTTGCTTTCCATGTAGCATACGATGCCAATGGCTTGATGAAATTGACACGTAATGATACTATTTTGTCGCCTAACGCCGGCACTTTCACTGTAAATATCGTGCCCATTTTAAAGTCTTGCATCAGGCCTTCCTGAATGTTGAAAGTGAACCAACAATCGTTTAAGTCAACGATGTTCATGATGGGTGCTCCCGATCCAACCAATTCGCCACGTTGAGGAAATATTTCCGAAACTTCTCCGTCAATTGGCGAAGTGAGGCATGTTTCATTCAAAAATGCCTTAACTTCCTGAACAGCACCTTTGGCTCGATTTACCAATGCCAATGCGGCTTCTTTGTCTTCTGTCTGAGTACCGTTAAGAGCCATATCATATTGTGATTTGGCTGCTTTGGCAGTGGCAATGGCTGCATTGTATTGGGCTTCCACTTCATCTCTCTTTTGTGCTGGAACGACACCTTTTTCATAGAGGTGTTCGATCCGATCAAACGATTTTTTTGCAATATCAACGCCAACTTCCGCTTTCTGCCACATATCGTATGCACCGGCAATTTGTTCTTTTCTGGCGCCTTTTATTGCTTTCTGATTTTGTGCTGCTGCGGCATTTTCGGCAGCATCAGCTTGCATCAGTTGAGCTTGTAATTCGGGACTATCAAGATAGACTAATGTGTCACCGATGTGAATCTGTGTTCCTTCTTCCACTTTCAGAAGTTTTACACGTGCCGGTACCATGCTGGAAATGCGTACTTCGGTGGCTTCAACTTCTCCCTGAATGTTTATGGGTTCGGATCTGTAACAAAATATACCGATAATAAATAGAATGACAATTGCCACAACTAACCCGATGAGCCCTGTTCTTAAATCTTTGTTGTTTATAGTTTGCTTTTTCATTGTGAAATGTATTACAGTGATCAATTATTCTTTTTTCTTTCGTTATTTGGTGTGATTGTTAGTGTTGGTTGGTATCGGCAGAGTGCCTAACGCTTTTTCTAAATAGAGGTCACAAAGTTTAACGTCGATGGTTGCATCAATGTAATCGGACTGGGCAGACAACCATGCTGTTTCTGCTTCTAAAAGATCGGTTGATGTAAGAACACCAGAGGTAAAACCTTCATTGGCACATCTCAGGTTTTCTGTAGCAACTTCCATGTTATGCTTTGTTGTAACCTGCTTTTTGATGCTTTCTACTGTTTTGAATGTGTTTTGTTTGATTTGCAGGGTGATCTTTTCTTCGGCATCTTCTTTTTCAAGTGTTGCCATGCGTAGTTGCGACTTTGAAGCATTCAGTGTGTGTATTCTGTCTCCAAAATGAAAAAGAGGAACAGAGGCCACAACTCCAAACGTGAACATGCCACCAAATTTGTTTTCATATCCATTGTAGGAATTAGGATTTGAGACCAGATAGTTTCCTGCTAATACAATGGTAGGCAAAAAACGAGAGAACATGATTTTTTCGTTCGATTTAGCCATGTTTTGCATTTGTGTCAATGCTTTTATCTCTGGTCTGTTGGCTAAAGCCTGCTCGGTTGGAATCAGCTTTGGTGTAATGGAAACGATTTGCAGGTTCTCATCCGCTAAATGATAAGTGCTGTCTAATGGTAACCCACATAATTGATTGAGCGCCATACGTGAAAGATTGAGGCCATCTTCTGCTTTGGTTAGAGCCAGATCAGCTTCGTTTAGTTTGACTCGAACTTTCAAGCCATCTGCTTTGGTGGTTACACCTTCGCTGATCATTACCTGTACGTTTGAATCTACCTTTGCAACTAAATCATGATACTGTTTTGCCAAAGCCACTTTGTTTTCAACGGAAACAACTAACCAATATGATTCATCCACATTAATAAGGATGTCGGAAACTTTTTGTTCTTTTTGCGCTTCGGCCAGGTTTTCGCCATAACTGGCTAAATGATATAGCTCGCGAATCTTTCCTCCCATGAATAGCGGTTGAACAAACCCGATACCACCTGCAAATACATTTCGAATATCGAATTCCATAGCAGATTTAGGAAGAAGTGCGTAATTTTTCCATTCTATCTTCGAAGGATCTGTTTTAGGATTGAAAGGGTTGCCATTTTGGTCTAATGGAACCGGTTCTCCATTCACCAATGTCCATTGGTTTGACACCTGATCAGCCGTGAAGCCAAAAGATCCGTCACTCAGTTTGGTACCTACCGGTAACAGGGCATCTTCTGATAATAACGATATGTTTTTTTGATTCCATGTATACCCTGCATTGGCTGAGAAATTGGGTAGAAATTGTGTGAATGCTGCTGCCTTTAATTGTTGTGCGGCTTTTACATTTTCAGTGGCTATCTGCAATGTTTTGTTGTGTTGTAAAGCTAATTGCCTGCATTCTTCTATTGTGAGGTTTTTTGCCTTCACAAGCGGAATACATACGATAAATGCTAAAAATAAGGATGAAACTTTCTTCATAATTAAATTGAATTGAATGAATTTGCTATGTGGTTGTTTATGCAACTATTGTTTTATAAAAAAATCATTGCAGGTTAGTCATGATTTTTTTCAGTACTTGTCTGCTAATGTCTAATTCTTCTTCACTTATATCATTAAGGGTTTTATTGGCTACAGCTTTTACAACTAATGTTGTACTCTGTTGTAAGTTTTTTCCGGTATCCGTGAGATGGATCAAATTGTTCCGTCGATCATTGATATCAGGCATACGACGGACTAATTTTCTTTTTTCCAAATTGTCAATTAGCCGTGTCATGCTGGGTTTGTCTTTTAATGTAAGCTGGCAAAGTGCCTGCTGTGTTACTTTGTCTTGTTTCCACAAACAAGCTAAAATTGTCCATTGCTCTGTAGTGATTTCAATGCCTTCTTGCGCGAAAGCACGCAAAAATGTACGATTGATTGCAGTAGAAATTTTACCTGTAAGAATGCTAAATACTTCATTTTCATGAACATGTGCCATATAGTTCTTTTTATTACAGTTGCATAAACAACTATGCAAAAGTAATCACAAAAATCATTGCAGGATACATGTTTGTGTTATTTAACAATAAAATCAGAGCCAGACTTACATTCAATTTTGTAAACATTTAATTTACAGAGTAATGAAACAATTAATGATTATCCATAAAGTGTCCTATATAAATTTTCGATTTGAAATCAGGAGTACAAGATATGGCAACAATGAGTGATTTGTCGAAAATGTTCTCTGAGAAATATTTTTTGTTTGTAAATTATTTTGAGTACGATCTATTTTATGAATTATTTTTGCATGGATACTCTCAATTTCTTTTAATATTCTAACTCTGTCTTGAGAAAATTACTCAATTTATTTCAATTTTGATGTCGATTTATAGATTGATATTGTTTGTATCTATTTTATATATAATCAATTGACATGTATAAAATATTATTGTAAGCTATTTCGAGTTATATGTCGATAAATCCTTATTTTTGTGAACTGGAGGCACTCATTCGTACAATTAAAAATAGAACAACAATGGAAAAGATTACAACATCCGAAGTACTGGATTGGGCAAAAAATTTTCTGTCGAAATCGGAAAAGGAAATGACGAAAGATGAATTAAAGGAACAAAAAAAGTATGCCATTCTGATTCAAAACCCAAATGACAAAATCTTGCTTTCCAAATTATTAGATGAATCATCGCAAATAAGAGGCAACAAAAAGTTGGCGTTGCGAATGAAAGTGTTGTTTGAGCGTTACGGAGTTCCTGAGTTTTTTAGTTTGACAGATGCTTTTTTAATTCAACTTTATAATGCTTTTGGTTATTGGTTCGATTTTATTGCTGTGCCTATTTTTAAAAAACGATTGCGTTCTGACACAGCTAAAGTGATTATAAACGAAAAGGCAACTTTATTAAATCGCCATTTAAGCCAACGTCGAAAACAACACATTGGCCAGAATGTGAATTTATTGGGTGAGGTGGTTTTAGGAGATGGTGAGGCTGATCATCGTTATATACATTATTTAGAAGCGTTGAAAGACCCTCAAATCAATTATATTTCCATCAAAATTTCCGGCATTTATGCCCAGATTAATCCGCTTAATTATGCCCAAAATAAGTTGGATTTGTGCGAGCGGTTGACTCGAATTTATCAACAGTCTATAGATTTTCCGTATGTATATGAAAAAGGAGTATCTGCTCCTAAATTCGTGAACCTGGATATGGAAGAATATAAGGATACTGAACTGACTTTTGATGTGTTTAAAACGGTTTTGTCACTTCCTCAATTTAAAAATTATACTGCCGGCATTGTTGTACAGGCTTATTTGCCTGATGCGTGGAATTTTCAAACAGAGTTGCTTGAATTTGCACACAAACGGGTTGCTGATGGAGGTGCTCCACTTAAAATGCGTTTGGTTAAGGGAGCAAACCTTCAAATGGAATCCATTATATCTTCGCTCAAAGGTTGGGAGAATCCCGTCTTGAGATCAAAAGTGGAGGTGGATGCCAATTATTTACATATTTTAGACCGTGCTTTGGAATCAGATAATGCGAAGGTACTTCATTTGGGGGTTGCATCGCACAATTTCTTTAGCCTTGGCTATGCTGATTTAGTGAGTAAAAAAAATGGAGTACAAGAATGGGTGACTTTTGAAATGCTGGAAGGAATGGCTAATCATTTGCCAAGAGTCATGCGGAGCTTGGGGAAACAGATCATTCTCTACACACCTGTTGTGAAAAATGAACATTTCCTGAATGCTGTTTCTTATTTGGTACGACGCCTGGATGAAAATACAGGAATAGATAATTTTCTTAGTTATTCATTTAACCTTAAGTATGATAGTAAGCAATGGAATTTTTTGAAACAACAATTTATTGCAGCTTTTGAATTGAAAGATAAAGTGGAAGCAAAACCTTTTCGAACGCAGAATCGAAATGTGCCTGTTCAGGCTATCGGAGATTTGGATGTTTTCAAAAATGAACCGGATACGGATTTTGACTTACGACCTAATCGTGTTTGGGCTGATAGTATTCGGAATAACTGGAAGAAAGAGTCTAAAGGAGCACCTTACCAAATTCCTGTTCAGATTGGAGCAACCGAGTTTAGTTCTGAAAAGAAGCATCTTTATTATGATCGGAGTCAAAGTGAAGAAGTATGCATTTGTGAAGCCAGCTTATCCAATTTGGAACAAATAAAAGAAATCATTTCAATAGCCGAAACGGATGCATCTAATTGGCGCAAAACGACTTTGGAGGAACGGAATCGTATTTTGCATCAAGTGGCGTTGAATTTAAGTAATCATCGGGGAGACTTGATCGGTTGCATGTCGGCTATTACAGGAAAAACCTTTAATGAAGGCGATGTTGAAGTATCAGAAGCTACTGATTTCTGTCGCTTCTATCCCATTTCGATGAAGCAATTTGCTGATTTGAAAACTGTATCGATAACTCCTAAAGGCATTGTATTGGTTATTCCACCCTGGAATTTCCCTTTGGCAATTCCTGTTGGTGGGGTGTCTGCTGCACTTTCAGGAGGCAATAGTGTTATCTTAAAGCCGGCAACAGTAGCTTTTCCTGTAGCTTGGGAATTTGCAAAAAGTTTTTGGGATGCCGGAGTACCGAAAGATGCTCTTCAGGTTGTTTGTGTTGATGGACATGAAGCGTTGAATTATCTCACGGCTCATTCTGCTATCAGGCATATTATTATGACCGGTGGAACTGATACTGCTTTCCATTTACTCGAAAACAACCCTTCCTGCCCTCTTTCAGCCGAGACCGGTGGAAAGAATGCCATTATTCTTACTGCCAGTGGTGACCGTGATCATGCCATTCAAAATGTTGTGACTTCTGCTTTTAGCAATGCCGGTCAAAAATGTTCAGCTTGTTCGTTGTTGGTTCTTGAAAAACAAGTGTATGATGATCCTGAATTCAAAATAAAATTGATGGATGCCGTTCACAGCTTGCATACAGGAGGTGTTTGGGATGGCGGTAACATTGTTGGTCCTATGATTACGGAGAACAATGATAAGTTGCTTTATGCCATAACACATCTTGAGGAAGGTGAATCCTGGTTGGTGGAACCGGAGTTTGTGGATGACAACCATTTTATATTGAAACCTTGTGTGAAATGGGGTGTGAAACCGGGGAGTTATTCTTTCAAAACTGAACTTTTCGGTCCGATGTTATCTGTTGTTTGTGTTGATAATTTGAAACAAGCCATTGATATTGTAAATTCTTCAGAATATGGATTGACATCCGGACTGCAAAGTTTGGACGAGAAAGAACAATTGCTGTGGAAAAACAGCATTGAAGCCGGAAACTTATATATCAACCGGGGAATCACTGGAGCTATTGTCAACAGGCAACCTTTTGGTGGCATGAAACGTTCGGCTTTTGGAGGTGGCATCAAAGCAGGAGGCAGAAACTATGTCTCGAATTTTGTACAAATAGTAGAAAATAAAGATTTTCAGTTGGTTGATTCAGAAATAAAAGCATTTGCATCGCTTGCCGTAAATTTAGAAAGTGACGAGAAATTACGTTTTCAAACGGCAGTGGATAGTTATCAAAGAAATTGGGAAAATGAATTTTCGCAAGAACGTGACATTCAACATCTTTTGGGTGAACGTAATACTTTCCGTTATTTGCCGTTGAAGAATATGGCTTTACGTATTCAATCAAATGATAATCTCTTGGATATCATGATGATTATAGCAGCTTCGATGACGGTAAAGACACTTTTAACGATAAGTATTAGTGAGAATGACCCAAAATCAGAGCTGATCAAAAAGAGTATTGGCAACAAAGGTGTGATCCGTATTCAATCTGAAGCGAACTTTTTAACTAAAATGGATACGTATGAACGTATTCGTACGTGCAATAATGAACTTTCCGCTGCATTTGTCAGCAAAGCAGCTATTTTGGGTACATATGTCGCCTCTGCGAAACCGCTGATTGAAGGACGGATTGAATTGCTTCATTACGTTAAGGAACAAAGCATTGCTTTCGAATATCACCGGTATGGAAGCATTACTGATGTAATGGATTGATTCCAAAGTTCAATAATCTAACGTGAATGGGGCTTTAAAACCTCAAACAGCGTGAATCTTAGGATGATAACATGAGATATATTTTCAATTTGAAACTTTGAAAATCGTAAATAGTAGTTCTTACACAGCCTCTCAGGGTGTTACTCTGTGAGGCTGTCGTATGTTTATCAACCCCGATCTTGAAAAAATGCTTCCTGTGTTGTGCCGTAAATTCATCATTTTTGAAATAGTGTTTAAGGAGCATTTAAAAACGATTTAAATGACTTTGCAAAGCGTCTTGATTTTTTAGGGCACATAATCGTGTTTTATATCAACAGTTGATGTTGGCAAAAATCATTGATAAACGCATTGAAATCATTCTTCAAAAAACAATGAATCGAAAAGACATTCTGATTATCTTTGTGATGTATTATCTGATACGTTGTAGCTGTAATAGCAAAAATAATTTTATTACTATAATTACTTGATAAATAATGGCGACTCAATTTGGAAAAACATGGTGGGGCGAACATTGGTTGCGCTCATTGGATCATATTGATTACGATAATCGGTTGCCGCGAGGGGCTGCTTATGCTCGAAATGGCTATGTAAAAGAGGTAAAAATAAAGGAGAATCAAATACTTGCTAAAGTTGCCGGTAGCCGTCCTTCACCTTACAAAGTCACTATTATTGTACCTCCGTTTTTTGAGGAACAAATTGATTTATTGATGAATAAAATCATCGAAAATCCGGCGCTTATTTCCAAATTATTAAATCGTGAACTTGATCCTGCTATTTTGACTATTGCAGAAGAAGTAGGATTAAAAGTTTTTCCTATACAATGGACTGATTTCAAAATGCAATGCTCATGTCCCGATTGGGCAGTGCCTTGTAAACATTTGGCAGCAGTGGTTTACATGGTAAGCCGCGAAATTGACAATAATCCTTTTCTAGTCTTTGAAATTCATAAGGTAAACCTGTTGGAAGAACTGCAAAAACGGGGAATTTTTATAGCTGATCAAAAGAAAACGGAAATTCAACAACTCAAAGACATTCTAAAAACAAAGGTAATTAATAAACTTGATTTCGATGATGAAAAGGTATATGGCAGGGTGAATTTTTCGCAACTGCAAAGTATCTCTGAAGCGTTGGTACAACTTTTACCGGATTCACCTCCATTTTATCCATCGGGAAATTTTCGCGAGAAATATGCAGCACAATTCATTCGTATCACAAAAGAAGCTAATCGAATTTTAGGCAAGAAATTAGATTTTGATGCTATCTTTCTTTCTTCGACTATGAAGCACCCCTTGACTAATCGCTCGAAAGTGAGTTTGAATATTGATACGAATAATGAATTGAAAGTCAAAGGTGAAAATCACGATCATTCAACTATTCAACAGTTGATACCTGCTATTTTCAAATTGAATCCCGATCATTTACCTGATTTCGAACCATCTGTGGCAGCAATCCATAAAGTACTTTTTGCATCATTGCACTTATTGGCCAATGGAATGGTAATACCGCAAATTGCCCAACTTGATAATAAGAGCTTCATAATTCGTTGGCTTCCTGCAATGATTGATCATCGAGTGAAAGAGTTGATCGAAAAACTTACACAAGTTCTTCCTCCCGATTTGTTGTTAGCAGAAAAAGTGGTACGTAAAAAAGCACAAATAGCACCGCTTGAAAATCAAACGATTGAGCTTCTTTCTCTGTTCATTACCCAACTCTTGTCGCATCTCTCGAAATCATCGAATGGAGATTTATTTGAAGATCTGTTTTTCAAAAACAAACCTTATCATTTGAATGCTGTTGGAGAGACAGCTTTGAGCGGCGGAATAAAAGTTTGGATTGATCGATACCATCTTACGAATGAAACATATAAACCTGTTATAACGGTTTCCGAGTTACCCGGTGAAGAATTTGACGTGAAGATCAGTATTGATGACACATCTGATCAGGAACAATCAGATATTCCTTTGGAACATATTCTCAAACAAAAACAATATGAGAAACAACGTTTCAAAATATTGCAAACTCTTTCGCTGCTTTCGCCATTTATACGCGGATTAGATACACATATCAACCTTGGCGGCGATCGTCCGATACTTTTTAGCAATGATGAATTTGCCCCATTTTTAATGGAGATACTTCCGGCAATACGTTTATTGGACATAAAGATCATGCTGCCAAAATCGTTGCAGGAACTGTTGCATCCCAAAGTATCCGTCAAGTTGAAAAGAAACAATGAGTCGCAAGGATTTGTCCGGTTAGAGCAGTTGTTATCGTTTGATTGGCAAGTAGCTATCGGCGACAAAGTGATTTCACCCGATGAGTTCAACAAACTGATGAAAAATGCTTCCCGCCTTTTCAAGTTCAAAGAAAATTATATCTACGTGAGCGATGCGGAAGTGGAAAAACTTCATAAGATTATTAGCGACAATAAACCATTGAATTCTTATCAATTACTTCAAACTGCTTTATCTGAAGAATTTGACGGCGCACCGATTTTATTGACAGATGAAGTGCGCGACATGATTCACGAATTAACTTCCGATGAAAATATTCCTTTACCTCAAGGTTTGGAAGCACAACTTCGTCCTTACCAAATGCGTGGCTATTCGTGGATGTATCGCAATAGCCGGATTGGTTTTGGAAGCATTATAGCCGATGATATGGGATTGGGGAAAACATTGCAAGTAATTTCTATTTTATTGAAATTCAAGGAAGAAAATGCTATTAACGATAAACATAAAGCATTAGTTGTGATGCCTACCGGTTTATTAACCAATTGGCAAGCTGAAATTGCTAAGTTTGCTCCTTCGGTTACAACGCACATTTTTCATGGCGCAGGAAGAGAATTAAAACAATTTGATGCTGATGTGATGCTCACTACGTATGGTGTATTGAGAAGCGATGCCGACTTGCTGAAAAAAGTAAAATGGCAAGTGATGATCATTGATGAAGCTCAAAATATTAAGAATCACGATGCAGCACAATCAAAAGCCGTAAAAAGCATTCATTCCAACATACGCATTGCTATGAGTGGCACTCCGGTTGAAAATAGATTGACGGAATTTTGGTCTATTATGGACTTTGCTAATAAAGGCTATTTGGGGAATGTCAAATCGTTCAAAGATGATTTTGCAAACCCGATTCAAGTATTTAATGATGAACAAGTGGTTTCAAAATTTCGCAAGATTACTGCTCCTTTCATGCTGCGTCGCATGAAATCGGATAAAAGTATTATTTCCGATTTGCCCGATAAAATAGAGCAAAATCAATATTCCGTTCTCACCAAACAACAAGCATCACTTTATGAAAAAACGATACGCGCTGCTATGGAAGAGATTGAAGGTTATGACGGTTCCGACAGTCAAACCTTGTTTAAACGTCAAGGATTAGTGTTGCAAATGATTTTAGCGCTGAAACAAATATGCAATCACCCAACTCAGTTTTTGAAAAACGGACAATTTGATTCTTCACTTTCCGGGAAAATGGAATTGCTGTTTGAATTACTTGACAGCATTGTAGAAAGTGGTGAAAAAGTATTGATATTCACTCAATTCAGAGAAATGGGCGATTTGTTAGAGCGATTTATTGCAGAGCGGTTTGGTGAGAAACCAATGTTTTATCATGGAGGGTGTAACATAACCCAGCGACAAGACATGGTAGAACGTTTTCAACACAACCGTGCCGACAAGATTTTTATTCTTTCTCTCAAAGCTGCCGGTACCGGATTAAACTTGACGGCAGCTTCACATGTAATTCATTTCGACCTGTGGTGGAATCCTGCTGTAGAAAACCAAGCTACCGATCGTGCATATCGTATTGGACAAAAAAAGAACGTGATGGTGCATCGCATGATAACCAAAAATACATTTGAAGAGCGTATTGATGAGATGATTCAAAAGAAGAAACATTTAGCCGATATGACTGTCGCCACAGGCGAAAACTGGATCGGGAAACTAAGCAATAAAGAATTACAGGAAATATTCAGATAAAGAATGCGTTTATTCTAAACATAGCTGGTAGAAACGCCCTTACTTTTGGATATGGAGAGGCGATGCTGCGGTATTAGTATCCCTTTGTAGATAAGAATATTTATGGGTTAATTTGCAAATCAACGTATGATTCCTACCGAATATTCATGAAAAAGGCGAAAGAGCACGCTTGCGGACAAAGCAACAATTTGGTTCTCATATTCATTAAATATGTTGTTTTAAAAGATTCAAAAGTTGCGGCTTAGACATAAGTCCCGCTTGGCGAAAGAGTAGTTGCCCTTTTTTGAATACCATCAGCGTTGGCACGCCTTGTATGCGATAGTTATTCGCGATCTCTTGATTTTTATCAACATCAATTTTAATCACTTTAATATTGTCGCCAAGTTCTGCAGCCACTTCTTTGAGGATGGGCGATTGCACTTTGCATGGTCCGCACCATTCGGCAAAGAAATCGATGATTACCGGCTTATCACTTTGAATCAATTCTTCAAATTTTCCGTTCATAAGTGTTGGTTGTTGTTGATTGCTTTATTTCTGATTCTTCAAAAAGTTCGCAGCAAAGATAAAGTGTGAAATCAAAAAATGCACCAATCGGTAGGAAACCGGGTGCATTTTTAAGTTATTTATATCTCTTCTGTTTCTACTATTTTTGCCAGAAGATCGGCATAAGGTAAAATCAAATATTTACCTCCTTCAAATTCTATTTCCATTCCGCTAAATGATTTGTAGATCACTAAATCGCCCGGCTTAACTTCGGCATTGTCGATGACTCCCATCCATTTGATAGGTGCGATTTGTGATTTCTCTTTTGCCGTATCGGGAATAATGATTCCTGATGCTGTCTTTTGTTCTTGGGTGGTTTCGGATAAATCAAGCACCACTTGTTGGTTGACCGGTTGTAGCTCTTTCATAATGCTTTTTAATTTAATGGTTGATTAAAGTTCTAGTAATTCTTTGAGGCGGGGTTGGTTGAATCCAACAACAATTTGACCGTTTATCTCGGTTTGGGGAACACCTTGTTGTCCTGTCCGACGGGTCAGCTCTTCGGCTGCCCGTTGATCGCGCGAAACGTCAACATCAGTAAAAGGGATGTTGTTTTTGCGCAGCCATGTTTTAAGTGTGTTACACCAACTGCAGGTAGGCGTTGAATACACCGTGACTTGCTTTATTGTCTTGCCTTCAGCTTTTGCTTTTGCCTGATAAATGGTGCTTTCCATCAATGCTTTGTAGTAGGAACTCTCCTGACAGCCCTTTACAGCATTCATATATTGGCCATTCCCGAATACTAATAATGAAGGAGCACTTGTGATGCCATATTGAACATGAATATCATGTACTTGTGTCACGTCGGCTGTATAAACCGGCACGCTGTTTTCGTTACTGACCACGGTTTCCAAATGGGTGTATGCACAAAGACTTTGTTCGTTGCCGGATTTGTACAGCAGAAGAAAGGCTTTGTCCTGCTTTCCTGCCTTTTGTTGAAAATCGGATAGTGAACTTACTTTTTCCATAACAGATGTTTATTTATATCTACGGGTTAAAGTGCATCAATCGCTGAACTCTGTGTCCAGAATGCTTTTTACTTGTTGCTTGCTTTGAATGCTTGAGGTGGCTTTCACTACTTTTCCGTTTTTGTAGTAGATGGTAAAAGGAATGCCCATAAAGCCTCTTACTTCAGGAAGTTGACGAATGACAAATGCTTCCGGATTATCAAACTCCATGTCGCAAAATTTCACGTGTTTATATTCATCTTCCAGGTCTTCGGCAATACCGTAAACCGGAATACACATGGGTCCCATGCGACCGCATACAACCATGACGTTTTCGTTTTCACGAATGATTTGCTGCAGTTGAACTGCCGATTCGATGTGTTTTAAGTTTGTGTATAACATAGCTTTATAAATCAATGATTGTTTGTTTTTGTTGTCACAGCAAAGTTAATGCCTGAAAAAGCGAAAGCAAAGCGATAGGGCTTTGCTTTCTACAAGTGAACGATTGAAATAGATCAATGTTTTTGTTGTCACATTTCTATAAAGTACGAAAATATGAAGATGAGAAGTTAAGGAAAGCAGACAGCTTTGATCGTTGAATGTCAATCACAAACAAGCTTATTCAGGTATCTTTTCAGCTTGTAAAAGGCGTACATGTTTTCCCAATCGTTCTTCATGATATTATCTTGAAATCTTGATGATAGATACTACTTATTGCAAAGGCTAAATTTGTCTAAGCGTATTGTTTGTAATTATGCATTTGATTGCAGTCAGCAAAACTGAAAGTGCATATGATACATTCCGACTTTACGGCCCCCCAATGCAATTGTGTGTTTATTTGTAATTATGCCTTTGATTGCAGCCCGCAAAACTGAAAGTGCATACGATATATTCCGACTTGACGGAACCCCCCAATGCAATTGTGTGTTTATTTGCAATTATGCATTTGATTGCAGCCCGCAAAACTGAAAGTGCATACGATATATTCCGACTTGACGGAACCCCACAATGCAATTGGGTGTTTATTTGCAATTACACATTTGGTTACAGTCCGAAGGACTGAAAGTGCATAACCCCCAATGCAATTGGGGGATTAATCGAACTAATACAAGTACAACCCCTAGGGTTGAATTAACAAGATGTTCAATCCAAATTCTTTTCATCAAACTTTATTCCAAACTCTTTTAGTAATGCTTCGTATTCGTCTCTAAAAGTGACTGTTTTGTGATGTTCTTTCTGGTTTTTTATGTATTCAATTACGTTAATTCTGTTGTTGTGAGAAATTGTAAAAGCGGCAAATCCTTCAGTCCATCCTTCAAAATGGTTAAATTCACTTTGTTCTTTTAGCCATAGCGAAGTTGAAACCTTTATGTCTTTTACGAAAGTTGAAAGGGCAATTGTTGGATGAATATCAACTAATAAATGAAGGTGGTCTTTTCCACCGTTAATGCGATATAATTTGGATTTTTTGTTTTCAATAATTCCCCAAATATACTTATACAATAACTGACAATGCTCATCCGGTATGGTTTGTTTATGATATTTTGTACCGAAAACGATGTGATAATAAAGTTGTCTGTAACTTGCCATTGATCATTTATGGTTAATTCAACCCTGCGGGTTGGTGGTTAATCTGGTTGTGTTTTCCCCCAATTGCATTGGGGGTTATGCACATTTAACTCTTCGAGTTTTCAATCTGATAAATGTATGACTTCCTATCCCAATTGCATTAGGAGTTATACACATTTAATTCTTCGAGTTTCAAATCTGACCAAAGTGTAACTTTTACACAATTAAGTAAGAATCAAGAAATAATGTCGCATCTACTCTCCTTTACCCCTAAATCCCCTGAAGGGGACTTACACCATCTACCAGCGTTTGTGATGCTCACAGCAGAAGCCCCTTTAGGGGTTTGGGGTGAAATAATACGACAACAAATCGTTTCTATTACTTATGAGCGTAATACTTCCAGCTATCTTTGAGTTTTAAGTCATAATACATAGCTGAATTTTATCATATTATCGTGATGTGCAATCATATTTACCTCTTCAGAAATATCAGATATTCGTTTTTACTCTTTTATTCCGTTGGCTTCTAACAAGGCATCAATCGTGGGTTCTTGTCCGCGAAATCTTTTATAAAGAATCATGGGCCTTTCTGTTCCTCCTTTTGAAAGGATATTGTCCCTGAACGAACCGGCTGTATCAGGATCGAAGATTCCCTGTTTCCTGAAAACGGAAAACGCGTCGGCTTCAAGGACTTCTGCCCATTTGTAGCTGTAATAACCTGCTGCGTAGCCTCCTGAAAAGATATGACTGAACGCGGTACTGATGCACGTGTTGTCAATGACTGGCAAAATACTTGTCTCTTGAGTGGCTTGCCGTTCAAACGTCATCACATCATCAGTAAATGGTTGATCGAGTGTATGCCATGCCATGTCGAGAAATCCGAAATTGAGCTGACGAACACACAGGTAACCGATATTGTAGTTCTCAGATGCTTTAAGCTGCCTGATCAGTTCGTTGGGGATCTTTTCCCCGGTTTCGTAGTTGACGGCAAACTGATCAAGAAACGCTTTTTCGGTACCGTAGTTCTCCATAAACTGCGAGGGGAGTTCGACAAAATCACGATAAACGCTGGTACCTGACAGGGAGGCGTAATGCGTGTCGGCTAACATGCCATGCAACGAATGGCCGAACTCGTGCAAAAATGTATGAACCTCGTCATATGTCAGCAATGCCGGTTTGCTTGCCGTGGGGCGCGTGAAATTCATCACTAAGCTTATGTGAGGACGACTGTTTATCTTACCATCAATCCATTGTCCCTTGAATTCCGTCATCCATGCGCCGGCTTGTTTCCCTGCCCGTGGAAAGAAATCGGTATAGAGCAGGGCAAGGTATGTCCCGTCTTTGTCGTATACCTCGAATACTTTTACTTCAGAATCATAGACGGGAATGTCTTGCGCGGGCTTGAATTCAATGCCATATAGTTTGGTTGCTAACCCAAAGACCCCATTGATGACCTTGTCAAGTTCAAAGTATGGCCGCAACACATCTTCATTGAACGCGTATTTTTCAGCTTTGAGTTTCTCGGAATAATATGACCAATCCCATGGTTGAATGGCAAATGTGGCTCCATGTTCATTGGCGTAAGCTTGCACCTCTTTATATTCTTTTTCTGCTGCCGGTTTATAAGCCGTCAATAAATCGTTGAGCAATTTATAGACATTCGCGCTGTTTTCAGCCATGCGATGACGTAATACGTCATTGGCATAGGTTTTATATCCCAATAAATTGGCAATTTTCAAACGAATGTTGACAATATCACGTGCTGTTTCACGGTTATCGTTGTCATCACCGTGTGTGCCTTTGGTGGCAAATGCCATGTACAACTGTTGCCGAAGATCGCGATTGTCTGAAAATTTCATTGCCGGTACATAGCTGGGAGCCGAAAGATCGAGTATCCAACCTGTTTGTCCCTTTTCTTTGGCTTTCCCGGATGCAGCTTCGAGAAAGTCGGATGAAAGTCCTTTCAATAAGGAAGGATCGGTGATTAACAACGAATAATCATTCACTTCTTTCAACACATTGCGTTCAAATTGAAGCGTTGCTGCACTCAATTGTTTCGTAAGTTCGCGGTAAGTCTCTTTGTCTGTTTCGTTCAGGTTAGCTCCGCTGTCGGCAAAATTGTCATAGGTTTCCTGCAATAAGGTTTGCTGTTCAGGCGTTAATGTCCGGCTGTCGCGTTGGTCATACACTGCTTTGATACGTGCAAAAAGCTTCTCATTCAGCGAAATGTTGTTGGCATGTTCGGTCAACAGTGGTGAAAGCTTTTCGGCAATCTGTTCCATCTCGTCGTTGGTGTCGGCGCTGTTGAGGTTGTAAAACACACTACTGACACGATCTAACAGTCGTCCGGAATATTCAAGTGCTTCGACGGTGTTATGAAATGTTGAAGGGTCCGTATGATTGACAATAGCATCAATCTCTTTATTTTGTTGAAGTATTCCTTCCCTGAAAGCCGGGAGGTAGTGTTCGATTTTTATTTTATCAAACGGAATGGCACCATGAGGCGCAGTGTAAGTTTCCAAAAAAGGATTTTGAGAGGCTTCCCCCGAAGCCGTTAGGTTTGCTGTAGCTGTCATAAACAAATAAATAATAGGTTTGCAATTCATCCCAGGTGATTGAATCACGAAGAATGAATTCGTTCTTTGATTAAAAAAACAAAGTTAGTGGTTTTTTATTCGATGCTGCAAGGTTGAATGTGAAAGGATAAAGCCACCTGCTGTTCAGTGACTATGGCTGACCTATTCGCATACTACTTTTGTGATATCTTTGTAATATGGAAATAATAGGGGACTCGTTAAAGTTCAATGAGTAACTGTGAATTTCTCAGAAAGTATTGTTGTATCTTTGTTTCTTTTTTTGCAGTATGATTTGTGTGAATGTTTTGCGGCATAAAATAGCTGATTCCCAGAAACATTACCAATGCTCCATGCTCTTTTCTTTTTATTTGATGATGTGTGTTGCAGACAAATCTAATGTGTAAAGATTCGTTTTGTTTTGATTTTAACAATTATGACTATCTGATGTTTTACCCAAGAACTCGAAGAGTTCAATGTACATAACCCCCAATGAAATTGGGGGAGTAGAAATGTCCAGAATAATCACCAACCCGCAGAGTTGAATAAAAAGAATATTGACAAACTAAAAGGTTCTATTCAACCCTACGGGTTGTAGTTATGATGTACTGATGACAATCCTCCAATTGCATTGGAGGTTATGCACATTCTGTCCTACGGACAAATTTGGCAAAATGATTGTCTAAAAAATGACTTTAGGATAAATACCGGATAATCATATTAACAATATTTTTTGTCTCCCGAATGTAACCTTTATCTATAAACATAGTCAAAGGGTTGTGTTTATCCAAATTTATATGTCCGATCAAGAAACTCGATGACGGTAAATGTATGAATCATGTGTTTGATTGATAGCATTTGAAAAAAACGATGGACTAACATAGCTACAGTAGTAGAATAAGTTGATTTCTGTGATAATAAGATAATCTGAAAATGGAATTTATGAACGAATACAAGAGCATTAAACCGGATAAGGCACGGTTTTTAGATCAATTCTTTGAAGATAGTGTATTGCTATTTCCTGATAACATTGCAATTGAATGCGGGGAGACACGTTACACATATTCTGAAGTTGATCGGATAGCAAATCGTTTGGCTTATTTTCTTCAAGAGCATGGTGTTGCTCCGGAAGAAAAAGTGGCTATCCTCTTACCTCGTTCTCCTATGGTTTATCTGGCTATGTTAGGCATATTGAAGGCCGGGGGCGCTTATATACCCATTGATCCTGAAGCTCCGGGAGAACGTGTCAATTTCATCATGCATGATTCCAATGCTAAAATGCTTATCACATCTGATAGCATGCTTGAGCAGGTTTCTACCTACCTGGATGATTATCCGATCTTTAATGTTGACCATCAATTTCATGAATTGGATCATTATCCTGATATAAAACCATTTGTCATCAATAGATCGCCGAACAATCTCTGCTACATTATTTATACTTCGGGAAGCAGCGGAGAACCTAAAGGGGTGTTGCTTGAACACCGTAACGTGGCGAACTACATTGCCGGCGCACAAGATATTTATCCTATTGATCATACATACAAGGTATTGCAGGGTTTTTCCGTTTCTTTTGATGCTTCAGTTGAAGAAATTTGGGTTACCTTTTCGGTTGGCGCTACGTTGGTGGTCGGCACCTTCGACATTATGCGCTCGGGCGATCGTTTTGCTTCCATTCTCAATGATCTTGACATTACATTTCTCTCTTGCGCTCCTACGTTGCTCTCGATGGTCCATGAGGACATACCGGGGTTGAAAATACTTATTTTCGGAGGCGAAGTATGTTCTACGGATATTGCTCATCGCTGGTGTAAACCCGGCAGGTTGGTTTTCAATACGTATGGGCCTACCGAAGCTGCTGTCATTGCAACATATTCTGTTCTTAAGCCTGATGAAGCGGTAACCATAGGCCGTCCGTTGACAGGATATGATGTCGCCATCGTTAATGAACAGTTAGAGCCTGTTGCGGAAGGGCAGGAGGGTGAGATATTGATCGGGGGAGAGAGCATTGCACGGGGTTACCTTCATCGGGATGAGCTTACTTCTCAGAAATTTATTGAGACTGACCGTTTGGATGGGCACTCAATGAAGCGTTATTATAAAACAGGCGACCTGGGTAAATACGCTCCGAATGGTGAAATCATTTTTGTCGGAAGAGCGGATGCTCAGGTGAAAGTGCGGGGTTTTCGTGTTGAACTGGCTGAAATTGAAGGCTTATTAATTACATGTCATGGTGTGCAAGCTGCCGCGGTTGCCTTGGATAGTGCTACTCAACAGTTGGCGGCATACGTGGTGGTTGATCATGATGTAATCATTGATCGTGAAGTGATTGCCGATCTTTTACGCATCAAATTACCCTATTACATGATTCCTTCTACGCTTGATGTGATTGATGAACTACCTATGACCACCAGTCAGAAGATTGATCGTAAGCGGTTACCTGCTCCTCAAACGCCTCTCTCCTTTTCTGCCAATAAAGAGATTATTGCTCCTGTCACCGTGTTGGAAAAAGAGATGGTGGCGATTATGGCAAAGAATTTCAACCGGGATAACATCTCCATGGATGATCACTTTTTCAATGATCTGGGCGGGCACTCTTTATTAGCTGCCCTGATAGTGTCGGAGATGAGGATAAACCCTGTTTTTTCAAATATGTCGGTTGTGGATGTATACAAACATCCTGTCTTATCTGATTTGGCGAACGAACTTGAAAAGAAAAAGCCTAAACCTCAAAGCGAACCTAAGAAGGATCGGGATATCTACAACCCTTCTAAATTAAGTTACTATACATGTATATTCTCTCAGGGCATAGCCATGATCTTTTTGCTGCTGTTGTTTGGTATTGAGTGGCTAGGTCCTTTCTTTGTCTATTCGTATTACTATCAGGCCGATAATGGTGTGCTATTTTCAATGAGCACCATGTTGTTGATGTATTTTGCGTTGATGCCTATCCTTTCAATATTTGCCGTTGCCTTCAAATGGGTGGTGATCGGGCACATTAAAGCGGGGAAATATAAACTCTGGGGTAGTTACTACTTCCGGTTTTGGATTGTGGATAAGGTAATCAATATCTGTCCGATCAACTATTTTACCGGCACATCCATCATGAATCTTTTTCTGCGTTCGGTGGGCGCTAAGATTGGACGCAACGTCTACATTAATACTTCCGCCATATCGGCATTCGATCTGGTAAATATCGGTGATAATGTAAGCATTTGCACAGACACTCACCTGCGGGGTTACAACATTGCGGACGGTTATTTATACATTGGAAAGATAGAGATTGAAGACGATTGTTTCGTGGGCACGCGGTGCAATTTGTCGCAAAACATCAAGATGGAACGGAATTCTTCCATTGATGACCTTACATTGCTTTCGGAAGGCTGTGTGATTCCTGCCAACGAACAATGGAGCGGATCGCCTGCAGTGAAAGTAGGAATAAACGGACAACAAGAACATCGCGACCTATGGTCGGCACGAAATTCCTTCCTTTTCTTTATCAGCATATTCCTTATTCCTCTCATCACGATGCTTGCATATTTCCCCGGTTTGATGATGATCACTCATTTGGCGTACGTGTCCGAAGGATTCCACTTCTTATGGTCAACCATCGGGGTAGGGGTCTCCTTTGTTGTATTGCTGACAGTGATTATCACCATCCTTAAATGGTTGATGCTTGGCAATATAAAAGAAGGCAAGTATCCGGTCAACAGTATTTTTTATTACAAGAAATGGTTTTTCGATCAATTGATGAAACTGAGCCTTCAGGTGATCGGAACCTTATATACCACGCTTTATCTTCAGATATGGTTTAAGATGCTTGGCGTGAAAATGGGTAAGCGTGTTGAAATCGCTACCGTGGAATTTATCTCTCCCGATTTACTCGAAACAGGTGACGAGTGTTTTTTGGCCGACTCTGTTTCGGTTGGGGCATCGCACGTACGTAATGGCTTCATTACTATTGCAAAGGCACATATAGGTAGTCGTACTTTTGTTGGAAACAGTGCGGTAATCAGTCCCGGTACGCGTTTGGGAGATGATGTGCTTGTGGGTGTGCTTTCAAAGATGAGCAAAGAAAATTTACCTGCCAAAGATGGTACGTCATGGTTCGGTTCTCCTGCGGTATTTCTACCCAAGCGGGACATTAACCACGACTTCTCGGCCAAGCGTACCTATAAACCTACGCGCATGCTGTTTTTCCTGCGCTATACCATCGAATTCTTCCGTGTCTCCTTGCCGGCAACGCTTTTCATCGTTTTAGCTGCTTTGATTACGGATGTGGCATCTTATCTGCAAGTGGAAAAATCTCTTTGGGAATTGTTTATGGTATTTCCTTTTCTTTACCTCGGGGCAGCCATCCTGGGAACATGTATGATGGCCGTGCTGAAATGGATTGTTATTGGGAAATATAAGCCTGCTAAAAAACCTCTCTGGAGTAATTACGTTTGGCGGAGCGAATTGGTAACGGGTGTTTACGAAAACTTCCTGGTGCTCTTCTTCCTGAATATCCTGACGGGAACGCCATTCATCAAATATCCTTTACGCATGCTTGGTTGTAAGATCGGAAAGAAGGTCTGCATATTCACTACGCAGATCACGGAGTTTGATTTGATTAAAATGGGCGATAACTCCGTGCTCAACGATAACTGCACGCTGCAAACTCACCTCTTTGAAGACAGGGTGATGAAGATGTCTTATGTGGACATTGGCGAAGGGTGCAGTGTTGGTGGCATGGCTGTAGTTCTTTACGACTCCAAAATGGAGGATCATTCAATTCTGCAACCTTTGTCAGTATTGATGAAGAGTGAGACACTGCCGGAGAATGGCGTCTTTGTGGGAGTCCCTGCAAACCCTTCATAAATTGATAGTTGACAATGGACAATTGACAATGTTAATTTGAGAATGTGATATATAGTTGTTTAGTCCTAAAATAGGTTTATGCGTAGGGCTGAAAGCCCAATATATAATAGTCCAATTGCAATGCCTTGGGGTAATAGACAAACCCACAGAATGTGCACCCTGAAAGGGCAATGTACCATACAAAATCAGGCATCAACATCCATTTACAATTTGCAATTTACCGCTGACCGCTAACCATTTACCGCTAATTTCCAGATTTAATTGTCAACTGTCAATTATTGAAGTTCATGCAGATATGAGGTTCTCTTCAACGGGTCCGGTTCATAGCTGAGTAAGGTGTGAAGGAGTGTATCTTTCAATATTGCTCTGTATTGATACGCTTTCCCGTCAATTAAAACGCGATCGGAGATAAGCCGCACGCCATGACTATAATCCACATAGGTTTCAAGATGTCCGCCGTAAACAGGCTGGATCGGTTTCCCGTCCAGCTTATGCCAGCCATAGATGATTACATGCTTTACCCGTGAAGTATCACTAAGTTTCGATGATATCACAATATCCTTCTTAATGCCTCCGACAAAGATGCCCGGCGGTTTCCCGGATACCTTGATCAGTGCAAATATCACTTGTGAGTGATCATAAAAAATGTCAGGTGTCTCATTTCTGTTATCCCTTGGTATATAGTTGAAGGGTTCCAGCTTTAGTTTCGTATGCTTATAGATAATATCAACCACTTTCGGGGTCGGTAATGAGCAGTGTAGCGAATCCGCGATCATCTGGGCAGTGACAGGACTCATGGGAATAATAAATGCATGCTGATCGTTACCGATGGCTAGATAATCCACCTTTACAAAAAGCGTAACCCTGTGCTTATGACCTTTTGCATCCCGCTGCACTGTTTTAATGGTCACGAATCCTTTTAGATAATCAGGTATGTTGCCTGCCATGATTTCATGAAAGATCAACGCTTCCCGATCTGCAAAAGCAAGTGTTCTCATTTGCTCATAAAAAGGAGAATCCGCTTTCGTCACTTGCGAAAAGAGCGGGAACCCCGTCCATATGACAAAGAGCAAAAAGAGCATGATTCTTTTCATGAATTCCATGTTGTTGCAGTACTATTTTTGACCCCTTTGAGTGTTACAGTTTCGGTTCACTTCAAAAGCAGATGTCGTTTTATGAGTTTTCGCACGAACCCTCTGAATACATTGTTCAGGCTTTTGGAAAAGACATCAACGCACAAAGATACAAACATTCTTTTGGTGTTTTGCCCTCTTTTAGCGTAAGGTTGAGCGAAGCGTAACTTCCTGTTTTGGCGGGACAAGTAATGCCGGAAATTGAAACAGCCCCGAAATGTCGGGATGTCACATCGTTTCCATTTGATTTGCATGTTGATGAAACTGCAAAGGCAATAGGGAACAACAGAGGCAAAGGCACAGGCAGAGGCGAAGAAAACTGCAAAGGCAATAGGGAACAACAGAGGCAAAGGCACAGGCAGAGGCGAAGAAAACTGCAAAGGCAACAAATTTAATTGTCAACTGTCCATTGTTTTTTGTTTTTTGTCTGTCTCGTCATGAAAATTGTTTACAGATTTTGTTGTTAATTGTCAACTGTCAACTGTCAATTTTTCCTATCTTTGCCTTACGAGACATCATCTCATTTACCATTTATTCATTGACAATTTACTACCGTGAGATTGCAGATTTCATTCACAAATTATCAAATTAACATTGTCAATTGTCAATTACTGCTGTTGCGTTAACTTTTAACATATGCGTATATTATACTGATATACATTTAATTAAAAGAGCTCTTTGATTTTTTGATTTGAATTGACTACTCGTACTTTTGCATCAAAAACGTGAAA
>Ga0224527_1000162_pt1 | contig 50675 bp, 43 predicted proteins | sample CBST0metaG_FD_179882 | JGI IMG/M metagenome (GOLD analysis project Ga0224527, IMG submission 179882) | Peat soil microbial communities from Stordalen Mire, Sweden - C.B.S.T0 | ecosystem: Environmental > Terrestrial > Soil > Wetlands > Peat | place: Sweden: Norrbotten County, Stordalen Mire...
ACTGTTGCCGCAATGACACCATGCTGGTTTAGGCAGGGCTGACTTCGGTCAGGTTGGTTTCCTTTGGCCTGTACGTGAGGAGATTTGCTGATGAAAATTCAAAATCAATCATGTGTTCCGGTGGAAGTGCGAGTGGCGCTTTATCGTCGTGTCCTGGCATGTGCGTATATTGAAGCCTGTGAACACTACGGCCTTGAATTGCCATTAACTCTGGATGAGTTGGAATCAACTATTGCCAATGAGATTGAAAAACCGTATGTGATAACACATGGTTTTGACCAAGGTATTGAGTTAGCCTGCGCGATGCTGAGCGATATGGTGTATCCGGATTTTCTGGATATGCCGCCGTGTCTGACGCACTTGGGCGAACAAGTCATGGATACCGTCTGTCAGGACCGTATTGGCATAGGCAAGCTGAATTCCACCTTACACGAGAGTTCATCAGCATATAGTGCCATCAGAACCATTCATCCGCCTATTTAAAATAAATCAGCCAGCACGATGCTGGCTTTACTATAAAAATATCTCTATGCTTGCGGGGAAGACCGCAATACTGATCTCTGCATAAACGGTGATGAAGAAATATTCTCGCAGACACAGGGGAGTTAACGTCATAGGGATCAATCGATTTTCATAATAAATTTTATAAATATTTATTTTTATGCATATGACACAGTTTGTTGAATTTTATTCTTGTAGCGAGTCACTTCAATAAGAAACGACTAATTATTATTTATAATAAAACAGTATTAATTCAAGTGCAATAATATCACTTATTCAAGAGTCAAACTTAAGCTGTTTTATAGATGAACACCAAGAAGATATGTTCGCAAATTTCACAAAGTGACATTTGCAAAAAATAGACAATCAATCCCCAATTAGTTACCAACTTGTACCGCAGAGTTCATTAGGGCATCAAGTTCAACAAGACTCAATCCAGTAACCTGTTCTATCACTGAACGGTCCATCTTTATGGCTAGCAAATTACGGGCGATTTCTCTTTCCCGCTTACTACTCCCTTCTTGTATTCCTTCTTGTATTCCTTTTTGCAGTCCTTCTTGCCTCAAGTGCTCGGCGATAGTCATGATGTCCTCCCGGCAACGTGGCGTATTTTTGCCTAGATTATGGATAAATTTTTTCGAGTCAAGCGCATTTCCCTCTTGCGTTAAATAGTGTATCAAATTCTGCACCTCTTCTTTGCTGGGTTTAAACTTTTCCATCAACTCAGCGATATTCAGTAGGTGGATAGTAATATCCTTTTCATGAATATGCTTCTGCACATATTCCAGCAACGCCACCTTCCGATGGGTTTTAATTTCATCGTCGTGAATAATCGTGACATCCACCAGCGGGAACGCCTGAGTATATAAACTTTGCGCCACCACCGGGTCCTCGAAACAATCCAGCCAGCGCATGCTATAAGGATAAGGGCTTTGTTTACCGTGGTAAAACAGTATGGGGACTATCAACGGCAATAGTTTATGGCCCTGTTTCAGATGTCGGTGCATGGCGGCAATGCTGTAGCGCAGCAGACGAAAAGCCATCATATACCCGTCATACTTCAAGTTGCAGGTGCGTTGGCTTTCCTCGCTTACCCCAGTCACTTACCTGAGTAAGCTCCTGGGGATTCGCTGCGTCGCCGCCTTCCTGCAACTCGAATTATTTAGGGTATGTCATCCGGGCTCGATTGATGCTCAATGAGGCAATAGACATAACCTGTTCCCGACGAGGTTTTCATCGAATAAAGGATATCGGAGAACTGGTTGCGCATATCGGCCTCGACAAAGCTGCCGGAGGTGATGGCCAGCGTGCTGAAGTCGCACTTGGCCTGCAATGCCGGCGGCAAGTGGATTTGCAGGAAATCGGCAGCGACGCTGGCATCGCTGAAAAACTTCCTGAAAAAAGAATCATGGGGCATAGGGAATGTTTTCATTGACGCACTGTAATGGCGCCAACCTCTACAGAAAATAAACGTCATTCAGGTGGTAAGAGTCACAGAATAAATTTCAGGATCGCTTCACATTTTACAATGAAACGCTTAAATTTATTTCATTCGATTATCATTGCTAATAAATTTCCATAAACAAAATACACAATCATGGTTTTAAAAAATCGATAAGATAACCGCTGATTTCAGCCATCTGGTTGAAGCAGAGCAAAATCTTACAAAGTACCAGTCGCTTTCGTCGGGCGATGAATCGTTCATAAAGTTGAGGTGGACCGATTCTGCCGCCGGGATTTCGGATGCACCGCCTGTCCATCATCTCAACCCCGGACTTACCCGTTCCCTCTCCGTCAACATTTCCCGATATCAATTGTTGATAAAACAGGCACAGCCGTGGTTTTTGTGTACGCTGGTGGGATAAGCTTTCGCAACTTTTTTTCGATGACTAAAAAAAATGAAAACATGCCCGGCGATAATTGCGATGTTTTTTTTCATGCTGCCCGCTTTGGCCCATGCTGAATGGATCACGAAAACGGTTGACGACAACTTCTCAAACGCCAAGAAAGCCACCATGATAGCCACCATCAACGCTTATGACGCCGATCAGATCTTCCTGTTCGACTGCACCAAAGAAACGCTCAGCTTCGCTTATATAGAAAAATCAATTGATCTGGGCAGGGCGACCTTACCTGTTGATATGGTGGTGAAAATTGACTCCGACGAAAGCCTGGCGATGAAAGGCGTGACCGGTTTTCGCAATGACGATTTTTCTCAGATCATGACCGATGAAAGAGAACCCATACTCAATATGCTAAAAGAGGCGGGACAAGCAAGAGCTAAAATTTCGGTGGGCTTGAGCATCAGTGAACTTGATGTAAAACAAACCTACTCGGCGGATATGGCTGGCGCCGCCAAAGCGATTGAAGAGTTCAGTTCAGCTTGCGGCCTGAATCTTAAGTAATTATCTTAAGAACGGTCTTGGTTAAAAATAATTTAATTCCTAACTTGTTACGCTTGAGCTGATAAGTTGCATAACTAGTATGTCAGTATGTTCAATTCAGTTCTAAGAAATTCTGTAAAATGAATTTAGTTGGAGTGTTATAGCCTTTGGCAAATAAATAATGCATCAATTTTCGCCGTTCCAATACCGTGGCTTCAACTTTTCCTGGTTGGGATATTTACTAGCACCATAGTATATAACTTATATCCGTTTAATATTTTAAAACTGTAATGGTGTTCGATATTTTACTTGATTACGATTTAGCTTACTGACGGAACAGGTAAAATAATGTCATTCCTCTCGAAAATAGCAGTCATGTCCCTCACCCTTTCGCTATTGACCGCACAAGCCGCTTTTGCCGGCGCGACGCTTGATCGGGTGAATCAAACCAAGGTTTTGCATGATGTGCTGGTCAATGATTATCCCCCCTTTGGCTTTATTGACGACAATAACCAGCTTGCCGGTTTTGATGTGGATGTGGCAAAAGCGGTCGCGGAAAAATTGGGCGTAAAACTGACATTAACCGCGCCAGGATGGGAAACCATCGTCGGCGGTAAATGGCAAGGCCGCTGGGATGTTTGCATTTGTTCAATGACGCCGAATACCGAACGCGCCAAAGTATTGGATTTTCCGGCGCCTTATTACAGTTCGCCGGCAGTCCTGGTCGTTAATAAGGATGAGAAAAACATTCACAGCGCCGCTGATTTGAGCAATAAAAAGGTTGGCGTCGGCATCGGTTCCAGTTATGAAAACTATTTGAATAAAACCTTGGTTATTCCCGGGGCCAAACCGATTGTTTTTCCGTTTAGCAGTGTACAAATTGTTCCCACGGATGAATCCGTCGCTTTCCAGAATCTGGCGTTAGGCGCCGGCACGCGGCTGGATGCGGTCGTGTCTGACCTGGCGACCGCCAAGGCGCGCATCGCCAAATCCAATAGTTTCCGTATTGCCGCTGAACTTTATGCCGAACCGAACTGGGTCGCCACGGATAAAGGCGATGCGCAATGGAACAAGAAAGTCGCCGATACCATTAGCGCGTTGCGCGCCGACGGCACGCTGGCGAAGATTTCGCAACACTGGTTTGGCGAAGATATCACTCGGGCGCAGCAATAATGAGCTTGCCGCAATTACTGACCAGCGACGAGGAGGCGGATACCTTGCCCGGCCAAACGCCCTTTGGGCAAAGTCGGGCGGGATTTCATTTACGCACCGGGCTGACCTGGGCAGTATTGCTGACCCTGCTGATCGGTCTGTTTTCACGCATGGGGCTTGATTTTGGGCTGATCCAGCAAAAACTGCCGTTTATGCTGGGTTTGCGTTTGTCGCCTGACGGATTTATCCAGGGCGCGGCGCTGACGCTGGTGATAACCGTAATCTCCATGCTGTTTTGCACGTTGCTGGGTATTTTAACCGCCGCCGGGCGGTTATCCAGCAGTGGAATCGCCTTTGGCTGCGCGACGTTTTACGTCTCGCTGTTTCGCGGAACGCCGCTGTTGGTCCAGGTATTGATAATTTATCTGGCGTTGCCGCAGGCCGGTATTGTTCTGGGGGCATTCAGCTCGGGTATTATTGCCTTGTCGCTTAATTATGGCGCTTACCTGGCCGAAACGATTCGCAGCGGCGTGATTGGCGTGCCGCGCGGACAAAAAGAAGCGGCGATGGCCCTGGGCCTGCCAGGCCGGGTTATTTTGACCCATGTTATCGCGCCGCAAGCGCTGCGTATTATCGTGCCGCCTGTGAGCTCATTGTTTATCTCGATGCTGAAAGACTCTTCGCTGGTCTCGCTGATGGGATTATGGGAACTCAATTTTCTGGCCCAATCCTATGGGCGCAGTACCTATCATTATATGGAAATGCTGGCGACCGCGGCGGTCATCTACTGGATTATGTCGATGGCGCTGGAGCTGTTGCAAGGTCGGCTGGAGCGGCATTATGGCCAAGGCTATGATCAACAGCATCCGCAACGTTGAAAGGATAACGACACAATGAACGATAATCGAAACGATCCGGGTCATCATTTCCCCAAAACAGTGACTATTTTGGATGGCGGAATGGGACGTTTATTACAGCGTCTTGGGGCGCCCTTTCGCTTGCCGGAGTGGTCCGCGCTGGCGTTGATTGAAGCGCCGGAATATGTCACCCGCGCCCATCAGGCGTATGCGGATAGCGGCGCGGACATCATCACCACCAACACCTTTGGTTTGGTGCCGCATATGCTCGGAGAAGCGCGTTTCAACGACCAGGCGCGGACGCTGGCTGATCGGGCGGGACGGCTTGCCCGCGCCGTGGCCGCCGAGTACGCCGCCCGTTCGCCCGCGGTGATGGTTCGCGTGGCGGGCTCACTGCCGCCGCTGTTTGAGAGTTATCAGCCGGATAAATTTATCGCCGCCCGCGCCCCGGCCATTCTGGAGCCTTTAGTCAAGGGCTTGGCGCCCCATATTGATTACTGGCTGGTCGAGACCCAGAGTTCCACGATCGAGGCGCTGACCGCGCTTAATTTCGTCAAGGCAAACAGCCCATTGCCGGTATACGTTTCTTATACTTTAAAAGACGAAGACGATCGAACCGGTCCGGCGGAATTGCGTTCGGGCGAATCAGTCGCCGAGGCGGCGGCGGTGACATTGGCGGCCGGCGCCGATGCCATATTGTTTAACTGCAGCCAGCCGGAAGTCATGAGCGAGGCGGTTATCGCCGCCCGGCGAGTTATCGATGCCTCCGCCAGACCCGACGCGGGCCTGGGCGTCTATGCCAATGCCTTTATGCCAGAGCCGCCCACCGATGAACCCTACGCCGGCATTTCGGAAATCAGGCCGGATCTGGACCCGGAGAACTATCTCCAATGGGTGCGTCGCTGGATAGGGCATGGCGCCACAATTGTCGGCGGTTGTTGCGGCATCGGGCCGGAACATATCGCCGCCATCAGCCAGGCGCGAAACGCCAAGCGCTGAGAGTACCCGACAGGCAGGCGCGAGTTTAGTTATGGCACGAAGTACCCGTGCCGTTAAAGGGCGGGCTGCAGCGGCAGATAATCATGCAGCAGCGCCAGTAAGGCTGGGAACTGGCTAAAACCATCCCGATCGCGAAAATGCCCGGCGGCGGGAAAGGAGTAGAGCTCGGCGGATAATAACCCGCTTAAGGTTTTGGTCAATCTTGGCGGCACGACATCATCGTTCAACGATTGCAACATGATGAGGCGGCCGACGTTTTTCCGTAACTGGGCAAAATCGATCGGCTGTTGCGAGAAGCGATTCAACTCCGGCAATAACGGCACCGGTTCGGCAAAACCGGCCACCAGGACCGCACCGCCGACAGAAACGCCCGGCTCCAATGAAGCGAGATAATGCATCAGGGTAATGCATCCCAGGCTATGGGCGATATACCAAGTGCGGGGCGTTGGGGCAGGCAAACATTCCTTGAGATAGGATAACCAGTGTTCGGGATTAGGCGCGCGCGGCGAAGGCATGCGCGGCAAGGTGACCTGAATACCCTGTTTTTCCAATTGTACTTTCAACCAGCGAAACCAGTGATGGCGTGGCGTTGATAGAAAGCCATGAATAATCACCAGCTGATCAGGCATTTTCATATATTTCCCCTTTTAGAGCCGTCATTTCCGGCCAAAACGCGTTGAAATGCATGAATAGGTCTTAGAATAAACGCACTATGTGACATTCCGTTTTCAGTCAGCGTTAAAGGCTTACAGGCGCAGAGCGGGAGAAGCGCAAGCCGCTGACGTTCATCCGACGGCAGCTTGACAAAGATAGAGTCGATACCTAGATTAACTAATTATTGATATTTCCATAATAACCCGAGTGTCAGCCGGGCCCGGCAGTCAAAGGCAATGACACGATCTTGGCTGCCTATAATCTGCCGACATGATCTCACAATGCGGGCATGGTCAACAGGCTACTCACTAGACTAAATAGCTATAACACTTTTACGGACAGTGACGCGGTTGAGCTCCCGCCCGGCTGAATGTACCTCTGCGAATGTTTCTTTTACGCTGACCAGACCTGCGGATGGCAATGACTCTCTACCCCGCCCGCCTACCTCAGCGGGGCAAAGTCATCTTTCCAGGAGCTCATATGCCATTTCGGATGCCGTTTAGCCGCGCAGCGCGGATGAGTATCGGGACGACAGTGTTGCGGTGGGGAAACATCCGCCGCGAAGAACTGAGGCCGTTGTGCTGGTGCTGGTTATATATTTTCTGCGTTCTCTCGGCCTATTATGTGATTCGCCCCATTCGCGATACGTTGGGCGTCGCCGGCGGCGTACATAACCTGCAATGGTTGTTCAGCGCCACATTAATCGCCATGTTATTGCTCAATCTGCCGTTCTCGGCATTATCCCGCCGCCTGCCCCGCCAGCGTTTTATCCCGATAAGCTATCGTTTTTTCATTGCCAATCTGGTTATCTTCGGCCTGTTGATGTTCTTTGCCAATACGGCGCAACGTATCTGGATCGGTCGGATTTTCTTTGTGTGGGTTTCGGTATTCAATTTATTCGTCGTCTCGGTGTTTTGGGCGTTAGTGGTGGATATTTTCAGCGCCGAGCGCGGCAAAAGGCTATTTGGTCTTATGGCGGCGGGAGCCACCGTCGGCGCTATTGTCGGTTCCGGGTTAACGGTCATACTGGCGCGAACGCTGGGGACTATCGGATTGTTGATTCTCTGCGCCCTGCTGCTCGAACTGGCCATCGTTTGCGTTAAACGGTTGACCCGCCTGGCGCCGGAATTACGCGATCAACCACGGGAAACGAAAGAGCAGCGACAAAATCCGCCGCCGGTGGGCGGAACGGTATTAGCCGGCATCGCCCATACGTTTCGTTCCCCTTATCTGGTGAACATCTGCTGTTATATGTTGCTGTTTTCCATCACCTCCACCTTTCTTTATTTCCGGCAAGCGCAACTGGTCCATAACGCGTTTGCCAGCGAAAACGCCCGTACCACGTTTTTCGCCACGGTGGATCTGCTGGTCAATGTGCTGACGTTAAGCGTGCAACTGTTTCTGACCAGCCGTTTATTAACGCGTTTCGGCACCGCGTCGGTGCTTGGCATGCTGCCCTTGCTCAGTGCGGTGGGCTTCGCCGCCCTATCCCTGTTGCCCGCGCTATCCTCGCTGGTCAGCTTTACCGTGTTGCGACGGGCCGGTAATTTCGCGTTGGCCCGCCCGGCGCGCGAAGTGCTGTTTACCGTGGTCAGCAGGGAGGATAAATACAAGGCCAAAAGTTTTATCGACACGGTGATTTATCGCGCCGGCGATCAAATCGGCGCCTGGACCTGGGCCGGTTTGGGGCTGGCCGGCCTGTCCGGCGGGTATATCGTGCTGGCGGCGGTGCCGTTGTCGTTGATCTGGCTGGTGAACAGCCTATGGCTGGGGCATCGTCAGCAATCGCTGACCCAAAGCGCCCCTTCGATATAGGGGGAAAATGAATGAACACAGTTAGTATTGGCGGTCAGACGGTGCCTGCGATTGGCATGGGCAGTTGGCATTTGGGGCAGGGCCGTCATTCGGACAGCGAAGAAGAAGCCGCGCTGCGGATGGGCATCGCTCAGGGACTGAAGGTTATCGATACCGCTGAAATGTATGGCGGAGGTCGTTCGGAGCAGCTTATCGGCCGCGCCATTACCGGTCAGCGCGACAACGTTTATCTGGTGTCGAAAATTTATCCCTGGCATGCCACTGATAACGCCACGATCGAAGAGGCCTGCACCGATTCGCTGAAGCGGCTGAAAACCGACCATCTGGACCTTTATCTGTTGCACTGGCGAGCCGATGCCAACCTGAAGACGGTGGTGTCCGGTTTTGAAAAATTGCGCGCCTCGGGGAAAATCCGCGCCTGGGGCGTGTCGAATTTTGATGTCGACGATATGCAGGATCTGCTAGGCATAGACAACGGCAACCACTGCGCCACCGATCAGGTGCTGTATAATCTCGGCAACCGCAATATCGAGTTCGCCCTGCAACCCTGGTGCCTGCGACACAACATCCCCATTATGGCCTATTCGCCGCTAGGCAGCGGTAATCCGCTGCTGCGGCACCCCGCGCTGGCGAAAGTGGCCAGTAAACATCAAACCGCGCCGGCGGCTATCGCACTGGCCTGGGTGATTCGTAATGGCCATACGCTGGCTATCCCCGAATCCGGTGAACCGGCGCATGTACAGGAGAACAGCCGCGTACTGTCGCTGACGCTCGATGCCGACGATCTGGCCGAACTCGATCGGGCATTTGCGCCGCCAACCGACCGTCAACCCTTGTCGATGCTATAGCGAGAATCAACCGGGAAACCGGCTAAATACCCTGTGATAGGGCCAGGATCTATCCCTTGTCACACAATTTTATCACACCGTATCCGACCCGAAAGACTTGCCGCCCACGGCGGTTCTGCGGGATACCTGGAGGCCAACATGCAATCTTTATCCAGACGTTTTTTCATTCAGACGATTATCGGGCTGTCGTTGGCATCGAATAAAGTCCTGGCCGCCGTCGCGACCGGCGGCACGAACCTGTCCGACGGCGCTGAAATTTTGCGGCTGTCGGCGAATGGCTGGGTACCCAATAACCCCCGTTTGCCGGTACTGCTTTACCGTAATGTGCTAAAGGGAACACAAGCTGGGTCGACGACGCGGGTGGAAAATCTGTTCGGCTCCACCGGCTGGCCGCCCCAGTGGGTGGCCGGAATTTATGATTTTCATCATTATCACAGCACCGCCCATGAAGTGTTGGGGGTGGCGGCGGGCCATGCTCGTGTGATGCTGGGCGGTCCCAATGGGCATATAGTGGAACTGCGTGCCGGGGATGTGGCGTTATTACCGGTCGGTACCGGCCATTGCTGCCTGAGCGCCAGTGATGATTTTACCGTGGTGGGCGCCTATCCTCCCAATGCGCATTGGGATATTTGTCGCGCCGCGCCAAGCCGTTCCGCGCTGGATCGCATGGCGGCCATGGCCAACCCGCGGCATGATCCGGTTTATGGCGATACCGGACCGCTGTTGCGATATTGGGGTTGAAGATGGACCGTGGAATGTCCTTTTCGCGATAGTTCACGGGTGTTTAGCGTATGAATGCCTGCTGACATTGTGTCAGGATAGCGTTTCCAAGTTCATGCTGTCTGGCGCCATTGCGCCGGTAAACTCGAGTTTAAACATGAAAGGAACAGACCACGGCACGCTTTCCAAGGCCCGCGTTGCTGTTTTTGCGACGGCCTGCGGCATTACCGTGGCGAATATTTATTATGCCCAGCCTTTGGCCCATACCATCGGCCAGGCGCTGTCAATGCCGGCGGTATTGGCGGGTCTGGTGGTTACGGTAACGCAGATAGGTTACGCCGCCGGGCTGGTATTGCTGGTCTCCTTGACGGACCTGATGGAAAACCGGCGGCTGGTCATAGCGACCCTGCTGGCCGATGCCGTGGCATTGGTGGCGATGGCGGTCGCGCCGGTGGTCTCGGTGTTTTTCCTGGCGGTTTTTGCGGTGGGTTTCTTTTCCGCCGCCGCCCAGATACTGGTTCCCTTTGCGGCGCATCTGGTGCCGGAAATGCGCCGTGGACGGGTGGTAGGCAATGTGATGGGCGGTCTGTTGCTCGGTATTATGCTCTCCCGGCCCTTATCTACCTTGTTGTCCGGCTGGTTTGGCTGGCAGGCGGTGTTCTATTTTTCCGCCGTGGTGATGGTGGTGCTGGCCGTGATGCTGAGATTCCAACTGCCGGTGCGACAACCACAACATAACAACAGTAATTATCTGCTGATTTTAGGCTCGTTATGGCATCTTTTCCGCACCACGCCGCTATTGCGCCGCCGCGCTTTATGGCAAGGGTTGTTGTTTGCCGGCTTTAACCTGTTCTGGACAGCCACCCCCATGGTGCTTAGCGGACCGCGCTTTAATCTTTCCCCCCATGGCATCGCGTTGTTCTTGCTGGCCGGCGCCGCCGGCGCCCTGGCTGCGCCCATAGCCGGACGTCTGGCGGATAAGGGGCTGTCGCAACCGGCCACCGGCGTGGCGATGCTGATGGTGGCGCTGGCGTTCGCTTCCACTTTTCTGGCCTGGTCGCTGCATAGCGTTACGATTTTCGTCATAGCAGCCATTGTATTGGATGCCGGCGTGCAAACTCATCAGGTTCTGAGTTTACGGGCCATCTACACCTTGCCGGCGGAAGCGCGCGGCCGGTTGAACGGTCTGTTTATGACCGGCGTATTCCTTTGCGGTTCCAGCGGCGCGTTACTGGCGGGCGCCCTGTACTCCAGGGTGGGCTGGCAAGCGGTGGCTGTGGCGGGTTGCATCATTTCTCTGTTGGCGTTGCTTTCGTTCGCCGCCAAAACGGCGAATCAGGCCAAAGAAGCGTCTGATAATCAATCATAAAATTGTTGGAGATCTATCATGTCTGAAGCGATTAATATCGTTGCTGTAGTACAAGGGAAAGCCGGCACCGCCGACAAGCTATATCAGATCATCAAGCCTTGCGTTGCCGCCAGCCGCAACGATACGGGCTGCCTGCAATATCAGATTCACCGCGATCTCGATCATGCCGACCGGTTTGTGTTTCTTGAACGCTGGGCCAGTCGGCAGAGCCTGCAACATCATGAGCAAACCGCTCATTTCAAGACGTTGGCGGAAACGATTAAACCGCTGCTGGCCGACCCGTTATCGGTGTTCGTCCTCAGCGGCAGCCTCGAAGGTCCGCAACTCTGACGGCATAGCTTAAGGGAAAAGCGGTGGGCGAAATCATCATCGATCCGGCGACATTACCTCACCATCGCTGGCTTAATTCCGGCGCTGCATCGGTGGCGTTGGATCCCGCCTACCCCGATGGGGCCTTAATTGCGCCTCATCATCATCCCATGTCTCAATTGCTGTATGCCATCGAAGGCGTCATGCTCGTGCAATCCACCCATGTACGCTGGCTGGTGCCGCCGGGTTGCGGCGCCTGGCTTGTCGCCGATGAAGAACACAGCGTACGGATGTGCGGCAATGTGCAAATGCGCACGGTTTTTTTCTCGCCGACGCTGTGCGAGGGGCTGCCAATGACCAGTGGCGTCTTAAGCATTAGCGCTTTGTTGCATGCGCTCATTCTGTCAGCGGTGCAGTTACGCCACAAGCCGCAGTGGAGTGAACGGGATCAGCGCTTGATGCTGCTACTGCTTGATGAACTTCGTCTGGCGACGATTCTGCCCTTCTCCCTGCCCTGGCCCAAAGATCCCCTATTCGAACAACTCTGCCAACCTTTTATGCATCATCCCGAAGGTCTGGCAAGCGTAGAGGCCAGCGCGCGGCAATTGGGTTTAACGGTCAAAACATTTCAGCGACGCTTTCAGCGCGACACCCAGCTCACATGGGGGCGCTGGTGTCAGCAATTGCGGCTGATCAATGCCATGGAGCGACTGGGCCGGGGCGACAAGATTATCGAGGTGGCTTTCGATTTGGGTTATGCCACGCCCAGCGCTTTTTCTTCCATGTTTAAAAAACAAACCGGATTAACGCCCCGCCATTTCGCCCGCGCGCCCAATAGTTTTCACTCCGATGAACCCCGATGATCCTGAAAACCCCTAGACGCCGCCGCACTTTGTTACACAAGTCAGGATGACAAACCAGGGTAGCTGATGGCAAAGTTTACGACCTGTTAAATTTGTAAGTAAGAGTGCCGCTTTGAATAGAATATGTTGTTATTCCGTAGTACTGGCTTTGTTATTAGGCCTATCCCCGGTCACTTATGCCGCGGGTTGCATCAAAGGCGCGGTCGCCGGCGCCGCAATCGGACACCTGAAGCATCACGCGGTATTAGGGGCGGTGGGCGGCTGTGCTGTGGGTCACCATATGGCGGCCAAAGCCAAAAAAGAACAGGCCAATAAATCATAGTCCCGGGTTGTTTCAAGCGCGGGCATACAACGCAGATCGGCGCATAATCAGGCCCTACACGCCATGCCCCGTCGTACGGGGCGTCACGAAGGTCATGCGCCGCCCATTGCAAGAAATATTTTAGCCAGCATAGAGCCGAATAGAGATATAAAACGGCCTCTACTCCGTCTTGACCGGGTCAAACCCTGTATCCATACTAGCTTCGTCATTAATAATGACTTCTCGCCCTGGCTTTAAATAGTCAATAGATCTGATCGCGCCCAAATACCACAAGAGATATGACCTTGCAAAAATCAGCGACAACGAATACGCCATTGGCGGCCGATGCAGCGTATCACCCGGCGACGACATTTCTCGGATTAGCGCCGTTTTTGCGCAAAAGTATCGCGGGAGTGGATATCACCGCCCAAACCGAAGAAATGTTGACCATGGCGGAACGCTATCCTGACGACGCAGAGCTGTGGATGAATCTCTCCACTGCCATGATGTGTCTCAAGCAGGAAAAAGTCGGGTTGGCCATTCAGGATCAGGCGTTGGCGATGCAAAGAATTTTTTATCTGCCCGCGACAATACAACCGGCGAAACTGCGTCTGCTGATGCTGATGGTGCCAGGGGATCTTTCCGCCAATATGCCGCTGGATTGCTTGCTGGAAAATAGCGATATTGATCTGATCTATTATTATGTTACCGCCGGGGAACCTTTGGCTTGCCCCGTTCCCGATCATGATGTTGTGCTGGTGGGCATCAGCGCCGCCGATGAGAGCCGCGAAATATTGCAGCAATTGGAACACGCGCTGGCCCATTGGCCGAAACCGGTGATCAATGCGCCGCAATTTATTCCCGCGACCGAGCGGAATGCCGCCAGCCTGCTGTTACAGAATGCGCCGGGGCTGATCATTTGCCCAGCCCTGTATTTCAGTCGTCAACAGTTGCAAAGCATTGCTGCCGGTAACGCCAATCTGGCTGATATGGCGGAAGGTTATCACTTCCCGATCATATTGCGGCCGGTGGGTTCCCATGGCGGACGAGGTCTGGCGAAAATAGAATGCGCCGAGGACATTCCCGCTTACCTCGCCGAGGTGGACGAAACGCAATACTTTCTCTCGCGCTTCGTTGATTACAGCGGCAGGGACGGCCTGTTTCGCAAATTCCGCATTGTCTTGATCGACGGCGCGCCTTATGCCTGCCATATGGCTATCTCGGAAAACTGGATGATTCATTATGTCAATGCCGGCATGTATGAAGACCAGGCCAAACGCGCTGAAGAAGCTGCTTTTTTCACACATTTCGACGAGTTTATCCTGCGCCACCGGGATGCGCTCAATATCATTCATCAGCGTACCCAGCTCGATTATCTCGGTATGGATTGTGCGGAAACCAGCGACGGACAATTGCTGGTATTCGAAATCGACCCCGCCATGGTGGTACATGCCATGGATCATGAAGATATCTTTCCACATAAGCAATATCACATGCAAAAAGTCAAAAATGCATTGCGGGCATTGCTACTCCTTCGGGCTGCTGAAACCCCGCCCGGCAAACCAGTGTGACTCGGGAAATAAAATCGTATGCCGTACAATTCACTTAATTCACTGAATTTTTCAGGCGGGCCGGGCGTGTTGCCGGAAACTGTGCTCAGCCAGGTTCAGTCAGCGATTACCGAGGTTCCTGGCGTCGGATTATCAGTATTGGGCATCAGTCATCGTTCCGACTGGTTTGCCGGCATCGTTCAGGAAACGGAAAATAATATTCGTAAATTGTTGGGGCTGCCTGCGGATTTTCATGTTTTATTTCTGCAAGGCGGAGCGACACAACAGTTTTCCATGGTGCCAATGGCCATGTTACGAGGGAAACAACATCCGGCGGAATACCTCGATACCGGTTATTGGAGTCGCAAAGTGATTGCCGAGGCCATGCGCGAAGGCCCGGTCCGGGTGGTCTGGAGCGGTGAACCTTGCGGATATCGTCATTTGCCGAGCGAAGAGGAATTGTCGTTTTCCGCAGATGCGCCTTATATCCATTATGTGTCGAACGAAACAGTAGAAGGATTGCAATTCCACCGGGTATTAGGCCGGGATGATGTGCCCCGAGTCTGCGATATGTCCTCGGACTTTTTATCCAAGCCCTGTGCCGCTGAAAAATTTTCACTGATTTATGCCCATGCCCAGAAAAATATCGGCCCGGCCGGCGTGACCATTGTCTTGGTGCGGGACAGCATTGTACAGTCGGCGCCGCAAAACCTGCCGGCATTTTTAGATTATCGCCGTCATGTCGAGGCCCATTCCAATCTTAATACGCCACCCGTGTTCGCTATTTATGTCGTGTTATTAGTGACCCGCTGGTTGCTCAATGAAATTGGCGGGGTCGAAAATATGGCGAAGATTAATCGCGGCAAAGCTGAATTACTTTATCGCACCATTGATGGCAGTGATGAGTTCTATCGTACCTGGGGGGATCTGCAAGACCGATCGCAAATGAATGTTTCATTTAATCTGCCGAGCGCCGCGCTGGAAAATCAATTTTTCGCCGAAGCCGGGGCGGCTGGTTTTTCCGGTTTAACCGGCCATCGGGCTATTGGGGGCGTGCGCGCGTCCATATACAATGCCCTGACGTTTGACGCCGTGCAAAAACTCGCCGGTTTTATGGAAGATTTTCGTCATGCAAACCGGACCTAAGCTCTGAAACAGTTAAGCTAATGTCCATCATGCAGGAATTCGGCGGCGCCCAAGGCAGTGGCGTCGCCGGATAGCTGTATTATCCATCATGTTGAATTTAATCACAAACGAGCCGAGACGCACGTATGCCGGCATAAACATGATTGAATATTAATAAAACCTTAATGAAAAAATTTTAATATTAATAATCATCTTTAAGATATAAATTCCATTAATATGTTTAGTTTAAATTATTTATCTCAAATCTGATTGCACAAGTGTAAATTGCTTAAAATGGCTTTCGTGATATTTCAGCAGAAATTTATTTTTAAAGGGTTATTATTTATTTAGGCAGATATAAATCCGCCGGTACACTACCCTGATTACCCGCCTTAGTGCGGGCTTTTTTCTAATACATTAATAATCTATCCCCCTCTTATTTTCGGTTAAATTATCATCATAATCATAAAAACAGTAAGATAATACTGACCTATTCCCATGCGTATTATCAGAAACTCTTTTCAACCTGAAAATATTTACAATCTTATCTGATAAAACCGCTAAAAATAAATTCCGTGAGGCTTGACCAATATTTTACCAGCATCGCGTTATGATTAATAAAGGCCGATATAAATCTGCCAATGCGCTACCCCGTTAACCCGTCATCAGGCGGTTTTTTTGTCATCAGTAGTGATTGTTAGCGATCTGAAGGAATGTATTCTAACGAAAATAGGCTGATTATTCCTGTTCAGCGGCCATTAATAACTCGTGCTTATGGCAGAAAAATGGTTTGGATTTTGTGATCCGCCATTCTCTTTATTATTTTTTCAAAAATATAATGAGCGAGCGGTCATTCTCACTTATGACCGTTCCCTGGTAACTTTTGCCCGCCAAGTACCAACCTGGCGGGCTTTTTTAGTTACGATCTATCCTATTACCTATCTCATAACTATCAGAAAATTCTCATGACAGCGTCAAAAAGATGACCCTAAATTTTTTAAGCGCAAATTAACCCACCGTGTGCCAAAAAAGGCAAATTACCCTTTTTTGGGTACTGAGCAATTTTCCGAAAATTAAGATTAATCTTTCTGGAGTTAACCCAAGGAACGCTCTAGTTTAAGAGTTGCGATGATATGGCCTTGGTTGCCTTGATGGGACAATTGTCACGAGACGCTCAAATAAAATTTTTGACCGGGCCGGTCATTGATTACAGCCATTTATAATGCCGGCGTTCTTCGGCCTATACTCAAAAGAACAGAAATCTTACGGCACCATAACTTGGCGCATACGCTCAACGCGCGCCTATGGAGTATTCGCATGACTGATGAAAAGCATCCTTTACCCGGTAGTGAAAGACAAGCACTGTCAGGTTCACGCTGTATCGGATCGGTGGATATCCAGGAACGTTTTCAAATCAGCCTCATTGTTCGAAGGCCGGATCAGGCTTTATTTCAACAGCATGTCGCCCGTTTCGCTCAACCTGACGCTCCGGCGTCCGCCTCGCGCCCAGTCCCCCTGACTCACGAAGAATATGCAAAGCGCTTTGGCGCGGATGCCGGAGACCTTAAACAGGTACGGGATTTTGCTGATCAACATCACTTACAGACCATAAGCGAAGACGCCGTCACCCGAACCTTGGTGTTATCCGGCACTGTTGCGCAATTCAACGAGGCATTTGGTATTCATCTGCAACATTATCAGCATGCTCAAGGCCATTATCACGGGCACGCCGGACCGGTGCGTTTGCCTGCAGCGTTGACCGGCATCGTCACCGCCGTATTGGGACTGGATAACCGGCCCCAGGCCCGCGCCCATTTCCGCTTTCGGCCGCCCATCCGGCCGGCACAAACTGAAACCTCGCCCCAGTCTTATACGCCATTGGAATTAGCGGCGGATTATCAATTCGCCCCTGGAACAGGTGAAGGCGAATGCGTCGGTATCATCGAGCTCGGCGGTGGTTTCGACGACAATGACCTGCAAACCTTTTTCACCAAGCTGGGACTGCCAATGCCCTCTGTCGACGCCGTCTCGGTCGGCGGCGCTAAAAACAGCCCGTCCGGCGATGCGGACGCGGAGGTGATGCTGGATATCGAAATCGTCGGCGCGCTGGCGCCGAAAGCCAAGCTGGCCGTCTATTTCACCGACAATAGCGACCAGGGATTTATCAATGCCGTCAATCAGGCTATCCATGATACGACCTATCGGCCATCGGTCATCTCGATCAGTTGGGGCGGTCCGGAATCAAGTTGGACCGTGCAATCACTGAACGCTTTCGACGATGTGCTGCAATCGGCTGCGACTCTTGGCGTAACGGTTTGCGTGGCGGCCGGCGATAATGGCTCCAGCGATAATATTGCCGATGGCGCCGATCATGCCGACTTCCCGGCCTCCAGTCCTTACGCGCTGGCATGCGGTGGTACCCGCCTGCTGGCCGGCAACGGCACGATCACCTCCGAGACTGTTTGGAATGATGGTCAGCAAGGCGGCACCGGGGGTGGCGGCATCAGTACGCACTTCCCTTGCCCGACATGGCAGGAAGGGCAACAGGCCACGCATAGCAACGGTGCAAAAATAGCCTTGACCTACCGCGGCGTACCCGATGTCGCGGGCAATGCCTCGCCAACCACGGGCTACCAGGTGTTAATCCATGGTCAATGGACCGTGGTCGGCGGCACCAGCGCGGTCGCGCCGCTATGGGCAGGATTGATAGCCCGGATCAATGCCGCCGCCGGTAAAGCCTGCGGCTTTGTACAGCCACTGCTTTATCCGGCAAATGCATGCCGCGACATTACCCAGGGCAATAACGGCGATTTTGCCGCTTCGCCCGGTTGGGACGCCTGTACCGGACTGGGTTCGCCCAATGGCGAAAAAATTGCCGCCTTGTTTTAAGTCATAACAGAGGTTAGGGGAAAAATAATGGCCGACAAACAGCATGCCGATGCTAACAACCACAATGCCGATTCATCAGGCAACAAAGGGACGAATAGGCAGGGGAGCAAAAGCAGCCCGCAACAACCTGACCAGCCGTTTTTCGATCCTCTCGCCTATGGTAATGGCCCGGATGACTCGGTGACCGACAGTGCGGAACATGCCGCCGTCACTCACCATAGTCTGACGTTGGCCGGTCAAACCCTGGCTTACACCGCGACCGCCGGCCATCTAGTCGCGGTGGACGCCAGCAGTTCACTGCCGGCGGCAAAAATCTTCTATGTCGCTTTCACGTTGGATGGCGCCCAACCCGACAACCGGCCAGTCACCTTTTTTTATAACGGCGGCCCCGGTTCATCTTCTGTTTATGTGTTATTGGGTTCGTTCGCGCCCAAGCGCATCAAAACCGCCATGCCGGATTTTACCCCGCCCGCGCCCTATACCCTGGAGGATAACAGCGACAGTTTGCTGGATATCAGCGATCTGGTCTTTATCAATCCGGTGGGCACCGGTTATTCGGCGGCCATCGCGCCGCACCGTAATCGGGATTTCTGGGGTGTCGATCAGGATGCCCGTTCACTTGCTCAGTTTATCAAACGTTATTTGACCGCCAATGATCGCTGGAATTCGCCCAAATTCCTGTATGGCGAATCTTACGGTACGGCGCGCAGCGCGGTGCTGTCTTATATACTGCATGAAGACGGTATCGACCTGAACGGCGTCACATTGCAATCATCGATTCTTGATTACGCCAAAACCGGTCAGCCGGTTGGCCTGTTGCCCACCTGCGCCTGCGATGCGCAGTACCATAACAAGCTGAACATCACACCTGCCCCGGCTGATCCGGCGGCTCTCGCGCCGCAAGCGGCTGCTTTCGCCAGCGGCGATTATGCCGCCGCGCTGGCCGCTTATCCGAAAATCGATGACGCCTTTCTAGCCAAATTAAGCGATTTTACCGGCATCGACGGCAAGACGTTGATCGGCTGGAGCCTGGATGTTGGCGCTTACAACAGCCGCGGAAATTCGTTGTTTCTGGTGACCCTGCTGCAAGCGCAGGGGCTGGCGCTCGGCTCGTACGACGGCAGGGTAAGCGCGATCAATACCGGCATCGCCGCCGTGATTGATCCTAATTCCGGCGGTAATGATCCGGCCATGACGGCGGTGAACGGCGCTTATACCGCCATGTGGAACAGTTATTTGAATGATGGCCTGAAATACACCTCCACCTCGTCTTTCACCGACTTGAACGATCAGGCATTTCAATATTGGGATTTTCATCATACCGACCCCACCGGCGCCGAAAAAGGCGTTGATGCCAAGGGCAACCCCATTCTCTACACTGCGGGAGACCTGGCGGCGACCATGAGTTTGAATGTTGACCTACGGGTATTATCGGCCAATGGGTTTTATGATTTCGTTACGCCGTTTTACCAAACCCAGCTCGACTTACAGGCCATGCCGTTGCTATCGGCTTCCATTCGGCAGAATCTTCAGATCACATTTTATCCGTCGGGGCATATGATCTATCTCAACAGCGATGCCCGTACAGTGTTAAAAGCCGATTTGGCGTCCATGTACCGCCAGGCTACCGGCGATACCGAGGCCTTAAACCGTATTCGCCTGTTGCAACAGCGTAAACCGGCGGCAAAACTTTGATCGGGTTATCAACATTAAGACGGTTAGCGGCAAGAAAAGGGAATAATTGATAATTTCTGCGGTGGGTTAATGATTTTTCTTCATTTTATGGGTATTGTTGCAAAACTATCTCTCACTCGCCCTAACGCTACCGCCCATGATGGCGACGGGGATTAAGTGTCAGCTTATATCAGAGAGGAAGACTATGACGTGTACATTGACGTATTCCCAGGTTACATCACTTTGTTTTGTCGCTTTTTTGATCCTGGCGGGCGCTATCTGTTGGATTCATGTATGGCAATAATTCATCGATGATAGCTGGCTTGCTGTGCATATCGCGCCCGGATAAGCAACTGTAACGATAGACTAACTGGCGCCATAATGCCCCTGCCCTGTTGGCAATGTCTCTTGGGGTGGTAGAATGAAGCTGCTTATTTTAGGTTTATTTCTGCTGCTATTAACAGGTTGCGGCAGTAGCTTGGGATCAATATTCAAAATCATTCCCACCAGCAAGGAAGTTTGCCCGCACGGAATGGATCCCATGACCAATGTCTGCAACCCTTAGACGATTCCCGGTAAAAGTGTCCTAAGATCAATTGCGCTGACCGCCGCAAGGACGGTTGTATGTTGGCCCTTAACGCAGGGCCCGCCTCATATTGCCGGAATTGGCGAATCAGTCACAGCAGACAGTACAAAAATAACGCATTATTAAAATCACTTCAGCCAGCGAGGAGAATGATAATGCGCCATAATCTCGATTTACATATGGTCTTGCTCGGGGCGTTTTCCTTGGTCGTGTTGCTTGCTCTGGCGTTTGGATCCTAAATAATCAGGAAAGGTATGGAGCTGCGCCATCTTCGTTATTTTATCGCCGCCGCCGAAACCGGTAGTCTGACCGTGGCGGCGGAGCAAAGACTGCATACCTCCCAGCCATCGCTGAGCAGGCAAATACGGGACCTGGAGGAGCAGGTCGGTGTGGAACTCTTGATTCGCGGTCCTCGCGGCGTGGTGTTGACCGCCGCCGGCCACGCCTTCCTTGACCACGCGCGCATGGCGATGAATCAGGTGGATGCGGCGATTGAGGCGGCCCGCAGGGCGGCGCAACCATCCAAACAGCGTCTGGTGCTGGGTTTTCTTACCGGTCAGGAAATGAAATGGCTGCCTCAAGCGATGCATATTCTACGCGACGAATTACCCAACATTGATATTACCGTTTCCAGCGATTATTCTCCCGACCTTGCCGAGGCGCTGGCCAAAGGCAAGCTCGATCTGGCGTTTCTGCGCGCCGAACCTGACTTCGATCTTACCTACCGGGTGGTGGATTCCGAGCCCCTGGTGGTGCTGATGCCCAGCGACCATCCGCTGGCGGCCCGCGATTATATTTTACCGCAAGACCTCGCTGAACAGCCCTTTATCGGCATGGCCGAGAAAGCCGTCGTCCTCCGCGCCGCCATAGAGGATTATCTCGAAGGCTGCGGAGTAAGGCTAATACCGGCCCAGAAGGTGGATAATCCCGCCAAGGTCATGTCGCTGGTGGCATCAACCCGAGGTTTGACGCTGATTCCGGCCTATGTTGAAAGCCTGATGCCGTGGTCGGTGGTAAGCCGACCCTTGGCCGGCGAGGCGCCGAGAATTGATTTGGTCGTGGGTTTTAGCAAAGCAAACGCGTCGCCTGTTCTCGCGTTGTTCCTGTCCCGACTGGACGAACTTATCACCGGGGCGGCGCAAAAACAGTATTGATGCTCACCGCCGCTCCGCTCTCCGCAATGGCATGGCGGCGCCAGAGAAACACACTTGACTTATCGTGCTGCCGGCGCACAATCCTATTCCCTGCAAACCCAAAATTACAGCTTTTCATCCCAGGCAAAAACCCAGTAAAAAACGGAACCATGCAAGCTCCCGAGAGTCCAACAGTTTGGCTGGTCACCTGCCATAAAAGCGCTAAAAGTTTTCACAGCTGATGTTTGAGGCAAAAATGCTTGGACGTTTTCTCATTATAATATTGGGGTTATTGTTTGCCATTTGGATAGCAGTGATCATTAATTTTCATAATCTTGACATCCATATTGACCACGAAATGGATCATATCGAGTCGTTGCGAAAGAACTCGTTGGACAGCGGCATAATACTGAACAAAAAACAGGCTGACGACATCAACGCCTCGCCGTCCAATGATGACCGCCAAACCGCCACACGGGATTAACTCCGTTCTGCCGGCGTATCAGCACCCACCCCGGCGACTTGTGCCTTCGCGTTCGCAGTATCCTCATACTCCCGATTATCAAAACTGAAACGAAGCCGGCGATGGTGCAGCCGCACCCTCAGATGACGATAACGCACCAGAAAATAGACGCCGACCAATGCCGCGCCAAAACCCGCGGCGGCGCCAATGCCAAGCGCCCAGCGCGGACCATATCTATCCGCCACCCAACCCACTACCGGCGACCCCAAAGGGGTGCCCCCCAGCGCAATGGCCAGCAGAATGGCCATGACCCGGCCTCGCATGGCAGGCTCAGTGGACAATTGCACCAGACTGCTGGCGGTAGTGGTAAACGTCTGAGCCGACATCCCGATGACCACCAGCATAATACTGAATAGTACGTAATCAGGCATGACGGCGGCCAGGGCCAGACCAACGCCGAAAATGGCGGCGCCGACGCATAACAGGCTGATGTGCGGCTTGTCCCGCATGGCGGCCAACAACGCGCCAGCAATGGAACCGATGGCCATCGTCGAAGTGAGTAGACCGTACTGATTCGCGCCCGCGTGGAAAATGGTCACCGACATGGTGGAGATAAAGATCGGGAAATTCAGCCCAAAAGTGCCGATCAGGAAAAACATGACCATTCCCATACGCAGATCGGGGCGTTGCCAGATATAGCGAAACCCATCGGCCAGGCTGCCCCGGCTTCTGGCCGCACGACGGCTCGGGTAGAGTTCGCCTGTGCGCAACAGCAGCAATGCGCCAAGTACGGCGATAAAAGAGATCCCGTTAATGAGAAACACCCACCCGGTGCCGACCACGGCGATTAGGATCCCGGCCGCCGCCGGTCCCAGCATGCGTGCGGCATTGAACGAGGTGGAGTTCAACGCCACCGCGTTCGACAAATCATCCTCGCCCACCAGTTCTGACACGAAAGTCTGACGCGCCGGAGCATCGAACGCCGCGGCGCAACCGAGTAAAAAAGCGAAGACATAAACGTGCCATAGCCGCACCAGCCCGGTAACGGTCAATAGACCCAAGGCCAAGGCCAGGACACCCAAGGTCGCCTGGGTAATCAGTAACAGCTTGCGCCGATCAAAATGATCGGCCGCGAAACCGGTGAGCGGCAATAACAGCACCTGGGGCGCGAATTGCAACGCAATCACCACGCCCAGCGCGGTGGCGTTATTACGGGTCAATTGCGTAAGCACCAGCCAGTCCTGCGCCGTGCGCTGCATCCAGGTACCGATATTGGATACGATGGCGCCGCTGGCCCACATCCGGTAATTGAACCCTTTCAGCGAACGGAACATGCCTTTCATCGTCATCTCCAGTCCTGCCGGTTGTCGGAGCCTGCAACCTCAAACACGGGTAGCGTCAAGCAGATCAATGATATCCCGGCTGGCGCCGGTTTCGCCGAGACGCGGGAAAATCCGGGTGATGCTATGAAGGTGGGCGTCGGGGTTCATGTCGGTCATGGCATCCACGGCCAGCGTGACATTCAAGCCCAGTTCAAAAGCCTGACGGGCAGTAGACTCCACGCCAATGCTGGTGGCAATTCCCGCGACCACCACCTGGGTGACGCCGGCGGATTGCAGAAAATCGGCTAGATCAGTATGGCTGAAAGCGCCCCAGGTTCGTTTAGTCACTCGATGATCGGCCGGTTGCGGATTAAGTTGCGGCGCGAGGTCAGTCCAATCGTCGGGAAACTGTACCGCAGGCCGGGACTGCTCGGTCCGGCCCGGCGTACCGGGTTTCACATTGACCAACACCACCGGCAAATGATGACGGCGGAAAGCCTCCGCCAATTGGCGGGCGTGGTCTAACACGTCATTCACCTGGTGAAGCGAAGGATAGGACAAAATCCCCTTTTGCAAATCGATAATAATTAACGCAGTGTGAGGGTCAAGTGTGGTTAAGGCCATAGTATTTTCTCCGATGTGGTCATCATGGCCAATTTAACAAATAGTAAGGCTATCTACAAAGGTAAACTTCATATATTGCTTTGCGATTTGTTTCAATGCCGTTCAACAACATTATGGAATTCATCGCCGATGAAAAACGCGCTTGCACAGATTATTTCAGCCTTGCTGCGATCGATTGTTTGCTGGACAGGCTTCGCTATACCGGCGCTGGCGGCTTCGCCGTCATGCCTTAGCAGCGCCTCGCCAAGTTGTTATCAACAATTTCAGCCCGCGCCGAACGCCGGCGCCGTGCATTATTATTCCTCCCTTCCCGTGTCGGGGGGTAAAGGCGTCGGGGAGCCTACCCGGGCTTTGGTTCTTGTACATGGATACCCGCGCGATGCCGATAAGGCATTTGATATCGGCTTAACGACGGCACGCCGCGCCGGGCAATTGGATCATACGCTCGTCGTGGCGCCGGTGTTCCAGGTCGCCGATTCGCAAGCGGGAAAATGCCGCTCGGCGGGTGTGCCCGCCGCCGGTTCCGGCGACATGTTATGGACCTGTAAAAGTTGGCTGGCGGGCAGCCCCGCGATGAATGATGCCGCCATCAGCTCATTCACTGTGCTGGATGCGTTAGTCTTCACATTGAAAAAACAATGGCCCAGCCTGCACACGGTCACCGTGGCGGGATTTTCCGCCGGCGCGCAACTGGTACAGCATTACATCGGTTTTAGCGCCGATCAACCCGGTATTTCATTGCGTTATGTCGTCGCGGATCCCGGCACCTGGCTTTATTTCGATGCTTATCGTCCGCAGCCCCCAACCCAGTGCGCCAATGTGAATAAATGGAAATACGGTACGGAAAACTTGCCGGCCAATCTCGGCAGGAACGCCGCTCAAGCGCGCCGGCACTATGCGGAGGCCGAAATCTATTATCTTGAAGGCGCAGCGGACAACAACGCCGGCAAAGGGACGTATTACCGCATTTTGGATAAATCCTGCGCCGCCCAGGCGCAGGGGCCTTATCGCATGCAGCGGGGACTGGCCTATGCCGGGTATGACCGGGCGCTATTGTCGCCGGATAAAAAACGAACCGTCATCTTATCGGTAGGGTGCGCTCATGACATGGCCTGTGTTTTTTCCGCCAGTTCCGCCCGTTGGGCATTGTTTGGCGTAAGATGACCCTGGAGAAGCATCGACCGGCTCTAATGCCCGTATTTGCCGCTGAAAACCGGCCAAACTATAAGAATTTCCCGCTTCTCAGAAAGTCACCAACGGTTATGCTTATCGCATAGCAAACATCGTAAGGAGCCATTGATGTTCATTGTCGAACTGACGTATGAAGAACCCATCGAAAAAGTCGAAGAACTGCTGGAAGCCCATATCGCCTGGTTAAAAGAATTTTATGCCGCCGGCGATTTTATCGCTTCCGGACGTAAGGTCCCGCGCAATGGCGGCGTTATTCTCGCCAAAAGTATGGCGCGGTCAGAACTCAACCGCATTCTCTCCACCGATCCCTTCAATGCCGTGGCAAACTACAAGGTCACTGAATTTATCGCATCCATGGCGATAGACTCGCTGGCCGTCCTCAAAACACTATGATTATGCGAGAGTGAACTGACGGTCAGCGATGCATATTATTACCACGCCGATCTTGTTTATTCTCCGGGATAGCACCCGACCTTATCACAGGCCACCACCACCCGGTTGCGGCCTTCCTTCTTGGCGCGATAGAGCGCTTCATCAGCTTGCTTGATAGCCAGACCCAGCATTCCCGATGCAGGGGTCCACGATGCCACGCCAATCGAAACCGTAATATGCCCAACCTTAGGGAAATACATATTCGCCACACATTCCCGCAAGCGTTCGGCCATAATAATACCAAGTTCGCGTCCGGTTGACGGCAGCAATACGAGAAACTCCTCCCCGCCATTGCGGCACAAAATGTCTGTCGCACGACAACAGCGGCGCAGTTGCAACGCCAGTAAATTAATTACCGTATCACCCGCATCATGGCCATAGGTATCATTAACGTTTTTAAACAGGTCGATATCCAATGCGAGAATGCTTAATGGCTTACTGTCAATAACGCATCGATCCAATGCCTTGGCTAAACCACGCCGATTGAGCAACCCGGTCATGGGATCTGTTTGCACTTCTGCATTAAGTCTGCCGATTTTGTTTTGCAACAGACTCATGCCCAACAGCATGGCGCGCTTTAACTGCGCCACCTCGTGATACCAGGCGGAGATATGTTTGATGTCGTCAAAGGTGTCGGCCCGATCCATCTCGGTTGCGCTGAGGGCAAGTTGCCGCAGGGGTTGGGAAATCAGATGCGCAAAGAACCAGACCCCGGTTAAGGTCAGCATGATCAGCGGCAGGGTCTGGTGCAACACATCCAGCATTAGCGGTCGCAAAGACAACAGGGTGTTGTCGGTCGTACGGACCGTGAAAATGGTCCACTTGGGAATGGGCACCGAGGCATAACCCGCCAGTTCATTCACCCCAGAACCATTATCAACCTGCACACTGCCGGATTTTTGCCGCCGCAAGACCTGATTTAGCGCGCCTTGCGCCATTTTTTCGCTGATATGGGACGTATCCTGGCGATAGATGTTTTTGCCTTCGTCATCAATAACAAAGGTGAAGGAATCTTTATTATAAAAATCCTCACGGAATAACTCATCAAGTATGCTGTGTTGCTTAAGGTAAATAGTGCCACCCACATAACCCAAAAACCGGCCTTGTTCAGTGATAATCGGCGCTGAAATAAATATCACCAGATTAGCGGTGGCGGCGAAATAAGGTTGGCTGACATGTACGCCGCGCATTTTCAACGCTTGCAAGGCCCCAGGCGTCGTCAGTTTTGTCTCTTTCAACCGAATGGTATCGGGTGAAGTAGCCAACACAACACCGGTTGAATCAACCACTACTACCGAATTGAAACTGGCGGTTTGCAATAATAACCGCTGGGCTTCCGCTTGCAATAAATGCGGATCATCAAAGCCTTTGGCCAGCAAGGCGGCGCTGTACTTCAATTGACCAAGGCTGGTCTCAAAAAACAGATCGGCGCTCAGCGCCAATTTCTCGGCATAAATGCGATTGGCTTCCAGTGTGTTATCAATCAACAATTGCCGCTGTACCAGGTAAGTGGCGAAAAAACCATTAATCAGCGTGACCAAGGTGCTAACGACAGCGAGAATCAGTATTAGCCGTCTTATGTCCATTATTATTATAGGTTTTGATTGAGTTGCCACTTTGTGCGATATCCACCGCAAATTATAATGCCCATAGTAAGCTCCGCCGACTACACTGTAAATTTTGCTTTATGCCAGATGATAAATTGGATATTGATGCAATAATCAATATTAAAATATATTTATAAATTAAAAACAGATTTTTATGCCGGGTGGTTTGAAATGCCGCCATGCTTGGCGGATGGACCGAACATTCGCTGTTTTGACCAAATTTTGTGAGTCTGTTCAAAATTACAACAAAAAAATCATCACCGTTGACCAGTATCCGCTTTTGCCGATTTGAATAACGACAATGCGGATGCCAACCAGGGGATGACATAACTGTGAAACCAATCACTTGCATCTTCTTTTTATTGCCATATCGCGGCCAATAATGGCAATGAGATAAAGATTAATGCGTTGTTGATTCGGTATTCTGAAATATTTGGCTGATTAACCTGTCTGCGCTTGGCCAATCATCTTCACAAAATCGCCCGCGACCTGTCATTGCATTTTCCGACCAGCGGGGTAAAACTGCATATAACATGCAACAAATACCCTACATATTATTCATGGAGTTGCAGCAATGGCAATAAAACAGCAACAAATGTATATCGATGGTCAATTCGTTGGCAGCCACGGCAATCAATGGATAGATGTCCTCAATCCATCGACTGAAGAGGTCATTTCCCGAATACCCGACGGCAGTGTTGAAGATGTGCAACAGGCTATCGACGCCGCAGCCAGGGCGCAAAATGATTGGGAAGACCTGCCAGCGCAAGAACGGGGGCAGTGGCTGCATAAGATCGCCGCCGGCATTCGTGAACGCCAGCGGGAGCTCACTGATATCATCGTCGCCGAAGGGGGTAAAACCCAGTCTTTAGCGCATACCGAGGTTCTGTTTACTGCGGATTATCTGGAGTATATGGCGGAATGGGCGCGACGTTTTGAAGGCGAGATTGTGCAAAGCGATCGGCGCAACGAGCATATTCTGGTCTTCAAAAAAGCCATAGGCGTAACAACCGGCATCCTGCCATGGAACTTCCCCTTTTTCCTGGTGGCGCGCAAAGCGGCGCCGGCCCTGGTCACCGGCAATACCATTGTAGTCAAACCCAGTCAGCTTACGCCCAACAACGCCATCGCTTTTGCCGAAATCGTGCACCAGGCCGGTTTACCTAAAGGCGTATTCAATGTCGTGACCGGTCGCGGTTCTGTCGTTGGTCACGAATTGGCGGCCAATCCTAAAGTGGGTATGGTCAGCCTGACCGGCAGCGTCGCGGCAGGCGAGCAGACCATGATTGCCGCGGCGAAAAACATTACCAAAGTGTCATTGGAATTGGGCGGCAAAGCGCCGGCCATCGTGATGGCCGATGCGGATCTGGATTTGGCGGTGAAAAGTATCGTTGCTTCGCGCATGATTAATACCGGTCAGGTATGCAACTGCGCCGAACGCGTTTACGTCCAGGAAAGCATCAAAGACGAATTTATCTCCCGGCTTACCCGCGCGTTCCAACAGGTCAAATGCGGCGACCCGGCCAAAGAGCGGGATCTGGATATGGGCCCATTGATCGATGCCGCATCGTTGAAAAGCGTCCAGGAGAAAGTGGATAAAGCCGTGGCGCAGGGTGCTAAAGTCGTCATAGGCGGTCGACGCGCCGAAGGCAAAGGCTATTTCTTTCCCGCCACCTTGCTGGTGGATGTACGGCATGATATGGCGATTATGCATGAGGAAACCTTCGGCCCGGTATTACCGGTCACGACATTCCGAACGCTGGCGGAAGCGATCGCCATGGCGAACGATTGCGAATACGGCCTCACTTCTTCTATCTATACCCGTAATCTGGATACCGCCGCGATTGCCATGAAACGGCTGAAATTCGGCGAAACCTATATTAACCGCGAAAACTTTGAAGCAATGCAGGGGTTTCACGCCGGCTGGCGCAAATCAGGCATTGGCGGCGCCGATGGCCGGCACGGTTTGGAAGAATACTTGCAAACTCATGTGGTTTATCTGCAATATCAGGATTGAAAAGAACACTGTCTAAGGGACATACGTTTCATGAAGATAGCGTTATTTATTCCCTGTTTTATCGATGCCTACTTTCCTGAAGTAGGTATCGCCACGCTGGAACTGCTGGAACGTCTCGGCTGCGACGTGGATTACCCCCTGACGCAAACCTGTTGTGGCCAGCCTATGGCCAACAGCGGTTGCCAGAGCGATGCCGCGGGATGCGAGGCGCTGTTTGTACGCAATTTCAGCGACTACGACCACATCGTCGCGCCCTCCGCCAGTTGCGTACACCATGTCCGTGAACATATGGATGCTATCGACCAGAATTATAATGTGCGCCATGTCCGTGAAAGTACGTACGAATTGGTGGATTTTCTGCATGATATTCTGCAAGTACGGGATTTCCCCTGGGCTGAATTCCCTTATAAGGTCGGACTGCATAATAGTTGCACTGCTTTGCGCGCGTTAGGGCATGCCGCCGTGTCGGAGATCGATACGCCGCCGTTTTCCAAACCAATGACCTTATTGCGCGGCGTCAAAGACATTGAATTTGTTCACCCGCAACGGCCGGATGAATGTTGCGGTTTCGGCGGCACCTTCAGCGTGACCGAAGCGCCGGTCTCCGCCAAGATGGGCTATGACAAAGTCAATGATCACCTGTCGGCGGGCGCCGATTTTATCGTGTCGGCCGACATGTCTTGTCTGATGCATCAGAAAGGCTGCGCGCAGCGGATGGGCGCCAACATCCAATTCCTGCACATCGCACAAGTGCTTAATGGCTATTCTCCGGCCAGTCACAAGGCGGGTTCCCTATGAAAGCCATCGATCACGTCAAAGGCTCGCGAGAATTTCTCGCCAGCGTCAGTCATCAGGAGTTTCTCGACCAGCGTCTCTGGAGCCTGCGCCAGCTAAGGGATGCGCAAATGAAAGCCCATCCGGAATGGCAGCAATTGCGCACATTGGCCTCGGAAATCAAAGAGCATACGCTAAGCCATCTCGATCATTATCTGGAAATGTTCGAACGCAACGCGCTGGCCAATGGGGTCAAGGTCCATTGGGCTAAAGACGCCCAGGCGCATAATCGCATCGTCCATGAAATCCTGGCCGACCACCAGGTTAAAACCCTGGTCAAGAGCAAATCGATGCTTACCGAAGAGTGCGAGATGCGTCCGTATCTCAATGAGCGGGGCATCGAGGTTATTGAAACGGATCTCGGGGAGCGCATTCAACAACTGGATAATGAAATGCCCAGTCATATCGTGGTGCCGGCGGTACATAAGCTGTCGGCGGATGTGGCAAAAGTGTTCGCCCGCACGCTGGGTACCGACCCGGACAATGCCGACCCGCATTATCTGGCTGAACAACAGCGGCAAAAAACCAGGCCGAAAATCCTGCAGGCCGAAGCCGGCATGACCGGCTGCAATTTCGCTGTTGCCGAAACCGGCACCGTCACCGTTTGCACCAATGAAGGCAATGCCGATCTGAGCGCCAATATTCCCGCGCTGCATATCGTGTCCATCGGCATCGAAAAAATCATTCCCTCCATGACCGATCTGGCGGTTTTTATCCGGCTTTTATCTCGCAGCGCCCTCGGCTCGCCCATTACCCAATACACCTCCCATTTTCGCGCTCCGCGGCGCGGCGGCGAGATGCATTATGTCCTGGTGGATAACGGGCGCAGCGCACGGCTGGCCATGGAGGATTTCTGGTATTCGCTGAAATGCATACGCTGTAGCGCCTGCATGAATACCTGTCCGGTTTATCGGCGCAGCGGCGGTATCAGTTATGGCGCGGTTTATTCCGGTCCTATCGGGGCCATTATCAATCCGACCATGGATCTGAAAAAATACAGTACTCTGCCGTTCGCCTCAACGTTGAATGGCAGTTGCACCCAGGTCTGCCCGGTCCGGATCAATATTCACGAGCAGATATACAAGTGGCGTGCAATCGTCGCGAGCAACAATGAGCTGCCTTTCGCCAAAAAAAGCGCCATGAAAGCCGCCGGTAAAATCCTGGCCAGTCCGGTGCTTTACCGCGCTCTGGTCGATACCGCCAACGCCGTGATGCCCAAGTTGCCGCGCATTCTGGTTTATAATTCGTTCAATGCCTGGGGCGAAGCGAGAGAAATACCGGCGTCGCCGCGCCAAAGTTTTCATCACTGGTATCAAGAACGTCAGCGTCGTCTGGCTGGCAAAACGTCACCGGCGGATGGCGCCGCCGATACATCAACGCCCGCCGCCAAGGATAAGCCCGATGAGTGATCGTGAAGATATTTTGCGCGCGGTGCGCAACAATCCGCTGACCCCCTGCGCCAGGCCGATGGTTCCCTCGTTTACTGAAAATTATCCAGCCACGCCGGCCGCTTTCAGCGCGTCGTTGGCCTTGATGGGGGGAATCTGGGATGATCACTGGCTCGCGCGGGAGTTGGATATTGTGGCGCTGACCGCCTATATCCGCGGCTTATTTCCCGCCGCGGGCGTCTTCTGCTCAGCGGTAAACGGTATCGCCGGCGACAAGCCATTAGATCAGGATACCCCGCCCGGAGCCCTCAACGAGGTGGATGTAGCCATTGTACAGGCGCGATTCGCCGTGGCGGAAACAGGTTCAATCTGGTTAAGCGAGGAGGAATGCCGGGTTAACGCCTTGGGTTATCTGGCGCAACACTTGGTGGTTTTGTTACCCATCGAAGCCATATTGCCCAATTTGCATGTGGCTTATGGCCGGAGCGAGTTTTTGACCGCGCGTTATTCGGTATTGATGTCCGGACCTTCAGCCACCGCCGATATCGAAGGTGTATTGATTCGCGGCGCACAGGGCGTGCGCAGCTTACGGGTTATAGGCTTGCCGGCTCCGATTGGCGCTTGAGTTGTTCGTGCCTGGCTACTGATGCATTTGGACGGGCTTGGGCCGCCCTCTCTGGCTGCTAAAGCATTCGGACGCGCGCTAGGAGGGTTCGTTCACGAATTGTACAGCGGATAAACTAACTTTTAGGGGTTTCTTCCAACAGCTTCTTGTGCAGCTCGGCCGCCAGCATTTCAATGCGCTCGCTAATTTTTTTGGTCAATTGCGTCAACTCGGTATTTTGTTCAAGCAACGCCATGATTTGCATGGTGGTTTGCGCTGCGACATCTTGCCGTTCCGCATTGGCTACCGCCAGCGCTTCGCGATGCTGAGCATCCGCATCGGCATTAGCCTTATCCCGCTCCGCCTGGCGCGTTTGCGCCAGCAGGATTAATGGCGCGGCATAAGCCGCTTGTAAACTGAATGCCAGATTCAACAAAATAAACGGATATAAATCGAACTTGGCCCACCCCATCACATTGACCCCGATCCAGATGGCCACCACCAGGGTCTGTGCGCCAAGAAATACCGGCGTACCGAAAAAACGGGCAAACGACTCGGCTTTGCGGGCGAACCAGCCATTACCGAACGGCGCGGCCAGATGAACATGCCGACGATGGAAGCGGAAGTAATCGTTTGTCGGGGCTTTTACATGCGCCATAATCGGCTCGTTCGGCGTTTTCATCTCGTTTCCCATATTAGTCACCTTGACTGCCTGAAATAGCTGCTATTTTGCGGAAACTATACCCGGTTAGAGGCCAATGTCACAAACGACTTAATCGGTTGGATTGGCGCTTGGGTGTCCCTACCCTAGCTTCTGGCGTAGTCGGGTGGTCTAGTTGAGTCGTGTAGTTGAGTCGTGTAGTTGAATCGTGTAGTTGAGTCGTGTAGTTGAGCGGTGTAGTTGATCGGTGTCGTTGGGCTAGCTCTTGGGGGCTTCCTGCAGCAATTTCTGGTGTAACTCGGCCGCCAGCATTTCAATACGCTCGCTCAGTTGTTTGGTTAAGGTTGTCAACTCGGTATTTTGTTGAAGCAGCGCCATGATTTGCACAGTGGTTTGCGCCGCAATCTCTTGCCGCTCCGCATTGACGACCGCCAGCGCCTCGCGATGCTGGGCATCCGCGTCGGCATTGGCCTTATCCCGCTCCGCCTGGCGCGTTTGCGCCAGCAGGATTAATGGCGCGGCATAAGCCGCTTGTAAACTGAACGCCAGATTCAACAAAATAAACGGATATAAATCGAACTTGGCCCAACCCATCACATTGACCCCGATCCAGATAGCGACCACCAGTGTCTGTGCGCCAAGAAAGAGCGGTGTGCCGAAAAAACGGGCGAACGACTCGGCTTTACTGGCAAACCAGCCATTACCGAACGGCGCGGCCAGATGAACATGTCGACGATGGAAGCGGAAGTAATCGTTTATCGGGGTTTTCACGCGCGCAATAATCGGCTCGATCGGTGTTTTCATCTTGTTTCCCATATAGTCACTATGAATGCCTGAAATAGCAGCCATTTTGCAGAAACTATACCTGATTAGTGATCAATTTCACAACGAACTGAATTATCCGACAGGACGCTCGGTGACATGAGTGAGATGATGTTTTTTATAAAATCCGAGTTCGGAATAAATAATCGGCCGATAATTAGACAGCCTGCTTTGTTGGCACCGAGGACGTATTGTCAGCCAGTTGACCTTGCTGATATTGCTTGGTGTAAGCTGTGATAATAGCGCGGATCAATTCGCCGAATCGCTCATCAAGATCCTCACAGCGCGACATATTATACATTTCCACGCCCTTGCGTTCGCTGCGAATCAAGCCAGCCTCCCTCAGTACTTTAAAATGCTGTGAGAGCGTCGATTTCGGCACGCTTTTTTCGCTGACTTCAAGAAATGTCGAACAGGTTTTCGGACAATTGGCCCTGGCGATTTCCACGAATATCTGGGCGCGTATAGGGTCTGCCAAGGCATGCAAAATGCCCTCGACAGTTATATCACTGGCAGGTGGATGGGTAAGGAGTCTCATTGAATATTTATAGCAGATAGTTGACATTGCGTCCAATAGTTCATACTTTACGAACTATACTAGTTCATTAGTTCGGAACTAACGTACTTCAACCCCCTTTGAGGAAGTCTTCAATGAGTCAACTAACGAACAAAATTGCTATTGTGACCGGTGCATCCAAAGGTATCGGCGCGGCCATTGCCAAAGCGCTGGCCGCGGCAGGGGCTTCAGTCGTCGTCAATTATGCGTCCAGCAAGGAAGGCGCTGATCGAGTCGTGTCCGAAATTGTCGCACAGGGCGGTAAAGCTGTTGCGGTACAGGGAGACGTCGCCAAAGCGGCGGATGTACACCACTTGTTTCTCACCGCCAAAGAAACTTTCGGCGCGCCGGACATTCTGGTCAACAACGCAGGCGTCTACAAGTTCGATATTATTGAAGAAGCCACCGAGGAAGAATTCCACCGTCAATTTAATATCAATGTGCTTGGGACCTTTCTGGCGATCAAAGAGGCGCTAAAGTATTTTGGCCCCCAAGGCGGCAGCATTATCAATATCAGTTCTGTGGTCAGCGACAACCCGCTGCCGCAAGCGTCCATTTACGCCAGCACCAAAGGCGCCATTGATACCCTGACCGTCGGGCTATCGCGTGAATTGGGGGCCAGGAATATTCGGGTGAATGCCATCGCCCCAGGCGGCGTGGAAACCGAAGGCTTGACCACTATCGGCGTTAAGGGCAGTGAATTAGAAAAATTGATGATTGCCCAGACGCCGCTTGGCAGATTAGGCCAGCCAGATGATATCGCCAAGGTGGCGGTATTCCTGGCATCTGATGACTCGGCTTGGTTAACCGGCGAAAAAATCAGCGCGTCCGGCGGCTGGCGTTAACAGCCCGGCGGGTATCGCTTGCTTCTCGCCTTGCTTTAAACCTTGCTTTAACAAAACTGCCGTTTATAATTGAGTCATTACTCAGTTATTGAGGATTTTGTCGGTTGACCCTGGCAAAACCCTCAATTCAAAACGACGAAGAGCAAGCATGAAGGTGATCATTTGGGGTGCCACCGGCATGGTGGGCCAAGGCGTATTACGCGAGTGCCTGCAAGCTGAAGACGTCACGGCGGTGATCGCCGTGGGACGTTCGGCGCCGGTTGCGCAACATGCCAAGCTGCAAAGCATCGTTCAGCAGGATCTGTTCCATTATGACGCCATCATCCCGCAACTTACCGGAATCGACGCCTGTTTTTTCTGTCTCGGCGTCAGTTCGGCCGGCATGAGGGAAGCAGAATACCGCCGCATCACCAACGACCTGACGCTCGCGGTCGCCACTCAACTGGCGGAACTGAACCCGTTGATGACCTTTGTCTATCTTTCCGGTTCCGGCGCCGACAGTACCGGTAAAAGCCGCACCATGTGGGCCAGGGTACGAGGCGGTACGGAAAATGCTCTGCTTAAGCTGGCATTCAAAAAAACCTACATTATCAGGCCCGGCATCATATTGCCCCGCCACGGCGCCGTCTCCAAGACCCCATTTTATCGTTTCTTTTATCGGCTGCTGGGACCCTTGTTATCTCCGCTGCGTCCGCTATTGCCGAATTTTATTCTGACCACCGAAATCATCGGACTGGCCATGCTTAATCTGGTCAGGCATGGCTCGCCGTCCAACATCCTGGATTCAGCGGCCATCAATCAGATAGCCCTTGCATCCCCTCGCTAATCAGCGGACTTGGGCCAAGCGAACGTCGAACTTTTATAAATAAACAGAAGTTACCACCTTGCAATGGTATCCTAAAAAAAACAGATGTGCTCCGAACTGGCAGCGATAATAGACTTATGCTTGATGTACTGATAAAAGCCTTTTCGTTTTTTTTGATCATTGTGGTGGGTTATCTTCTGAAAACCTATGGCGTGCTACAACGATCCGACAGTATCGCCTTGTCAAAAATCATGATGAATCTGACGCTGCCTGCCGCCGTGATTACCGGCTTCGCCAGTTTCAAGGTTGATCGTTCGCTGCTGGTGCTGGTGTTGCTGGGTTTTTTGTGCAATGTCCTGATGTTGTGCGTCGGTTTTCTGTTCGGGCGCAAACGCGACAACGACACCAAAGCGTTGTATATGATTAATTCGCCCGGCTATAACATCGGTTGTTTTACCCTGCCCTACGTGCAAAGTTTTTTAGGGCCGGCGGGGATTGTCGCCACCTGCCTGTTCGATGCCGGCAATTCAATCATGTGCACCGGCGGGACTTACGTTGCCGCCGCCAATGCCGTCGGTATCAGTACCGGACTGAAAAGCGCGTTTCTCCGCCTTTTCTCTTCTATTCCCTTCGATATCTATTTGCTGATGCTGGTCATCGCGCTGTTTGGTTACCGCCCGCCCAGCCAGATCGCCATACTCACGTCGATTATCGGTAACGCTAATCCGTTTATCGCCATGTTGATCATCGGCATGATGCTGGAAATCAACATTAACCCGTCCCAATTCAGGCACGTTATGAAAATAATGGCGATACGCTATAGCGCCGGCGCCGTTTTCGCCGCATTATTTTATTTCGCCGTCCCACTGCCGCTTAATGTTCGTCAAGTCTTGGCCGTGGCCGTGTTTGCGCCGGTGTCATCATTGGCGCCGGTGTTCACCGCCCGCTGCGGCAAGTTAGGCGCGGTATCCAGTTTTGCCGGATCGTTATCGGTTTTTATCAGCATCATTATCATCACCACGTTATTGACTCTTATGCATGTCTGACACGAGGTAATTGTATGAATATCGAGGGTTGCGTCGCCCTGGTGACCGGGGCGAATCGAGGACTAGGTAAAGCTTTTACCGAGTCGCTATTGGCGGCGGGCGCTGCGCGGGTATATGCCGCGGCTCGCGATATCGACACCATAACCGACTCACGTCTGATCCCCATACAATTGGATGTCACTTCGCCATCGGAAGTGGAAGCTTCGGCGAGACAATGTACCGATGTCAATCTGCTGATTAATAATGCCGGGATTTTACAACAAAGCCCCATGTTGGCTGAAGGTTCCGAGCAAGCCATGCGCCAGGAAATGGAAGTGAATGTTTATGGCGTATTGCGGATGATTAAAGCGTTTGCACCGTTGCTGGCTATGAATGGCGGCGGCGCTATTGTCAATATGCTATCGGTGGTGAGCTGGTTTACTTCGCCGTTGAATGCTACTTATGGCGCGTCAAAACATGCCGCACTGTCGGTCACCGACGCGGCGCGAATTGAACTGCTTGCGCAAGGGACGCGGGTTATCGGCGTTTATGCCGGGTTTATCGATACCGATATGACCGCTAATATTCGCAGCGCCAAGGTCACGCCCGAGCAAGTGGCGCAACGTACCATGGAAGGCATACGGCAAAACTGTGAACATATCCTGGCGGATCAACGCGCCCATGATGTCTGGAACAGTTTGCGACAGGACCCTGCCTTGATGGAGGCGCAGATGCGTACGCTTTGGCAACAGCGGGATCAATAAAGCCGCTACTGACCTAGCCTGACACCCCACCCCCGTCAAAATTCCACGCTATCGGCCGGGATCAGTTTGCTGCCCGCAGGTGTGCCGTCGCCATAAAGAAAATGGCGAGGCGGACCGAATTGCAATACTCGCCGCAAGCTATGCGGATTGACATTGTCGCCCACCACCAGCAAATATTCCAATTGCCCGAAAGACCGGGGGCGGATACTGGCGATCAAATTAAACAGGGCGGAAGGCACCCGCAGGATACTGATGGCGAATTGCTGCAAGGCCGTCTCGAAGCGGGCGGGATCATTAACCACGATGCCGGGTATAATCACCGCCGCAGCGCCATTGAGCAAAGCGCCCCAGATTTCAAACAACGACGCCTCGCCCGTCGGCGACGAGATACAGGCGACGCGATCTTCATTGGTGAAATGAACATGGCGCGAATTCTGCGCCTGACGAACAAGATCACGCGCATCAATGCGTTTCGCTTTATCCAATTGATGACCACCGAACGGATATAACCGGTGCGTGGCTTGCGACATCATATGGCGCTGCGGAGTAAAATCCAGTTCATTGCCGTCCGCTACCGTTACCTGTTCAAAAATGATATAGCGCGTATCGAGAAAACGCCGCCGGGTGAGCGCGTCTGAAATGGTCAGCACCGTTTGCGAATGCTGCAACATTTCATTCAGTTGATCGTCCGGCAGCATAGGATCAAGCGGCAGAATACAGCCGCCGGCCAATAATATAGCGACCTGACAAGTGACATGTTCGATACCCGGAGGCAACAAAATCGCCACCGAGGTGCCAGCCACCACGCCCTGATGCTGTAAATAGGCGGCAAGCGATGTGGCATCGCGCACCAGTTCGCCATAATTCAGTATACGGCGCAATGTGATAACCGCCGGACGCGCCTTGTGCAAAGCGGCCTGGTGCAAAAAAATTTCACTCAGCGATAAATCGTTGAGAAAAGAAGGAACATGGACATTTTGAATGTTCCGGTCAAACCAAGCGAGTTGAACCATGTTGTCCACCTGCATAAATGGGGCTACTGGTTAAATAGTATGAGCGAAATAACATTGCAATTATATTATTTGATGTAAAAATTATATTTATGTGAAGTTAAACATGCTCAACGTAACAAAATTAATACATTTTTTTCGTTTACACACAAGTAGCACCATATCAATACACAGTGGCGAAGTTTTGCCCGCGCCAAGCGCCGCGTGATCAATTATGCCGAAAAATCAGCCACCTCCTGGGCTGAGCCGCCGTTCTCCGTAGCGCCATTCCTTCATTATGTTCTATTATTATGCAATTTTTATGAATAGCTCTAATTCTGATAAATAATAATTAGAGTAAATTATTACCGCTTACAAAATACACCACAGTGCACCCTATCCCTGTTCACGCGAGTACAACCGCGTAGTGCATGCCACGAAAAAATATACCTAAAATAATTTTCATTAATACTGACTCCCATGAATTTTAAATTCATATTGTCATGCAGAAATGGGATGCTCTTTGTCTATTTTTAACCTTAAAAGTTATTTTACTAAATGTCATTTTCATCGGCTATTAAGCTTAATGATAAAAAAAAGCAACAAATTATGCAAAATAAAAATTATTAACATACTGATAAATAACACTATTAAATGCGATTCTTCTTTAAGGAAAATTTTTAAAAATATTATTTTTATCTTATATTTATTTAGGGCTAATCAGCTCAAAAAAAACGAGGCTGCACAAGCCAAAATTAAAAAAAGTTGAATTTAAAAATTACTCTTAACGCAGCTTAATAAGCATATCCCGTCGCTTGACCGCATCAATACGCCATACCCGTCATACGTCAAGTCGCAGATGCGTTGGCAATACTCGTCCTATCCTGGGCCTCGCCCCTAACGGGACAGCGACACGTCGCGTTCAAATCTGCTCCTGGGGATATATGAACCTCATCCTGAGGTTCACCCTTCGGGACAGCATAAGCGCTGTTCAGATCTGTTCCGGCTAGATTAGCGATGAGCCTCATCCTGAGGTTCATCCGTCGGGCCAGTGCAAGCGCTGTGCAAATTTGTTCCCGACAAATTGGTCGCTGGTCGCCGCCTTCCTATAACGCAAATCAGTTAGGGTATAAAATATAGTTATCAAACTAACTATATTTATTCTAACTTTCCCGGAGTACCGATAGGCGAAAACTTTAATCCAATCCCTCTTTTTAAAATACGAAGCATTATCCGCCTTAAAAGACATTTTTGTGACAGTCTATAGCAAAAAATAGCATTTGAACTCTTGGGAATAATGAGGCAAAGTCGAACGTGGTCAAAAGATGGCAAAATCGATGGGTCAACGGCAAAAGCTAAAAATTTAAAATAGCGCCGGCAAGTCCTTTTTGATTAGGGATGATCAATTAATGACATGAAGACTGAATCGTCTGTTAATGACGATTGAAACAGTCTTTTTTTAAAATTAAATAACAATTACCTTTCCCGCAACAGTCTGTTTACACCAATAATGAGCAAAAAGCTGTTTACGCTCAGAAGGTGTCATACAGATTATTTCTTTTAAGAACAGCCCTGAAAAAAAATCGATGCCTAGTATCCAAAAGAGATGTCAATCACAGTGGGCTGACGCATTCAAGATGCTTGCAGTGGTTTTGGCGGCGCGTGGAAGCGGGGAAATTACTGAATGGATCATGCTTGGAAATATTTCATTATCCAGGATGGCGACAATTCGCTCAAATCTATCATACCAATTCACATTGCCAGCCGCTTTTACGCAACAAAAAACAACAAAAAAACATCATATAATTAAAAATTAGCATTTATTTAACATAAATAATGTCCAATTAAGGAGAAATTTAGCTTGTCAGATACGATTGGACATGTTTAGAATCTCTTGGATAAGAAAATGAGTATTTTGTGATGTCTCTCAACTTTTAAATCTGTATGACAAGTTATCTTTGCGCCTGTCGATTTTTCATAGGATATCAGGTTATCGATTAGCAAAACGACGTGACTGTGGATTGCCTGCCAGAGTATTCACGGGACTTTATCAGGGCAAATAGTGAGGACGGACGGGGTCGATAGACCCGGAATGATCTCGCCCTATAAGAAGTCATTGATTGCCGAAGCATGAGGGATCATAAAAACTTAACATTAGTGTCATCAATTTTAATTAATTGATCCTGACATTATCTGAATAATTGATGACGGGATTCAGCGAAGATTGCCTAAAGCAAATTCTTTTTTCCCACCATCGTGAAAAGAAAGATAGGGTAAACTGATAGACATCTGGTTTAATGAAAAGTTCACAATCATCGCAACACTTTAGCTGATATTATCCTCCGAAATTTGACGACGGGTAGATATTTCTAGAGCGAAGGTCGCATGTTATACAAGCTGTTTTCTGCAATTTAGCATGTTGATCAGCCCCGGACATCAGCCGCTAAAAGGGTGAGTCCTTTACTTAAACATGAGAGTATTTGGTAAGGAAATAGTGATGAAGAAGATAGCATTGGCCGTTTTAGCAACGTTGATTACTCCAGTATTACATGCCGCTCAAATATACGACCAAGACGGCAACGTGGTGGACTTATACGGCAGCTTGCGCGCAAGACATTATTTCAGTGATAACACCGCTATTGATGGCGACAATACCTTCCTTCGTCTGGGTTTCAAAGGCCAAACTCAGATCAATGACTACCTTACCGGTTATGGTCAGTGGGAATATCAGTTCAACGGCAATAACTCCGCCGGCAGCGATGCGAATAATGGCAGCAACACCCGACTGGCATTTGCCGGTTTGCAATTTGATAAATTCGGTTCACTCGATTACGGCCGTAACTGGGGTATCGGTTATGATGTCGCGTCATACACCGACGTCGCGCCCATCTTCGATGACTTGACTTACGCTTTTGCCGATAACTTTATGACCAGCCGCGCCACCGGCGTATTGACCTACCGTAACAACGGTTTCTTCGGCTTGGTTGACGGTTTGAACGTCGCTACGCAATATCAGGGCGCCAACGATGCGGAAACCGCCAACGCGCGTACCGCCGCCACCAAGGCGAATGGCGATGGCTACGGCTTCTCCACTTCGTATACCACTGATTTCCATGTGTCTGTCGGGGGTGTTTATACGTCATCCGAACGGACCACTGAACAGCAAGCTCTGACTTACGGCCGCGGCGATAAAGCCGATATGTGGGCCGGCGGTCTGAAATATGATAACAATGGCGTTTATATCGCCGGTTTGTATGGCGAAAGTCACAATATGGCGCCGATCAAATCTGTTGGCTTCGCCAACAAATCGCAAAACGTCGAAGCTATCGCCTCTTATCTGTTCGATTTCGGCTTGAAACCAATGTTCGGTTATTTCCAGTCTAAAGCAGAAGATGTTGAACATAACGTGGGCGATGCTTACTTGGTCAAATACTACGAAGCGTCTATGACTTATTACTTCAATAAGAACATGAATGCCTATGTGGATTACAAGATCAACTTGCTCGACAAAGATAATGCCCTGGGTATTGCCAGCGCAAATGAAGTCGGCTTGGGTCTGAACTACCAGTTCTAAGACAAAACCGATTTTCCGCCCGGCTGAATTTTTATGGCGGTCTTGGCGCTTCATTGCCCGACGCCACCGGGCTAGCAGCTGAATTTACCGCAAAATGAATCACCCCACTATAATGTGGGGTGATTAGATTCAATCTCGCCTAACAACGACCTTCTGCCAAACCAATCTTAGCTGTAAACTTATTTATAAAGCTCTGCGGTGCCATGGAGCAGATTGTTGCCGCCCGCCGTGATAACACGGTAAGAAGAGGCATCGGCAGCATCGGCTTTAGCGCCTAGTTTAGAAGTAAGATCGGTCACCGAACCACTGACTGAGTTAGCGGATACCATACCGATCGGGCTTTGATTGGCAGGACGTTCGGATACTTCCTGAGCAGCCAGACTGGCAAATGACAACGTACTCAGGGCGATGGCGGCGATAGCTAATTTTAAGTTTTTCATAATGTTTGCTCTCGTTTAATGGAACAGGTATCGGATGACGTTAATATGTTAACGTTCGATAAATTAATGTTAGTCGTGATCCGGGTCACAATCAAGGATTTTTCTAATAAACGTTAAGTAAACATGTAACGCATTATTAACCTGCTTTATAAATGTTTACCCCCTGGCAACCCCCCCCGTCCCATCTGGCTTACAGCCTTTTGCTCTCCGAAAACGACGCTTGGCTATTTACAAGATAAGCGATTCGGCATTATATTAATCAATCGATTGATTAAATTTTCGGAGCCCGTCCATGCTTCCTCCCGCACCGCTAACGTCCCGTGGCGAACAAGCGAAAACCCAGTTGGTTGCCGCGGCCATGACGCTGTTTGGCGAAAAGGGTCTTCATGGCGCCACCACCCGCGACATCGCTCAACTCGCCGAACAGAACATCGCGGCTATTCCCTATTATTTCGGTTCGAAAGATGGTCTTTATCTGGCGGTAGCGCACTATATTGCCGATTACATGCTGCGGGCGCTTGGGCCGGTTTTTGCAAACATTGATGGGCTATTAGCTCCGCCGGTTCTGGAGCCGGAGCGTTACCGACAGTCAATTCATCGGATATTCATCAAACTTGCCGAGCTTTTGAGCCAATCGGAAACCCTGCATCTCAGTCAGATTATTTCGCGCGAACAACTCTCGCCGACCGCCGCGCACGCGATTATTCATCAAAAAGCCATCGCGCCCATGCACCGGCGCATTGTCAAGCTGGTTGCCGGGTATACCGGCTGCGACCCGAACGCAACCGAAACGCTCATTCATACCCATGCCATGCTGGGCGAAGTGTTGTCGTTTCGCATCGCGCGGGAAACCGTTTTATTGCAGACCGGGTGGTCATCCATCGGCCCGGAACAGATTACCGTTATTCAACAGGTTTTATTACAGCATATCGATTGGCTGCTTAATGGCATGCGGGCCGCGAATACCCGCTAGAACAGGCGAACATCATGAATATAAAAAAAATTATTCCCGCAGTGATCATCCTGGCGCTGGTGGCCGGTGCGGTTTATGGGATCATGGATTACCGTAGCCGTCAAAGTCAGCCTTTAACGCTCTATGGCAACGTGGATATTCGTACGGTCAACCTGGCTTTTCGGGTGGGCGGCCGCTTAGCGCAACTGGCTGTGGATGAAGGAGACCAGGTCCAGCCCGGACAAGTGCTGGCCAAACTCGACGACGCGCCTTACCGCAATGCGCTGCAACAAGCGCAGGCCAATACTGAAAGTACGCAGGCCAAGCTGGATTTGACCCTGGCCGGTTATCGCAACGAAGAAATCGCCCAGGTGCGTTCACAAATGGCGCAACAACAAGCGGCCTATGATTATGCCGAAAGCTTTGCCCAACGCCAGCAGGGAGCCTGGGCCAAACGCGCCATTTCCGCCGATCAACTGGACGATGCGTTAACCAATCGCAACCAGGCCAAAGCCAATTTGCAGGTCGCCAAAGATAAATTGCAGCAATATCAGACGGGTAACCGGCCCCAGGAAATTGCCCAGGCCCAGGCGGATGTCGCCCAAGCGCGGGCGGCATTGGCCCAGGCGGCGCTGAATAACACCGACACAGTATTAACCTCGCCGTCAACCGGCACCATTCTGACCCGTGCGCAGGAAGCCGGCAGTATGCTTGATGCCGGCGGGACCGTGTTTACGCTATCGCTGACCCGGCCGGTCTGGGTGCGGGCCTATATCGACGAGCGCTATCTTAATCAGGCTACGCCGGGTACCGAAGTCGCGATCAGCATCGACGGACAGGCCGACAAAATCTACCATGGCAAAATCGGTTTTGTGTCCCCCACCGCCGAATTCACGCCAAAAACGGTTGAAACGCCGGAGCTGCGAACCGATCTGGTCTACCGTCTGCGCATTATCGTCAATGACCCCGATGACCAGTTACGCCAGGGCATGCCGGTCACCTTGCATTTTCCATCGCTAAAGGCGGTGGCGGATGACCGCTAACATTATCGCGCTTGAAGCGCTGGAGAAATGTTTTCCGGCGTTGAGCCGGCCTGCGGTCGTCAGTTTGAGCATGGAAATCAGCAGCGGAGCCGTTACCGGTCTGGTGGGCCCCGACGGGGCCGGCAAAACCACCTTATTGCGCATGCTGGCCGGTTTGTTAACCCCCAGCAGCGGCAAACTGCGGGTGTTGGGCCTCGATCCCCTGACTGATGAAAGCCAATTGCATGCCGTGCTCGGTTATATGCCCCAGAAATTCGGCTTATACGAGGATTTGACGGTACTGGAAAATCTGACGTTGTATGCCGATCTGCGCGGCGTTATCGGCGAGCAACGCCGGCAAACCTTTGCCCGCTTGCTTGACTTCACCGATTTGACCCGCTTCACCACCCGGCTGGCCGGAAAATTATCCGGCGGTATGAAACAGAAACTCGGACTGGCCTGTACCCTGGTCGGACAGCCGAAAGTCTTGTTGCTTGACGAACCCGGCGTGGGCGTCGATCCGATCTCAAGACGGGAACTCTGGCGGATGGTGCATGAATTGGCCGACGAAGGGATGCTTATCCTCTGGAGCACCTCTTATCTGGATGAGGCGGAACAGTGCCGCGAGGTGCTGTTGATCAATGAAGGGAAATTGCTCTATCACGGCATTCCAAAAGACTTAACCCAAAAAATGGCCGGCCGTACTTTTTTGGCCGCGGCCGTAGCCGGCACCCATCGGCGGTTATTACAGCAGGCGCTGCGACAACCTCAGGTGAGCGACGGCGTGATCCAAGGACAATCGGTCAGACTGATTCTCAGAAAAGAAGCGAATCGCGATACGCTCTGTCAGGCGCTTGGCCTGCCGATAACCAACCTTATCGATACCGCCCCGCGTTTTGAAGATGCTTTTATCGATTTGCTCGGCGGCGGCCCGGCGGCGAAAAACAAATTGATGGAAACCATGCCTCATGTCGCGCGCAATCCGTCGGAAGTCGTCATTGAAGCACGACAGTTGACGAAAAAATTTGGTGATTTCGCCGCGACCAGCCAGGTGAATTTTAAAGTGCGGCGCGGAGAAATTTTCGGCCTGCTGGGGCCGAATGGCGCAGGCAAGTCCACAACATTTAAAATGATGTGCGGTTTATTGATCCCCACCAGCGGTCAAGCGATGGTGCTGGGTATGGACTTGAAAACCGATTCCGGCAAAGCGCGCCAGCGGCTGGGATATATGGCGCAGAAATTCTCGCTTTACAGCAATTTGACCGTGGAACAAAACCTGCGTTTTTTCTCCGGTATATACGGTTTGTCCGGCAAGCGCCAACAGCAAAAAATTGCCGCCATGACCGAGGCATTCGACTTCAAACCCATTTTCCATCAAACGCCCGAAGCGCTGCCGCTGGGCTTTAAACAGCGTCTGGCGCTGGCCTGCTCGCTCATGCATGAACCCGACATTCTTTTTCTGGATGAGCCCACCTCGGGGGTCGATCCGCTTACCCGCAGAGAGTTCTGGCAGCATATTAACGGCATGGTGGAAAAAGGCGTCACGGTCATGGTAACGACCCATTTTATGGACGAAGCGGAATATTGCGATCGTATCGGCCTGGTTTATCACGGCAAACTGATCGCCAGCGGCACGCCCGATGAACTTAAGCGGCAGACGGCCGATGAACAAACGCCCGAGCCGACCATGGAGCAGGCTTTTATCCAGTTGATAAAACAATACGATGAGGGCGGCGGCAATGACCAGGCTGCATAATAGACCCACCCAATCCTGGCGGCGATTACGGGCATTGTGTCTTAAGGAAACCCGCCAGATCATGCGTGACCCCAGCAGCGGTTTAATCGCCATTGTCATCCCGATTTTGCTGCTGTTTATTTTCGGTTACGGCATCAACCTGGATTCCAGCCGTTTACACATCGGCATATTGATGGAACAGCAAAGCACGGACGCCAGGGAACTGGCTTATGCGTTTGTCGGGTCGCCTTATATCGCCCCTACCATCAGCAGCAACCGGCCGCAACTGATCACCCAAATGCAGGCCGGCAAAATCCGTGGAATCATTGTCATTCCGGTGGATTTTGACGTTAATATGCAGCGGGACGGCAATATCGCGCAAATCCAGGTGATAACCGACGGCAGCGAACCCAATACCGCCAATTTTGTGCAGGGTTACGCCCAGGGCGTTTGGCAAAAGTGGCAGCAACAGCGCGCCGAGGATCACGGTCAGGTCTTTCAGTCGGCCATTGATGTGCAGATGCGCTACTGGTTCAATCCGGCGGCCATTAGTCAGCATTTTATCATTCCCGGCTCCATCACCATTATTATGACGGTTATCGGCGCCATCCTCACCTCGCTGGTGATTGCCCGCGAGTGGGAGCGCGGCACCATGGAAGCGCTGCTCTCAACCCAAGTCACGCGCAGCGAGCTGCTGTTGTCCAAGCTACTGCCCTATTATGTGCTCGGTATGGCGGCCATGGCGCTGTGCATGTGCGTGTCGGTCTTTATTCTGGGCGTGCCTTTCCGTGGTTCGCTATGGCTATTGTTCGGCATCAGCAGTTTGTTTCTCGCCAGTACCCTGGGCATGGGGTTGCTCATTTCCACCTTGACCCGCAACCAGTTCAATGCCGCCATGGTGGCGCTGAACGCCGGATTTCTGCCGGCCGTGATGTTATCAGGCTTTATTTTTCAAATAGACAGCATGCCGACCGTGGTGCGCGCCATCACTTATTTCATTCCGGCCCGTTATTTCGTCAGCGCTTTGCAAAGCCTGTTTCTGGCCGGCAATATCAGCGGAATACTGGTGGTAAATACGGTATTCCTGGCAGCCTCCGCCGTGGGTTTTATCGGCCTAACCGCATTAAAGACCCGGCGCAGGCTGGATTAAGGAGTCGCCATGTTTCATCGGTTATGGACGCTGATTATCAAAGAGCTGCAGGCGCTGTTACGCGACCCGCAGACCAGGGCGATCCTGGTGATGCCGGTCATCTTGCAAGCGCTGCTGTTTCCCTTTGCCGCGACGCTGGAAGTCAAGCATGCCACCATTGCCATTTACAGTGAGGATAATGGGCAGGCCTCGGTTGAATTGACTCAGCGTTTTGCCAAATCCCAGGCGTTCGCCAATGTATTATGGTTGCGTAATCCACAGCAGATACGCACCACGCTAGACAACCAGCAGGCGTTATTATTAATCCGTTTTCCGGCGGAATTTTCCCGTGATCTCGCGACCGGCGTACCGGCGCCGTTGCAATTGATTCTGGACGGACGCAATTCCAATAGCGCCCAGATAGCCGCCAATTACATCCAGCAAATTGTCGGTGATTACCAGTTGGCGCTTAATGGGTCGCAACACACCGCCAATAATAGCGAACTGGTGATCCGCAACTGGTACAATCCGAACCTGGATTATAAATGGTTTGTTTTACCTTCGCTGATCGCCCTGATTACCACCATCGGCGTTTTGATCGTCACGTCGCTGTCGGTGGCACGTGAACGCGAACAAGGCACACTGGACCAATTACTGGTGTCGCCGTTGACCACCGGACAGATATTTATCGGCAAAGCGGTACCGGCGTTGATTGTGGCTTCATTCCAGGGTTCCCTTATCTTGGCGATCGGTATTTGGGGTTACCACATACCCTTTACCGGCTCGTTATTATTGTTTTATTTCGCCATGCTGATTTACGGCCTGTCGCTGGTCGGGATCGGCCTGCTGATTTCCGCGTTGTGCGCTACGCAGCAACAGGCGTTTATTGGCGTATTCGTCTTTATCATGCCGGCAATATTATTGTCGGGTTATGTGTCGCCGATTGAGAATATGCCGGTGTGGTTGCAGGATGCGACCTGGATAAATCCGGTACGTTATTTCCTCAATATCATTAAAGAGATATACCTGAAAAATGCGGATTTCAGCGTTATCTGGCGCAGTCTATGGCCGTTACTGGTGATTACGTTATCCACCGGCAGCGGCGCATACGCCATATTCCGCCGCACCATCGCCTGACCGTTGAAAATGGCGACAATGGCGCGCAACTACCGCCCACAGACGCCCATCACGCGCCGCGGCGCCATCAACCCCGATCGATGGGGTCTAATGACGATCGCCGGCGGCCACCTTGCCGGAAATCTTGATGCCCTGGGTTTCCCGGCCGAAGGAGACCAGTAAGCTGATCAGTATCGCCACTGTACCGGCGACAATCGCCATCGCCAGGCCGTAATTATTGCCGTGCGCTTCGGCGATGCGCGCTTGCAGCGTGGCGTTAACCGAAGCGAGCAAATTACCCAGTTGATAGACAAATCCCGGCAATACCGCCCGGGCATTGGCCGGGACCAGTTCCGTCAGGTAGGTTGGCACCACGCCCCAGGCCCCTTGCACCATAAATTGCATCAAGAAGGCGCCTACGCCAATCATCACCGAACCGGTGGAAAACGCCCAAAGCGGCAACACCGGCAGGGTGAGCAGCGAAGCGATGATCATCGCCTTCTTGCGGCCGATTTTTTCCGATAAGGTACCAAAGAAAATCCCGCCGAGCATGGCGGCGATGTTGTAGGAAATGGCAATAATACTGACGATATGAGGAGCGAAACCGTGCTGCACTTTCAGAAAGGTGGGGTATAAATCCTGGGTGCCGTGGCTGAAAAAGTTAAAACAGGCCATCAGTATCACCATATACAGACATAACCGCCAATGGGTGCGGATGATAGGCAGCAGCGCCGTATTCTCTTGCCGCTGGCGCGCATCCAGCCATACCGGCGATTCCGGGACTTTGAAATAAATATAAGGCAGCATTAGAATCGGCAATGCGCCAATCAGGAACATACCGCGCCAGCCCACGGCGGTAAAGAATAAACCAAAGACAATCGACGCCAGTAAATAACCGCCGGGATAGCCGGCCTGGAAGATTCCCGACATCATGCCGCGCGAGCGGTCCGGTATGGTTTCCAATGCCAGGGATGATGCGACGCCCCAGATACCGCCCATGGCCACGCCATACAGCAGCCGGAGAGCGATAAATATGCCAAGCGTCGGCGACCAGGCCGTCAGTAATTCGAACAGCGAGAATATCAGGACATTCACCATAAGAATCGGACGCCGGCCGTACTTTTCCGCCAGGCGGCCAAAGAGCAACGCGCCGAGGGGGCGTACTGCCAGGGTCAGCATAATGGCAATGGAGACATTGGTGATATTGGTGTGAAACCAGGCGGCAAGGTCGCTTAAAACAAACACCAAAATGAAAAAGTCAAAAGCATCCAGCATCCAACAGGCAAAGCACGCTATCGCCACATTGCGCTGTACTGAAGTCCAGTTGAACATAGTCATTATCCTATCGTTATAGTGGTCGCGGATCAGACCTGGAAATTATTAGCTATGGTCAGGTAAGCTGCCGGGGATATCTCCCTGTCACCCGAGTGAAAGTTACGGTAACGATTATCCGTTCAGAGATGTTAACTATTTGTTTATAGCACGTTACGCTCTTGCTTTCGGCAGTGATATGTTACATCTGACAACTAAGTGTAAACAAAGGTAACGCGATGCGACCCATAGACCCAGGATGGAAAAAGGTATGTTGAGGTTTGATGACCTGGCGTTATTTGTTCGTTCCGCCGCGTTGGGCAGTTTTTCCAATGCGGCCAGGGAAGGAAATTTATTGCCGGCCCAGGTCAGCGCGGCGATAAAACGGCTGGAACGCGAGCTCAATACCCGCCTGTTTGCCCGTTCGACGCGCAGTCTGCGGCTTACGGCGGAAGGCGAGCAATATTTGCCCTATGCCCGCGAGGTGTTGAAAGCGCTGCGTGACGGCCAGGATTCGTTGCAACCTGATCCTAACGGCTTTAACGGCATGCTGCATATTGCCGCGCCTTCGGATTTGGGCCGTAATGTCCTACTGTCCTGGATCAAAGACTTCCAACAGGATCATCCCCAATTGACCCTGCGGCTGTTTTTTTCCGATCAGGTGACCGATGTTTTCAAGGATCCGGTAGATGTGGCTTTTCGCTATGGCATTATGGAT
>Ga0224527_1000163_pt1 | contig 50300 bp, 55 predicted proteins | sample CBST0metaG_FD_179882 | JGI IMG/M metagenome (GOLD analysis project Ga0224527, IMG submission 179882) | Peat soil microbial communities from Stordalen Mire, Sweden - C.B.S.T0 | ecosystem: Environmental > Terrestrial > Soil > Wetlands > Peat | place: Sweden: Norrbotten County, Stordalen Mire...
GTTTTCCCAGTCCTTTTCCATCCAAAGCGGAAGCTTATACCAGACTTTTCCCACGCCCAGGCCCCGGGTGGAGTCGCCGGTGGGCATTTCGAACATGGTGAACGTGCCGATTTGGGGAGATCTCCCGGTTTGCTTGATGAGCGCCAGCTTCACGCCCAGCTCCATGTCGGTGAGACCGAAGGCGCTGGGGCCGGCTCCGCCGGGAAGATAGGCGGGATTGTTCGATGGAACGGCAGCTCCCCAGGGCAGAATGGCGTGAAGCTGCACCCTGGGAAGCGCGCCCCAATTGAACTCCAAGGCGGGGCCGGTGGAGTCGATTTCCGCCGTCGTGCTATCCGTGCTGCCGAAGATGTAGAACTCGTAGTGGTGCAGGTCGACGGGAACCGGATCGTCGGTCTGAAACGGAGGGCCCTGCGCCCACAGCCCGGGCAGAACGATGGCGAAGAGCAGCAAGAGAATTCGTCTTGAGCCATAGCCAGGAAGCTTCATCGACTCTCCTTGGTTGGAACTCAGGAACCAAAATCAGTCTGCCGCGCGGGCAGGATCGTCCTATCCGGCCAGTTCTTTCTTGACCATTTCGCTGACCACGCGGCCTTCGGCGCGCAGGCTGGCGGCTTGCAGCTTGGCCTGCACGGCCTTCATCACCAGGCCCATGTCCTTGGCGGCTGGCTTGTGGCCGGCGGAGGCAGTGACTTCGGCGATGGCCTCGGCAACCAGCGCGCGCAGGCTGGCTTCGTCCAGGGCCTTGGGTTGTTCTTCCCCCTGCCTTTCCATACATAGTTTCTCGTTTTGGACCCTGCATCTGTCAAAACCTGTGCATGCCGACCCCAATCGAAGGTGACTGCCATCACGGAAAAAAACAAAGCTATACCTTTTCCTAGCATAGTATGCAGAACCCTGAAGATGGACAAACGCAGGCAACTCTCGATGCAGAGTTGCTGAAGAGGCTCGAAGCCGGGACCTTGGTCTTCCCGGATCTGAACCCATGTGACCCAATGGTACGCCTGAGCCAAATGCTCGACGACAACCTGCGCAGTGACAAGTCGAAACCATTCGAAATTGGCGATGGCGAGCAGAAGCTGCTTACTGCAGCCTTTGAAAACGCCCTGAAGAAGTAGATGGAGCAAAGAAGGCGAAGACCATGAACGGTCAGGATAGGGCAGAAGAGAATTTCGCAGCTTTTGAAAAGTGGGCGGCTACAAAATCCGATATTGACTTCAGGGAGATCATTACGAACGGCCGGCTGAACCGCGGCGAAATCTGTCGGGAATGCAACTTCGGCCGATCCGCGCTGGTCCAGAACCCCCGTATCAAGGAGGCGTTGAACGCCCTTGAAGAACGACTCCGTACGGGCGGAGTGTTGCCAAGTACCCTTCCGAGCGCCCCCATTCCGCTCCGGCCTAAGGGACAGATGCAGGCTGTTTCGGACGCCGAGCGGCTGAAGAGGTTAGAAGCCGAGAATGCTGGCATGCGTGCCGAGATCAATGAGATGCGCTCCCGTCTCAAGCGTTTCGAAGCGATAGAAATGCTTCTTGGGGAAACAGGACGGCTCCCAAGATGAATGATGTCGTGCTCGTTCGCATTCAACGCATCCGTCGTAGGTCGGCTGCTGCAACTGTCTTTTCAGGGATTGCTATCAACGAAGACGGGTCCCGTGCATCTGAGGATGCGCTTCAATACGCTGTGACTCTGCCATCGAGCCTCGCGGTGGCCGAGATTGAGAAAGGCCAGTGGTGGTTCTTAAGGGGCAATTCTGTGCCGACAACCTATATGGTTGACGGCTACCAAGTGACTGAGCATCGATTCGTCCCGAGTAATGCGGAGTTGCGACGCCCCAGTGGCGAGCATATCGTCCAGTTGCTCTCGACCAGTCCCGCCTTTCCGGGGATCGGAGAAGTCAAAGCGCGGAGGTTATGGGAGCAACTTGGAGAAAAGTTGTATGACTGCCTTGATCGGATGGAGATTGAACCCTTGTCTGCTGTGGTGGGCACTGAGACAGCGCAAGTCTTGTTGGACGGATGGCGCCAATACGACAATGCGGATGCGCTTCGGTGGTTTCAACACGTTGGGTTGGACCTGCGCCTGTCCCGCAAGATCCTCGACGTGTACGGCACAAACGCGATGGACTGTGTTCGAGCTGACCCGTACCGCCTCCTTGCATTTGGAATGAGTTGGACAGCCGCTGACACATTAGCCCAAAAACACTTTGATATTGCCCCCGACGACGAGCGCCGCTTGGCCGCGGCTGTCGAAGCCGTAATGTATCACGCGTTTGACGCAGGACACACATGCTGCGAACGCGGTGAGGTTGAAGAAGCACTAGCCAAGTTGGTAGGAAGGTCGTTTTTGGCATCGGCCCTGACTTTGGCGCAAGAGCATCATTGTGTGCTTGTGAACGCGGGGCGGTTTCATGCGCTTGGACCGTACATTATTGAGCAGCGTGTAGCCGAGCTTCTACGTTGCCGGCTAGGTTCGGAGAATCCACTTACTAATGGCAAGGATGTTGAGGATTATCTCTCTCGCTTTGAACAAGAAGAAGCTTCCGAACTCGGGATCTCTGGGTTTAAGTTCAGCGCAGCGCAGTGCGATGCAGTGTTTGCGGTAGCCAAGTTTCCTCTGGCGATCATAACTGGCGGCGCCGGAGTGGGTAAGACCACTGTGCTGAAAGTGGTTGAGGGGCTGCTGGAAGATTGCGGGCAGCAGATCTATGCCATGGCTCTCTCTGGTCGAGCAGCGAAACGACTGGCAGAAGCTACGAAGCGGACCGCAATGACTATTGCGGGGTTTCTTCGTAATGTCGCTCCCCGAGGGTTGCCGAACAACAGCGCGCTGATAGTCGATGAAGCGAGCATGCTCGATATTCTGCTTGCCCATCGGCTGCTGACGGTCATCCCGGAATCATGTCGAATTATCTTCATCGGCGATCCCTACCAACTACCTCCAATCGGACCTGGATTGACATTGCACGCGCTGGTCTCCGTATCGGCGGTGCCCCGTGTGGAATTGACCGAGACGCAACGTTTCGGTGGAGTGATTGCCGAAGGTGCACTGGCTATAAGGGATGGCAGATGGCCCTCTATGCCCCACATCTCAAGTGCGGCACTCGCTTTCCTGCCATGTACTGCAGATCAGATCTCTACGACTGTCCTTAATCTTTACGTTGTCGATCCCGCCAATACGCAAGTGCTGACATTCACACGGCAACGTGGCGCTGCATCATCGAGGTCTCTGAACGCCCTCTGCCAGAGAAGTCTCGCTGCGACCTCGCCGCGTCTTCTTTTGTGGAGCGACGAACGTGAGCGGAAGGAAGATACGGGATTCCGGCTGGGTGAGCCGGTGTTGTGCACTCGGAATCTTTACAAGCATGCCATCCAGAATGGAAGCCTTGGACATATCGACGCCATTGAAGAAACGCCGAAGCCAATCATTGGCACCAATGGCGAGTCCATGGGATTGGCTCTTGCTTGGGTTATCTGGGATGACGGCGAGCGTAGGCCAGTAACCGAAGAGGTTTTGGATGCGCTTGAACTCGGATACGCCGTGACAGTGCACAAGGCGCAGGGCAGCCAGTTTCCGCGAGTCGTCGTTCCTGTCTATGCCGCCCGCAACCTAGATCGAACAATGCTCTACACAGCCATTACGCGAGCAAAACAACAGGTGATTCTTGTAGGAGACATTAACGTTGCAAGACGTGCCGTCGAGGCACTGCCATATGCGTCTCTTCGGCGGGTCGCGTTGGCCGAAATGATGGAGACAAACGCGTGTTTGTAACTGTTAAAGGAAAGGTCTACACGGACACCTCAGGTGTCTGCACCGAGATCCCTGTGACACTCACGCCTGCCGGCGTTTTAGAGCCTCTTGTCGATTATTTTCTGCTCCATTGGCGTGACCGAAGTGTCGCCTGGATGGGGAAAGTATCGAGATCGGTGCGTATGTTTCTCGAATACCTCGTTGCCAATCCGGATGAACGCGACTCCCATATTTTGTTTCGGAACTTTGCCAATCGCCTCTATACCGGTACATTCAACAGAGCGGCAGGTCTAGACCCCAGTGGCCTGTGTTGGTCAGCGCTATCCTATAACGACGCTAGCCATATCATCACGCATCTGACAGACTTCTTCGACTGGCTATGTCGCCAGAGACCGGACCTACGGCAATTCAATCCTCGCTACGCAGGGAGTGTATACGACCGTATAACGGACGAAACCGCCTATCAGTTTAGGCGCAGCCGGGCGTTACTTGGACATACTTGGGCTGACAGTGCACCATCGGGCCGAGATGGACACGTTGTCCGTCCGGCGCGGCTGCCTAGAGTTGAAAGAATAGATCCACCCCGTTTTCCAGATGAACGCTTCGAAGAGTTGCTGGTCAAAGGCTTCAGAGTCGGTGGACGATATGACCTCCGTGGCATTCTGATCACGCTTCTATTGCATGGTGCGGGATTCAGAGAGTCCGAACCCTTTCATCTCTACGCCTCGGTGTCAGACGTATTTCATAACCCCTCGAATCGAAGCGAAGCTATGGTTCTCATTCATCATCCGAGCCTCGGATACGCACCTTCCGACGACAGCTTCCAAAGTGAGAGAACCAAAACGAAAAGGCGCGCGGAATACCTCGCCCGGGAATTTGGCTTGATACCGCGCGACAAACTGATGGACAGTCGACGTGCGGGCTGGAAAGGGGGAACGCACGATGGTGAATTCTACAAGCGGGCGTATTGGTTTCTCCCACAGTATGGCGAGTGGTTTATGCAACTCTGGCCGCGCTATCTTGAGCAGGTAGCGAGACTTGATCGATCTCACCCCTTTGCATTCATCAATCTGCACCATGAACCCATTGGAAACATGTATACACTGGCGCAATATAACAAGGCACATGCCGCCGCATGTGAGCGCATCGGCCTTACGGTCAGCAAAGAACTTGGCACAACACCGCATGGCCACCGACACGCTTACGGACATCGCCTGCGGAAGGCCGGGATCAAAGAGGATATGATCCGCCGATTCATGCATCATGCCTCTCTTGAGAGTCAGAGGGTTTATACGGAGGCAACTCTAAGTGAAACGCTGGCAGAGCTTGGCGAGGGAATGTACCGTCTCGCGGAAAAGCGTGTCATTTCATCCATCCCGCGCTCCATTCTCCTTCCTGGCGTTGACTCAGGCGAATGAAAATCAAATGAATCAACAACAGTGACAAAAAGGAAAGACCACTTTGGAAAGCTCTATCAAGCCGAAACGCCAACCGATCGGGATGGGTAAAAGAACTGACGCCACCCTTTCGTGGCTCCTGCGGGACTACCCGGAATTGTTTCCACAGTTAGCCCAATGGCGTGACCTTGCGGTCCAATGGATCAAGAGTAACCCCTTCTGGCAGGAGGGCAAGTTGTATGCATTGACTAACTTTTTTGAACGCTATCTAATCGCGAAGGACTTGCCACTTGATCCGAAGGTGTTCCTTGAGAATAGAACGACACTACCTGATTTCTACCAGGAGGCTTGCCCACAATCGCAATGGGGACGAACACTCAACAATCAAATTCTCAGTTTTCTGGATTTTGTTTCAAAAGCTCCGGTCGACGGCCCAAAGCGCCAACCAAGGGGAGCAGCGAAGAATATGGATACGACGCTGTCCTGGCTCCGGCGGGACTATCCAGAATTGTTTCCACAATTAGCTCAATGGCGTGACCTTGCGGTCGCGTGGGTCGAAACTCACCCTTTCGGACTCGAAAACAAGCTCGATGCTTTGTCCTTCTTCTTCGAACGCTATCTCATCGCAAGCAAGCTCCCATTGGACCCGAAGGTGTTTTTCGAAGAGAGATCCGCATTGCCCGATTTCTATCAGACGGCTTGCCCACACAATTCTCATGGAATTACTGTCAATAACTACATTCTCGGATTTCTAGAATTTGCATCGAATGGCTTCGGCAGTCCTAAGCGGCAACCCGCCGGTATGGGAAAGGCAACGGATCTTTCTCTGTCCTGGCTCCAGCGGGACTATGCACAGCTCTTTCCGCAATTAGCGCGATGGCACGAGCTTGCGGTCGAATGGATAAAGGATGAAAACACTGCTCAGAGTGCCAAGCTCGAGGCTTTGTCAATGTTCTTCGAACGCTACCTCATTGCCAAAGAGTTGCCACTCGATCCGAAAGACTTCCTTGACGGCAGGACGGTTTTACCAGACTTCTATCAATCGGTGGGTCAGCAAACGGCGAAGGGAGTGACTCGCAACAACTACATCCTCGCTTTTCTGGATTTTGTATTGCTGAGAGATTTCAGTCAGCCGGGTTTCGATGGGCAACCAACGGCGTTGCCAAGCTTCCGCAATCCGCTTTTGCGAAGGACGCAAAAGGGTGCGTTGAGAAGCAAGGGCACGATGGTCGATGAAGATTTGTCTTGGATTCCGCGGGACAATCCAGAACTTTATTCGCAACTGGCCGTATGGCATGAACTTGCAGTCGAGTGGCTTAAAGGGCAACGAAACTCGTTGCAAGCCGCCATTTCCGCATTGAGGGCATTCTTTATACGCTATCTCGTTGCAAAACAATTGCCGCTTGATCCAAGAGTGTTCTTTGACAGCAAAACGGTGCTTCCCGATTTCTATAAGACTGCATGTTCGCAGACGTCTTCTGGAATCACTCAAAATTCCAAGATCCATGACTTTCTGAATCTCGTTTTAAAGGAGTGCAACCAGCTTGGATCCGATCGAATTGGGGCGATGCGGCCGAGCTATCGTAATCCGGTTCAGCTTCTGTCATTTAACAGTAACGGGGAGCCGACCCTAAGAAGAGAAGCGAAAAGAGAAGATAGCGAGCTGTCGTGGCTAGCGCATAGCTATCCTCATCTATTCCCTAGGTTGGCTCAGTGGCGTGATCTCGCCGTTGAATGGATTAAAGATGAACAACGAGGACTACCTGTTAGGCTCCAAGCACTAGGGCTGTTCTTTGAACGTTATCTGATTGCTCAGAACTTGCCCGTTGACTTGCCATCGTTCTTTGCTCGCGGCAGAGACCTCCCCGATTTCTATGAGACAGTGTGCCCGCAATCTACGAGCGGAGTCGGCTACAACAACTATATTCACAACTTCTTGCATTCCGTGCTTCTGAAGGAGTGTAGTTCCGACGGTGATGATGGGCAACGGGTGATCTCACCAGCTTTCCGCAATCCGGTTCCTCGCTTGTCAACCGATGGAATGGCGAGGCCTGATGAGACGGTTCATTCGCCGTTGCCCTATGGCTACATTGATGAATTGCGACAAATGGTGGTACAGGGACCTAACTTCCGCGACTGGGCGTTCGTGCAGGGCTTAGAAGGCGTTCAACTCGGCAAAAGTGGGAAACATGCTCCCTCTTGGTTTCCCGTAACAGAGTCGCAGATTGATAAGAATGATCCGGATTGCGTGTGGCGCATTCGTACGACCAAAGTAGGTCACAAAATCCTGGAGATGTGGAGCCCTGTTCGTTGGGTGGCCCTGCTTCTTAAGCTCATTCTGCCATTGCGAACCTTTCAGGTGCGCGTGCTTGACTCTGGCGAAGCCGATACCTGGCGGTTCGTTGCGGATGAATGGATACCGAACACGAACAAACTCGCAGAGGGCAGCCCTAAACAGTCCTTGCAATTGGGTGTATTTCGCCGCTCAACTCCGCAGCAAGGCGACGAAGCGGAATCCACGGTTCTCTATATCAATACTAACAAGACCGCTGACGCAAAGAAGTCCGGCACCTACAAGGGCTATGTGGTCCCTTGGATCAAAGGCGGTTCACAACATCAGGATGCCTATTATTGGCTAGAAAAGCTGCGCGATTGGCAGGAAAAATACAATCCAATCGAGCGGCGAACCTCCTGGACTGAACTTAGAGCCCGCCACGGAGAGCCAAAAACCGAAGTACAACTCGCCGGCTATTCCGATGCTTGTTTTCTGTTTCGGATAGCCGAGGGGCGCAAGAGCGAACGCCACCTTCCTATCACAGACATCATGATGAGCCGTCCTTGGGTCAAATTGCTTGAGGCTTTGGAGTCTCGACTTGCCCGTCGAGGCGAGAAACACCAAAACGGAGATAGAATCCGCTTCATCTGTTCACCGGGAGAAGGAAAAAGTGAGTTGACGACCTATTTTCCCCTGCATAGCCTTCGCGTATCTCTCATTACTGCGCTGGCACTAGAGGGTCAGGCTCCATTTCCAATCATGCAAAAACTGGTCGGCCACAGCCGCCTGCTGATGACCTTGTATTATGTGAAGCCCGGGGAAATGTATATCCGAGAAATTCTGCAGAAGGGGAAGGAGCGGCTGGAAACGAACAAAGAAGCCAGCATACAAAACTTCTTGCTCAATACTGACCACGAAAGACTGCTAAAGGAGGCCATTTGCAACGACGTTGAGAGCATTGCGGCGGTCATTCCCAAGCATCCTGCAGCCCGTAATGCAGCCGGCTGGATGATGATGATGCACGGACTCTGTCTAGTAGGCGGCAACACAAGCGAAATTGAAAACAACAGTCTTGGCGGTTGCTTCAACGGAGGAGCAATCGTTGGTGATCCCTCGAGGAAGCTATACGGACCGGTGCCAGGTGGGACCCTTAACTGCGTACGCTGCCGCTGGTTCGTCACCAAGCCCGAATATCTGTTGGCATTGTGGGCACAAGTGAACAACCTTAACTATCATCTCGATGAGGCGCGGAATACCTTTCGCACGCGAAACGAAAAGTATTGCGAACTCCAAAAGCTAAGGGCCGATGCGGAAGAGCAAGGCCTACCCTTCGAGCGGATGCAAGCTCTTCGTCAGGCTGAACGCCTCACTCAGACTGCGGCGAAGAATTTCGATAACCTCGCTCTTGATCTGGAAGCCTGTGTTCGCCTGACGATGCGTTGCATGGATGTCGCAAATGCGTCCCAAGGGAATGGAAATCAGCTAGTAGCTGTTGGCTCTATCGCGGACATTCAAGCCGTCTTCGAAGCGATCGAATCAGAATTGCTGCAATTGTCGGAAGTTTGTGAAGATGTCGAGATTCATCCGGATCTGAACCCCGGTAAGGCAGTTCTTCGCCGCAGCCAACTGCTCGACAACGTTTTGTACAACAATGACTTTAAACCTTACTTCATGCAGCTAGGCGAGAATGAGCAGTTGATTATTGGCAATGCCTTCCTACGCGAACTCGCTAAGAAGATGAACCCTTCGGATCTTAACCTCGGGCGGCGAGAGGTGATTAATCTGATGGATGCAGGCGAGAAGTTGAGTCAAATCGGTATACAAGTCGAGACTCTATTGCCGAATGCGCGACAAAACACAGCCGTGTTGAGTGCAGGATCAGCACTTTACGAGGACGAACATGAATAGCAAAACTGAGGCATCTATTCATCCCGATGCAGTGTTGGAGTCTCTGCTCGCTAAAGGGGGGCGGTCTCATCGGCGTGAAAACCTAAGGAAGGTGCACGAGATTTGCCGCAAGCAGTATGCTTCTGGGTCCCGCGATTTTACGCTGCCGGCTATTGGTCGTCTTGCACAGGAGGCCGGTATTATCAAAGCGCGTGCTCTCTACAATGCTCCGTCTGCCGACTATCAGGGCCTACTGGCCTCGTGGGCAGCCTACGCTGGGCCGCCCACTCCCAAACCGACAAAGACTCTGGCAAGCTACGAATATTTGATGCGTATCCCAGATCCGGCCATTCGTTCCATCATGCAAAGTATCATCACCGAGCGCGACAAGTTGAAAGCTCAGTTGAATACGCTAAAGTCCAACACGCACGTTACTGTTGACCGACGTCCTTTGGGCGTTAACATTTCGTCTGCGACCGGCTCGCAACCGGTGCTCGTTTTGCCTGGTTCTTCGCAACTAACGGATTCACAGCGGGACGCTCTGAAAAAGGCAATTTCTCCTGCTTATCTCGAAGAACAGGGCTGGAGAGAAGGTGATCGTGGCGAGATTTTTAATGACCGAGGCCGCATTGTTCTCCCAATTAGTTTTGCCACCGCAATACGCAGAATCCTTGGTCAATAACTTGTCCGACATCCGCACGCACAGCCGCGAAAGGTGTCAAGAGGATCGTGGAATAAATGGAATGGGCCCGCAAAGCGGGGAGGAGTCCGTTTATGCCGCGAAAGCCTCTTGACACACTGAAGGGCCGAAGGCCTCACGCTAGCGCGCACCGGGCAGGTGGGTTTTTGACACCTGCCCGGACGCCTCACGGCGAGTGCGGGGCCCTAGGGCGGAGCCCCAGCGTGCCGGAGGTGGCGCTCCCGGCTCGATGTATCAAAAAAGGGGTATCTACGAATTCTCAATTGGCGCATACTTCAACGCCATCTTTTCAACGTACATTAAAACGGCCGTTTTATGATACAGTTCACTACGTGATGAGGACCGCGATCTACGCCAGAGTCTCAACGAAGGACGGACGGCAGGACACGGATAACCAGTTGCGGCAGCTCCGGGCCTTCGCGGACACTCAGGGATGGGGCGTGGTCCACGAGTATGTCGATCGTGGCAGCGGAAAACGTAGTGACCGGGAGCAATTCCAGAAGATGTTCGTTGCTGCATCTCGCCGCGAGTTCGACTGCCTTCTGTTCTGGAGCTTGGATCGCCTCAGCCGTGAAGGCACCGTGGAGACGCTGAATCACCTCCAACGGCTCACAGGTTATGGCGTCAACTACAGGTCGTTCACTGAACAATATCTTGATAGCACTGGCATCTTCAAAGAGGCGGTCATAGGAATTCTGGCGGCCGTGGCAAAGCAGGAGCGGGTTCGGCTCAGTGAGAGGACCATTGCGGGCCTACAGCGTGCCAAGGCTCAGGGACGGATCGGCGGTCGACCAAAGGCAGAGGATGCCGATCCGAAATTGTTGGCAAAGATCAGACGGCTCCGGTCGCGAGGAAACAGTATCCGGGCGATAGCGGCCGAGGTGGAGAAGTCGACCAACACGATTGTCCGGCTGCTGAAATCCGAGGACCTTTCGAGCCTGATTGCCAAGAATATGGCTTCATCATGAGTCCGGTCGTTTCTACATTCGACGATTCTGGCGTGCCGGTCCCCGGCCCTTTTGATTGGAGGTTTGCGGCGGCTCGACAATCGGCCACCGAGCGGTACGGACGCCAGCATGCATAGTAACCTTGCAGGTATGGTAACCGGAGATTTAAGGAATCAGGTGGACCGCCTGTGGGACGCTTTTTGGTCCGGCGGTATCGCCAATCCTCTTGAAGTGATCGAACAAATCACCTACCTGCTCTTTCTGCGCCGTCTGGACGAGCTTCAGACCCTCGAAGAGCAGAAGGCCCAGACGCTGGGCACGCCCGTCGAGTGGCGCTTCTTTCCCAAGGGCAAAGACGCCAAGGGCCGCAGTTACGTCGACTTCCGTTGGTCGCGCTTCAAGCAGTTCGAGGCTCGCGACCTTTTCGACCTGGTCAGCGAGCACGTCTTCCCGTTTCTGCGCAACCTGGGCGGGGACGGCTCGACCTACGCGCAGCACATGAAGGATGCACGCTTTACCATTCCCACGCCCGCGCTGCTGGTGAAAGTGGTGGATCTGATCGCCGCGCTGCCCATGAATGGCCGCGACACCAAGGGCGATCTCTACGAGTACATGCTTTCGAAGATCGCCACGGCGGGGCAGAACGGCCAGTTTCGCACGCCGCGGCACATCATCCAGCTCATGGTGGAGCTGACCCAGCCCACGCCCAAGGACACGGTCTGCGACCCCGCCTGTGGAACGGCCGGCTTCCTGGTGGCTGTGGGTGAGGCGTTGCGCCTGCATCACCCCAACTTGTTTCACAACAAGAAGGACCGCGAGCATTTCCATGGCGATCTGTTTCACGGCTTTGATTTCGACTCCACCATGCTGCGCATCGGCAGCATGAACCTGCTGCTGCATGGGGTGGAGCAGCCGAAGATCGTCTATCGCGATTCGCTGGCCGAGGATCATGCCGCGGAGGTGGAAAAGTACACGCTGGTGCTGGCCAATCCTCCTTTTGCCGGGTCGCTCGACTACGAGAACACTGCCAAGGATCTGCAAAACGTCGTCAAGACCAAGAAGACGGAGCTGCTGTTTCTGGCTCTCTTTCTGCGGCTGCTCAAGCCCGGCGGGCGCGCGGCGGTCATCGTGCCGGATGGGGTGTTGTTTGGCTCCAGCAAGGCACACCGCGAACTGCGGCGCATTCTTGTCGAGGAGCAAAAGCTGGATGCGGTCATCAGCCTGCCCGGCGGAACGTTTCGGCCCTATGCTGGAGTTTCGACGGCCATTCTGCTGTTTACCAAAACGGAGTCGGGCGGAACGGATCATGTCTGGTTCTACGATGTGCAGGCGGACGGCTGGTCGCTCGACGACAAGCGTCAACCACTGATGGGCGAAGAGAAGCTTGGGCCGCTGCCCGCTGAGCCCTTGAGGAAAGACGAACACGCGAAGAACAACCTGCCCGATGTGCTGACCCGCTGGAGCAAGCGCGATGCCGCGGAACGGAAACGCCCGCGCACCGCGCAGAGCTTCACCGTGCCCAAGGCGGAGATTGCCGAGAAGAACTACGACCTGAGCCTGAATCGCTATAAGGAAGTGGTGCACGAAGAAGTCCACTACGACCCACCAAAGAAGATACTCGCCGACCTGAAGAAGCTTGAGGCGGAGATTTTGCAGGGGCTCGGTGAGTTGGAGGGGATGCTCAAGTGAAGTATCCTTTAGCTCTTCTTGGCGAAATTGTCGACATTCCCCGTGACGCGGTTAGCCCAGAGAACATTCAATCCGGGACCACCTACGTCGGACTGGAAAACATCACTGGGGACGGGGCATTTTCGTCTGTCCGGACTGTCGAGTCTGGCGACTTGGCTAGTACTAAGTTCCTATTCACCCACAGGCATATTCTCTATGGCAAACTTCGGCCATACCTTAGGAAGATTGCGCGCCCGAATTTTGGTGGCATCTGCAGCACAGATATTCTTCCAATCCTTCCCGGCCCCCGAATCGATCGCGATTTCCTTTGCCATTTCTTGCGGCTTGATACGTCCGTTTCATTTGCGGAATCACAGTCTGTTGGCGTCAATCTTCCTCGGATCAGCCCTCATATACTCGCAACTTTGCCTGTACCGATGCCGCCGATGGCGGAGCAGCGTCGAATAGCGGCGATCCTGGACAAGGCAGATGATCTGCGCCAAAAGCGCCGCACCGCTCTTCAGAAACTCGACTCCCTCACCCAATCCATCTTCTTTGACACGTTCGGCGAGCCAGCGATTAACCCGAAGAAGTGGCCACGCGCTCTTTTAGGAGAGCTTTTAGAATCGGGACCACAGAACGGCCTTTATAAGCCCGCCGAAGCCTATGGCGAAGGAATACGAATTCTTCGTATCGATGCGTTTTACGATGGAGAAGTCACCGATCAATCTAGTTTGAAGCGTTTACGGCTCACGCCTGAAGAGATCTCATTGTATCGACTCAATGAGCACGATATCGTTGTCAATCGAGTAAATAGCATGGAATTCTTGGGCAAGAGCGCGCTAATTACCAACCTGGGCGAGGATACTGTCTTCGAATCCAACATGATGCGATTTCGTGTGGGCCCCGAAGCAATGGACCCTCAATATCTCATAGCTTTTCTGCAGACGAGTTATATAAAAGCATAGATTCTTCAGCGATCGAAGAATGCCGTCAATCAGTCCAGCATCAATCAGGAAGACGTAAAGAGCTTTACCATCTTGCAGCCCCCTCTCGCTCTTCAAAGAATGTTTGCGGACAGAATAGTCAAAGCGAAAAGGCACGTCAAAACTCATATTCAGGCTGTGTGCCAGTATGATGCGCTCTTCAAATCGCTACAAATCCGAGCATTTCAAGGAGAGCTTTGAAATGAGAGGCCAGCTCATTGACGCATGGGATCAGGCCCTCGTAGATATTTGGGCTCCCCTCTATGAACAGGAGGGGGCACCGCTCGACTTGTTTGCATCCCTTTATCCGGAGCTTGCAAGGACCCTCCTGGTTGCGCCAACCGAAGACGATCTCCTGACAGTCTCCAATGATGCAGGCCTATCGCGTCAAAAGTTCTTTGAGACGCGTCCCGCTGATTTCGCAAGCGAGTTTTCGTTAACCCGCTTTTGGCAAAGTGCCTATGAAGTTCTGTCAGACACTGGCCCTGATTCTTTGGTGACGAACTATGAATCGATGACAAGGACCTTTCTTGATCGATACAATCTGCGATATCGAATCGTTTCTCCCTATCGTATGGTCCCGCGTCTACCTGCACTTCTTGGTGGCATGATCGAAGAAGTCGAGTTGAGAATCTCCAGCGATCCGGATCTTTGCGAACTGCATCAAGCTGCCGAACTGGCATTTGAAGACTTGTCGACGAACGGGCGACCCGTTGACATCCGAAATTGTATTGCAAGGGTTTGCAATTTTGCGGAAGGACTTGCGATTCGTATGCCCGGAGTAACCGAAAAGACCTTAGGGGCTGCAACCAAACAAATGAAGTTCTGGCCTCATGCGACAGTTCGAAATGCGCTGACTTCTCTGTACGGATTCTGTTCAGATTACCCAGCTATCCGCCATGGCGCGAAGAGTGACGGAAAATTGCGAGAGCTAGAATTGAGAGACGCTCTCATCATCTCAATGGCATTACTGGGCTTCACAGGTTACCTAACCGAACTTGATTTTGAGAAAATTCTCGGGATCAAAGCGAGCACATAGCGATGAGCAATTTTGCCTTCCTGCAGTCCGAGTGGCCGCTGGTCTTTGAATCTGCCGCGAAGGCGGAGTCGCTGGTATATCCCGATCCGCGTTCTTCCTGTTTCTATGCCCGGCGGGCGCTGGAGTTTGCCGTGCAATGGCTCTACCGCGCCGAGCCTGCGCTGACGCTTCCGTATCAGGACTCGCTCGCGGCGCTCTTGGCCGAGTCCACCTTTCTCGCGCTGGCGACGCAACGGATCGTGACCAAGGCCAAGCTCATCAAGGACCACGGTAACCGCGCAGTCCACACCCAGAAGGTGATAACCCAGTACGACGCGCTGGTGGCCAGCCGGGAGCTGTTTCAGTTCACCTACTGGATGGCTCACCGCTATGCGCGCAGTGCGCGGCCCGCGCCGGAACTCAGCTTCGACGATGCCCTGTTGCCGAAGACCTCGCCCGTTCCCGCGCAAACGCAGAAAAAGCTCGAAGAGCTGGCCAGTTCGCTGGCCGCAAGGGAAGAGAGCTTTGCCGCACTGCTGCGGGACAAGTGCGCCCTGGACGAGGAGTTGGAGCGGCTACGGGCCGAGGTGGCGGCGGCCAAGGCCGCGAACGCCGCCACTCCCGACACCCACGATTACGACGAAGCTGCGACCCGCGACGCCTTTCTCGACCTGCTTTTGAAAGAGGCCGGGTGGGCGCTCGATCAGCCACGGGACCGCGAGTTCCCCATACAGGGGATGCCGAATACCGCCGGGTTGGGCTTTGCCGATTACGTGCTGTGGGGCGAGGACGGCAAGCCGCTGGCCGTGGTCGAGGCCAAGCGCACGCGGCGCGGCGCGGAAGAGGGCCGCCAACAGGCCAAGCTCTACGCCGATGGGCTGGAGCAGCAGTTTGGCCAGCGTCCGGTGATCTTCTACTCGAACGGCTACGACCACTGGATCTGGGACGACACGTTTTATCCACCGCGGGCGATACAGGGATTTTTGACGCGCGATGAGTTGGGGCTGGCGATCGACCGCCGCACCACGCGCAAGGCGCTGGATACGGTGGCGACCGACGCGGAGATTGCGGGCCGCTATTACCAGGAGCGAGCCATTCGCAAGATTGCCGCGGTGCTCGAGAGCAGGCAGCGCAAGGCCCTGCTGGTGATGGCCACGGGCAGCGGCAAGACGCGCACCGTGATTGCGCTGACCGATGTGCTGCAACGGGCCAACTGGGTGAAGCGAGTCTTGTTTCTGGCCGACCGCAATGCGCTGGTGGAGCAGGCCATCAAGAATTTTAAGAAGCATCTGCCGGGCAGCTCGCCGGTCAATCTCGTCAAGGAACGCGACGAGGATGGGCGCGTTTACGTCTGCACCTACCAGACGATGATGGGCCTGATTGATTCTATGAAAGGCGAGCAGAGGCGCTTTGGGCCGGGGTATTTCGACCTGGTGGTGATTGACGAGGCGCATCGCTCGGTCTACAAGAAATTCGGCGCCATCTTTGAGTATTTCGATTCGCTGCTGGTGGGGCTGACGGCAACTCCCAAGGATGAGGTGGACAGAAACACCTACGGACTCTTCGAGCTGGAGAGTGGCGTGCCGACAGATGAATACTCGCTGGACGACGCCATCCACGACAAGTGGCTGGTGCCCTCGCTGTCGGTAGCGCTGCAACTCAAGTTTCCCCGCGAAGGCATTGTCTACGATGACCTGAGCGCCGAAGAGAAGGAAGAGTGGGACGCGAAGGAGTGGGATGAGGATGGCGGGGTTCCCGGCAGTGTGAATGCAGAGGCGGTGAACCGCTGGCTGTTCAATGCCGACACCGTCGACAAGGTGCTCGAACATTTGATGACAGAGGGGCACAAGGTGGCGGGCGGCGACCGGCTGGGCAAGACGATCATCTTTGCGAAAAACCACGCCCATGCGGAGTTTGTCGCCAAGCGATTTGACGCGAGCTATCCACACCACGCGGGGAAGTTCGCGCGCGTGATCGACCAGAAAGTGGAGTATGCGCAGAGTCTGATCGACGATTTCACGATGATCGATAAGGCTCCGCACATCGCCATCTCCGTGGACATGCTCGATACCGGCATCGATGTGCCGGAAGTGGTGAATCTGGTCTTCTTCAAACAGGTACGGTCGAAGACCAAGTTTTGGCAGATGGTGGGCCGTGGAACGCGACTCTGCCCCGACCTCTTCGGCGCGGGCAAGGATAAGCAGAACTTCTACATCTTCGATATTTGCGGCAACCTGGAGTTCTTTCGCCAGCAAACGCCGACGGTGGATGGAAGCAGCAGCGCGGGACTGAGCGAGCGCATCTTTGGGCAGCGCGTGGAACTGATTGCCGAGTTGGACCGAGTGCTGATGCATGAGCAGCGGGATGGCTTGGCTGCGTTGCGAGCTGTGACTGCCGCACTGTTGCGCGACCAAGTCGCGGCCATGCCTAGCGACAACTTTCTGGTGCGCGCCAAACGTCGGCTGGTGGAGAAGTATGCCGAGGCCGGGGCGTGGCAGCAACTGGGCGTTGTCGAGCAAGGGGAACTTACGCGGGAGGTGGCGGCACTGCCCACTGCGCTCGTGGATTCGGATCAGGACGCAAAGCAGTTTGACCTGCTGCTGCTCAATTTGCAACTTACCGTGTTGCGGGTGGAACCTCGCTTTGAGGGCCTGAAGCAGGATGTGATGGCGATTGCCAGCGCCCTCTGTGAGAAGGAAGCGATTCCCATGGTGCGCGAGCAGATGGCGCTCATTGAAGAAGTGCAAACTGAGCAGTTCTGGGAGGCTATCACGGTTCCGGAGCTGGAGCAGGTGCGATTGCGGCTTCGGGCACTGGTGAAGTTTCTGGAGAAGAGCAAACGCGAATCGGTCTACACCGACTTTGAGGACACCCTGCGAGGAGCTGAGGTCGTTGCTCTGCCGGGCATTTCGACGGGCGTCGATCTGGAGCGCTTTCGCGAAAAAGCCATGGCATTCCTTCGCGACAAACTGGAAGAGCCAGCACTGCATAAGGTCCGATGGAACGAGCCGCTCACAACGGCAGATCTGGATTCACTCGAGAAAATGTTGATCGAGGCCGGAGTCGGAACAGCGGAGCAAGTGCGCGAAGTTGCAAAGGAAGAACAGGGCCTCGGACTCTTTCTGCGCTCCCTGGTAGGCCTGGACCGCGGGGCAGCCAAGCGGGCCTTCTCGCGATTCGTGGAAGGCAGAGAACTCAACGGCTCACAGCTTGACTTCGTCAATCTGCTGATCGACCACCTCACGCAATGCGGATGGATGCGCCCGGAACAGCTTTACTCGTCGCCGTTTACAGATGAGTTCACCGCTGGGCCAAATGCCGTGTTCTTGGAACAGGAAGCGATTCAGTCATTGGTGGCTACCCTGACCACCATTCGACAAAACGCGGCCGGCGCTTGAGGAGATGCCGATTCGATCTGTGTTTTGCTTCATCCTGCAGCCCTCATGTGCGGTTCACCGGAGACTAGGCCCATGGCGCGTGCGCACCGCTTGGGCATCCGTAGCAAAATCACATCACGCTACATAGCTCGCTTGACGCTTCTTAAGGGCGTTGAGCAAATCCTCGCGTCGGTCCAGAGCGTCCTTGGGAGCGACCGGCTTCGGACCCGAGGGCCCGGGTTCATTGATCCAGCCATTGGGAAAGTGGAACCACGCAGCTATCTGCCACGAATTCTCCATTGGGCCGAAGGCCTTCAAGATGTCTTGGATAACGGGCAGAGGTTGGTAAAGGTTGTCGAACTCGTAGCGCGGGAAGTACTCTTTGCCTTCGAAAACGACACTGAATATCCATCCTTGGCGTTTCCACACCACGGCCTGGCTCACCGTCTCGGCGGCGAGCCATTCTCCTTGACCGAAGACAGTCCGAATGGTCCTCATCCGATCGACATTTTGCTCGTCGTTGATCTCATCCATGCCGCCCACTTCCATCGCGATCGCATGGATTCTACTGCCGATTCGTTCTCTCACGTCGGCAAAAACATCGCCTTCAGCCAGGCCGTTCTCTTCGCCTGCCTCAACTGCAGCCCGGATGGCGTCGTGCTTGGCTTCTTCTTCGACCACGTCCTCCCCAAGATCGCTGGATCCTCTGAAAAGCCTAACCAGTTGCCACCGAGACGGATCTAATGTCGCCAGCGCCATTGCCAGATCCAGCGCCGGTACCTGGCCATCTACACCAGCCTCAACCGTGAGCCGAGCCACCTCCTCAGCAAACGCATTCGCCCGATCAATCCAATCCTCTAATGTGCTCATTGCGCGTCCCCCTTAGGCGACAATGCCCTTGGTCAGCTGGATCTGCTCTGTCAGCCGAGCCTGCAAGCGCGGCGGCCATTGGCGGTGCAAATGGCGTCGATCGGCCGGATCTCCAACGTAAAATGCTGTGGCTGGAGGAACCATTGCTGCGCGTTTTGTTGGTCGCCATCGAACAGATACAAAGCCTTCTTCATGAGGCTCCGGGCTATGCCCCTTAATCATCAGGATTGACGTAAAACACTTCCCGACCGAGTGTGTGAATCAGATTAGCAAGCTCCCGATATTCGGGGGTCCACTCGCTGGCCGGTATTCTCTTCGTCAGGCCTTTCAGTTGGTGAAAGGCCCTCTCTGCTTGCTCGAACCGTTCTTTCCAATCACTCTTCATAAACCAGTCGGAAAGTGGGACTTGAATCCACGACTCCATGCCTCCAGACGTTCGTCTTTCGATTTTGCCATGCTCCGCCACATCAGGCATTTTGAACGACCGACCACTATAGATCCACCACGCGTATCTGGTCGGCAGGCTCATGTGGTTTATAGCGCTCGTTCAGATACGCGGCGTTGACGAAGCGAGTGACTCCGTGCTCAAACAACCCCGCGCCGCCATGAATATGACCAAACAAATGAACTCGGGGCTTCTTCTCTTCGACCGCTTTCCGTAACTCTTCGCATCCCAGGTGCACTTCTCCGGGCGCAGTCTGATCGAGAATTCCAAACGGCGGACCATGGGTAATGAGGACGTCCAAGCCGCGAGGAATTTGGTCCCAGTACTTTTTGGCCGCTAATCCGCGAGGATACATGAAAGCCCAATTCAGAAATTCCGGTGTGTATGGCGATCCCCAAAAGGAGACGCCATCGATCACAATCGCTGCATTTTCAAGGTAAGTTGCATTTGTTAGAAGCGAGCGCGCAATCTTTGGGGCAGCCTGGAAATATCGGTCATGGTTGCCGCAGCAGACCACGCGGTGCCGGAAATTCTGCTCACCCAGCCATTTATTGAAGGAGAGAATTTCCTTTGAGTCTAATCCTGAATTCATAACGTCTCCCGCGTGGACCAGCACATCACCATCCGGAAGTCGTTGAATTTGATTGTGGAGACCGTGTGTATCGGAAATCACGACCAATCGCATTGATTCTCCTAAAGAGACGCTGGCGTTCGGCACATGTCAAACCACGTTCCATCGACGCTGGTTTTCAGAGATGATCAGCAAGTGACTCAACGGTGCTATCGTCTGGCATCTGAGTGACCATTACCGGAACCGGACTGCCTTCCGCACCCGCTAACCGTACGGCATCGCGCGTCTCTCGCACGCTATTCACGATGATCGTTCCGTCTGGTCGGGTGTATGCAAATCCGAAGGCGGGCAACTTTACGTTCTGCTCCATCTTCTCGACCGACTCATTCTCTCCGCCTGACAATGCATCATTTGTGGCCTCAAGGAGTGTCCCGTCCTCTTCCTCGTTATCCAGGTAATTGACGTTACCGATCAACCCAAGTCTTCGCGCCCAGTCGTTCGGTATTCGAACGGACACAGAGCCTGAGCCAGTCCCCGCGTCAAGATAAGCACAATTGCTTGCCTCGAACGGAACGCCACCAAGCTCAAGATAGATGTAGTTGTCATCGAAGACCTCGTTGTAGAGATGAAACCATCTCCCCGGTGTTTCTTCCTCGTTGTGGTATTTGATCGACGATTTCGTGCTCACGGTTTCCTCCTGTTGGTAATAGAGATCGTCTCTGGTCCAACGGCCAGAGTTGGCGGCCCGTTGGTCTCGTGATCGTCTTAGCAGGGATTGTCCTGCTCCGGCGCAATGGAGCCGTCGATGCATCGTCATGGTTTCCCCAGCCTCAGTTCGTCGTCGGACTGATACTCTTGGCACCTCCGGATGTCTGCTTTCCCGGGTGATCTGCGCGATTAATCCGTCAAGATCAAGCGGCGGGTCGGGATCGATAGTCACGGAGACTGTTCCCGTTCATCAAGTAGAGCTCGCATGACTTCACCGCCAATGGTGCGGCCAGCGGGCACTTTCAGGAGTTTTTCTAAGTCCGCAGATTCTTTGGGCAACCGCATTTTGCCCGCGGTAACAAGCAATAGTTCTTCGTCGCTGGCATCTTCGGCCGAAAACGGGATGAGCTTGGCCACGGGAAGATTCCGATAACGAATTACGATTTCTTCACCGCATCTGACGAAATTCAGATACTTGCTCAACTGATTTTTGAGCTCCGCTGCACTTACACTTCGCATGCTGCACCTTCATGACTATTGCCATATCGAGAGTTGAGGGGAAGCTGGTTGACCGTTAATTCGGCAGGCTCCCTTCTCCGAGGAGAATGCTTCGCTACAACCTCTGTTAGGTCAAATACCGATAAAAAGGGGGATGACCTTATCACCATTCACGATGCCGAGGTCGTTCCGTTTCTCTTTCTCTTCTGCGTTATCTTCAGGATCGGTAGCCGGGACAACCACTTGGTGTTTTCTGCTCGCCGCGCCTTTTGTGTCCAACTGATTGCATATCGCACAGTGGGGTTGAAATCCAGGTACTCACCATACTTAAAGTTCCCGCAGCAAGGCCGGTCGTGATTACCACGCACCACAATTCCCTCAAGTTTTCTCGCTAGCTCAACCACCTCATTCGGGCTTGCGCCATAGCCAACAACATCACCTAGATTCCACACGGTGTCATACTGGGGCGCGGCGGCAAGCACCGCTTCGACGGCCGGCAGATTGGCATGAATGTCGGAGATGACAAGGGCGCGCATTTTGGCTTCACTTTCGTATTTTGACTTTCTTCTCGTCTCTGAGAGGTGGCAGTGACGCGATTGCTGTGCGCAGTTTAGGGTTTCGAGCCGGAGCCGGGCCGAGGAGGAGCTTCGACAACGCCAAATCTTCACGCTGTGCACGATCGGCCTGTCCGCTCTTACGCGCCTGACGGCGAGCTGGACCGGGTTCCCGGCTCTCTCTGCTCATCACAGCCTCTGTCATCTTGGTTACCCTTGCTCGGCTCCTGAGCCAACTTGGTTTGCCTGCGTAGAGCATCGTGACCCGCCACAACAGATCGAGGAACCACTCGCTTCCCTCACCGGGCGGAACCATGATCACAAACCCATGCATTCCGGCTGTGAGTTGGGCGTTGGGAACGATTTCGTCCGCGATGCCCTCGATCAGAATTACTCTTTCGCTATGGATACCTGGCATACTCCCTCTTCTGGACCGAATCACGATGCGTCGTCGATGATCCTCACGTTTTACGATGGAGTCTCGACCGATACTCTGACGCCTAAATGCATTGATCACGACAGCCTCCGTAAGATTCGGGCAGCAAGAGCCTTGAGTTACTGCACGAATAGTGCCAGGGACAGAGCTTCCTCCTGCGCACGCTTCAACGGAGAACTACTCGATCTGCTCGTCAACCCGGGGTGTCGTCCGCCACTGAAGAAATACGTCCTGGGCAGCGCTAGCGGGGTCCTGATCCAGGTCTTGGACGTACACCCGTTCTCGAAAATCTCCGACGCTCATAAGGACGTATAGCTTCCCGTCGTGAGAACTGATGGCATGCGAGACGTCGCAGATCATCGGACACTTCAACCTCTCTAATTCGAGAAAGAAGCTCCGCAAATACCCCGCAGGTCCGTCCTCTCCCGTGATGATCGTGCCTTCCGGAGCTGAAGCCGATCTGCTCTCAAATCTGGTCATTGGAGGCTGATTCCGTTCGAGCGATTGATCCAATTCCGGCTCAAATGCGACGAGAGTCCCGTCCGTGAATTTAGCGCGACCAAAGCCGGGAAACTCCAACCAGCCATGCAGGGCTACGTCAGAGCGTTGCCCAGTGAAGACCGGTGTCATCATCCCTGCTAATCGCCCCCAGCGCGGAGCGTTCGGATCGCTACGATCTTCGTAGGTACACTCCAAGAATTCCAATCGTCCCGTCGGAGTGATCTCGTACGTGGATCCCGGAAAGACTGGGTGCAAGCTTTGCGTGCGATGCGTCTCGCCTTTATGGTCCCCGAACAGGTCGTTATTGCAGAGAACATCATCAACAACTCCCATAGCTGTCCCCTTCCTTGCGCTCATTCGGCATACCCTCGCCGACGTCGTGGTGGTGGTGCCCCTTTCGTCGTTGTTACTTTGGCGCCCGAAACCGCTGCGGATACGGCTCTTGGGCGCGACAATAATAACTCCGTCAATGCATCGACGAGCTGTTCGAACCTGCGGCGCTGAATACGCGCGCGGATCTCCGGCAGCTTATGCACCACATGCCAGAGGATCGGACCGTACATTCTGTAGCTGGCCTCATGCGAGAAGGTGATGAGGATTGCCAAGGTATTCCGGGGAACTCCTCGCAACCAGGCCGCGATCTCCTCGCCCGTGCCCATGGCCACCTGATAGGTTCCCGGAATATGGAGCGGGAGCCGTTCTTGCTCGCCGGGAAACGCATGATCGCCAACGAGTTTTGATTGTCTTTGCCTGGACCGTGGTTCTATTTTGGATTTCCGATCCGTACGTGTAGCCATTTCGCTCTGTCCTTCTGCCTCTAGGCAAAAATGCCCTCCGCCAGCCGGATCTGCGCCGTCAGGTGAGCTTCCATTGCGCGGCGGCCTCTGGCGGTGCGGATGGCGTCGATCGGCCGAACCTGCACCGTAAAACGCTGCGTCTGGAGGAACCATTGCTCCCCCCTTTGTTGGTCGCCATCGAATAGATACAAAGCCTTCTTCATGAGGCTGGGAGGGATCGGCGTGGTGATCTTTGATTTGCTAGTCTTCTTCTGCGCCATCGCTTGCTCCTAAATACCAATCAACTTCGACACAAGCTTGCCATCGCTATCGACAAGCGCCAACTGGTTCCCCTTCTGCTTATGCTCCTGAACGACGTCAAGCACGGCCAGCAGCCTGCGTAGGACGCAAGCCGCGCCGGCGCCGCAATTGGGTGGGCCGCAGAGAGATTCGAACTCTCAGCCCCGCTCTACCGCGGCGGGATGATTCCCGTGCGCGAGTCTTACGTCGCGTTTCAACATGCGGCCCAAATTTCACTGCTCTGTTTTCGCTCCTGCCGATAGGCAGCTATCGATGCTCGCAATTCGGGGGCTACTCGTTCATACGGCATCTCCCGATACTGATTTGCCCGTTCCATTTGACTTGGCTTGTCATCGAGCTTCGGCCTTACGGATCGAACGTGCATTTGTAGATCAATTACGAACTGTTTAGCAAGCCTGAGCTTGCCCGCCTTCACGAGCTGTTCAAGAGCCTTGTTAGCGAGTGGGGTAATTGCCTGTGCCAGAAATGTTCTTCAGTCTCAGCATTTCCGAGGAAGAATGCGGTAACGCAACACGCATGGCGGCGATATGGGCATCCCGCGGTGACTTTGAAGATGCGCTTTCGGTTCGACGCCTTTCTTGATGGCCACAACCTTGCCTCCTAAATCGCTGAGCGTTAGGTGTAAGCCAAGCTCGTCCTACTTTCGAAATCTTTAAATCCTACATCTTCGACGCCTTGTCGATTTGGACCAGCATCTCGTGCACTCTATTCCGGCCATCTGAGGTGGCGAGCATGTCCGCCAGCGTCTGATCGTTGAGCCGTGGATTCGGCCTATTGAACCAGGCGTGTGCTTCATTCTTGCTCCCGAAAACGTTCTCGGCTTCTCGAATCAGAATCATCCGAAGCTTCGCTTGATCATCGCCAGATGATCCCGCCTTCCTCTCGCGCCGTCCATGCGGATCGACGAAAGGTTTTCTTTTTTCGTACTCATCAAGAATTTGTGGAATCTCCAGACGTCCAGCGCTACCCACCAGCTGGCTCGCCGACCGCGACAGACTTCCTGGTATCCAAATATCCTCCTCTGGGCCGTATCGCGAGAGCGCTGCAATAAGTTCGCTTACGGTCGCCACACGCGATGGCACTGGCCTTGGATCATCCGCCTTCTTCAATTCGGCGCGAATGCCGAACTTGTCTCGCTGTTCCATCACCCTCTCCTGTAGCAAACCTTTTATGCGTCCACCCGCGACGCCTAAGTAGAGGCGCATGACCGCCGATCATTCCAAGTGTCAGCGCACGTTCTTAGGGGACGAGGACAACACACAGCCGCGCGACTTTGCGCTTGTGTCCCTATGTCCGCGTTTACGCGACCGGATTTCGGCGAGAATTCCGTCAGAGTGAGCCACCGCAGCCACGTAGAGTTCGAAGGCCTGAGGCTCTTCCGAGGGATTCAATAATGCTTGACTCCAGTTAGTTGCCCGAGCGTGCCGCAAGTAGCATGCGATAATTTCTAAAAGTTGCCCCAATTGTTTGTCGTCAAAATCAGAGTAAGGTCCCCTCTCACCCCCGAGAACGGGGGGCTCATCCGGCCGAGTTCGTTTCGCCGAACCTTTTTTCTTGACTCTGTCAAGGGTGCTGGACGTTCCGTCTGCGTCACCTAAGCTGCTTCCCTTCGCTGAGGAATCCATACCTTGGATCACCTTCTGTTCTGTGAAATCGACTGAGTTCAGTGGGGAGGCCGAAGCTCGGGCCGACCCATATCCGTGGTCCCTTACCTGATTGAAAAATGTATCGTATCCAACTTGATACCCTTCCCAAGGGTTCAGGGAATGTGCACTATAGTGCACCCTTCTCAATAAGGCTACAGCCGATGATCTGTATATGTCCACTGATATCCGAATTGAGTTCGGGAACCGAGTCCGTGGACTACGAAAACAGCGTGGACTGACGCAGATGGATTTAGCGATCGGTCTAGGGGTGGGTCGCAGCTACCTATCCCAGGTCGAACGGGGGCTTCGCGATCCCGGTCTCAGATTGGTAAAGTCGATCGCGGACGCGCTGTCAATGCCACTTTCCAAATTGTTCGAGGGTCTCTGATTCGACCCATGGCGTCAACTTGATCCCCCGGAACCGTCGCGCTCGGTATTTGGACCGGAGCCCCGCAGACGCGGCTATAGGCCCACCTGCGCGGTTTGCATGGTCTCCAACGATCTGCTTCTTTCCACGGCGACCTATGTTCGATTTTGCTAGGAACTCGCCCCTGGGAATTCGCCTCGCGGACACCGATCTGTTAGCAAATCCAGCCCACTGCAGCGTAGCAGAGGTGGCCTAGTGGGTAGCTGTGTTGTAGCTATGAAATCGCAGGTGAGTGCGGAAGGATGGAATCAATCGCTTTGTAGATGGTCTTGTTTGCGGCGGCTTTGCTTGAGACGGTAGCTGTCGCGGTCCATTTTCAGAATGCGCACACGCTAAGTAGGTTGGTCGGAACACCTGTTCACCGTTCGGAGCCGAGAACTTACGTTCACTCCTCGAAGGGAAGATCTCTAGCCAGAAGCATTGATCCGCACTTTTGCGGCTGGCTGAACCATACAAATGAGCACATCCCACTATGATCGACAAATTCCAGACAGCCGAGGATGAGCCAGTATGCCGCGTCGAGACAATCGGGTCACCGAGGCGGTCAAAACTGGAGTCGCGGTAGAGGTCGAACCGCCAGGCGGTCGCAAGCCGGGCGCCGGCAAGAGTTTGGCGTAGGGCAAATTGTTGGTCAGCTCTGGCCGGGAACTGCTGTACTGCATGAACGCCAATACCGCGCCCGCCGGCATGTGCCCATACAGCATCATGCCCGTGGCCTTTCCGAGAACTCGCCCCAAAAGGCATTCGGTGTGGTCTTGCGACAACTGCGTTTGGACAATGGCTATTCCCAGGATTCCTATGCCCACCAGACCGGTTATCACAGGAACTACATCGGACAGCCAGAACGTGGAGAAAAGAGCCCGTCTCTCAAGGCGCTATTTGATTTTGCAGGGAGTTTTGAACTCAAACCTTCTGAACTGCTTAAGAAAGTTGAAAAGCATCTGCGGCACGATCGGTAGAGATTTTCGTTTACGCTGGTGCAGAAACATGAGTCGGCATGCAAGTGTCTCGTGACCTGGGCAGAATTCAGGATCCTCCACAATTCCTGCTGCTCGGATCTGGATGCCGGTGGTCATGCCGCTTCCTGCGCGTCATTTGGACGAGTATAAGAATCCGAAGAAGAGTCTCAGCAGTACCGCGTTGAGCTTGGAATGCAGGTAGTGAATAAACGGCGAGTAGCCGTTTCCAAAGATCAACTTTGGACTACGGTAAAACCAAATTGCGGTGAGGCAGTGGATGACGGTAAGAGCACGGAGAGCAGACGGTTACAATCGGGAGCAGCGAGGACAGCACACCTTGCAACAGGCTCCATTTCCAAAAAGCTGCTAAGGACTTTGCGGGTGATTAATAGAACATGGATCGCAGCCTGCAAGGCTATCTGTGCAGGCTGCGATCCAGCAATTCTGGCGAAATCCAACTTAAAACCTTTCCGTAAATGCGAACTTCGCGGCGCAGTATGGAGCCAAGCATCGCCCGCGTTTCAGATTTTGACCCTGATGTCTGCCAGTCAGAAAGAGGGATCTCACTCGATCGAGGGATGAAGTGCGTGTTTCCAGTACGCAAGACAACACGCCACAGTTTTGAATCGCCTGGACTACTGTGGAACTCATCAATGAGCTGTAAATCGAGCTGTCCTGCCAATAAGCCCGGCTTATCCGGTGGTGTTCTGGACTTATCCTTCAAGAAGTTCCTCATCCATTCAGTCGCGCTGGCTTCGATATCGTAGTCTCTACCGGATGGTCTTAACTGGAACGGGAGCCTCTCAAAGAACACGACAACCAGCTTCTTTACTAATTCCTCGGGATCATCTGCTGTCCGGTCGACAATCACTGCAGGTGAATCCTCAGTGAACCACGGAAATTGACCTGAGAACCTTAGGCACACTACAGATTGTGGATGAGCGAGAAGGCCGACGGGGAACGGAAGTTCTCCATCAGGGCCCCCGACAACGAATTCGCTCCAAGATAGATTCCGATCAGTGATGATCGGAATCTTGAGAACAGGTTGTGCCGAACTCATCGGGGGAGATAACTCGGCCTGAAAATCTGATTTTAGGCTCTCCAGATCGAATCCAGCCCGGATCCAAAACCATTTCCTAAGTGCTCGAGACGGACAGATCTTTGCCATTTCAATATTTCAATAAGCTTTTCCGTGGAAGGCCGCTCTGAAGCGCCATTCTCCCATTCCACTACCTGCGGCCTACTCACATGCAGCGCTTCGGCAAGTAGCCGTTGAGAATACCCCAGCCCGGAACGAAGTTCCTTTATCTTCGACGCCAATTCGGAGTCTGCACGTCCGGACATGCGTGTTCGGGTCCTCGTCTTCGATGATCTGCTCGCAGGGTACCAGCGGCGCAATCTTATCCCAGTTCGGCCAGCGCCTGTACTTGCGCTTGCTTATGAGAAGGACGGTCACCGATCTGTAGTCGTCGGCGCAACGCACGGCGTACCGCGTCCCCTTGGGCAATGGGAGCGAACTGGTTAGGTGGGATAGCCGCCTGTTGGCCTGCATGGTATTTCCGCGGCGTCTGTCGAGAATAGCGTCCGTTTCTTCCTGGCTACCCATGCGCGTTCCCTCAATCCTGATTTTACTGTCAACAGGGCGAAAAGCCTCGTAACAAGCCTCTACGATGCCCTTGCACGAAGGGGGATCGAATCTGACTTGCCGGACGTTGTCAAGAGTCAAGAAGGCAGCAAGAGCTCAATCTCACGTCGCCCGTACCTCCCGCATTCAAGCGTCGAGCGCCAATTTGAGGGCTGGATTGCGGATCCCTTCCCTGACAGCTTGGTGAATCTGTTTCCGAAGTTGAAAATGCCGACCACCCGATAAGCAGCCAACAGAAAACGCACGCTCACGCCGCCGCCCTGTCACTTTGCAATTTATTTGGCGTAGAAGTTTGCGCGCTATTTGGCGTACTCTTCGTGCATGGATCAACTGGCGGGGCTCACGGAAGAAGCCCGAAATCTCGCACTTGATCGGTTCCGCCTGCTTCAACCTCATCTGGAGGACGATCGCCCGTTGAAGTCGGTCGCGGCGGATGCAGGAATTCCGTTCCGAACAGCTCAACGCTGGGTATCCTTGTATCGTCAATTTGGCTTGACCGCCCTTTCGCGAAAGAGACGCGCGGACACTGGTCGGCACCGCGAGATATCGGCCAAACTCAGAGCGGCCATCGAAGGCTTCGCCCTCCAGAAGCCACCGATGCCAGTTGCGGCAATATGCCGTCAAATCGAGCGGCTGGCAAAAGATTTGAGAGAGGAGCCGCCGAGCTACTGGCTTGTATATCGCATCGTCGTCTCATTGCCGGCCGATCTGGTCACACTCGCCCACGAAGGAACGAAGGCATACAGCAACACATTCGAGTTGGTGCACCGGCGAGAAGCGGATGGACCAAATGCGATCTGGCAAGCCGATCACACGCCGCTCGATATTCTGCTGATCCGTCCCGATGGCGCGACTGCAAAGCCGTGGCTCACCACAGTTATCGACGATTACAGCCGCGCTGTGGCTGGGTACTTCCTCTCGTTCGAAGCGCCGTCAGCGCTGCACACATCTCTGGCGTTACGTCAGGCGATCTGGCGCAAAGAGGACTCTCGCTGGATCGTCTGCGGCATCCCCGATGTCCTCTATACCGACAATGGAAGCGACTTCACGTCCCAACACCTAGAACAGGTGGGAGCAGACTTGAAGATCCGGCTAGTGTTCTCGATTCCCGGCAAGCCCAGGGGGAGAGGCCGCATCGAGCGATTCTTCTCGACCGTGAACGAGATGTTTCTCTGTGAATTGGATGGCTACGCTCCGGCTGGCGGCGTTGTGCATGGAAAACCGACGCTGACGCTCGCAGAGTTCGACGCGAGGTTTCGCGCCTTCCTACTGGACGTGTACCAACGTCGCAAAAATGCGGAAACGAAGATGCTCCCCGTCGAACGCTGGGAGGCCAATAGTTTCCTGCCGCGAATGCCGGACTCGCTAGAGCAACTGGACCTGCTGCTGATCCAGGTGGCCAGGGCACGTCAGGTCCGGGCTGATGGGATTCACTTCCAAAGCTTCCGCTACATCTCAACAACGTTGGCAGCATACGTTGGTGAAACAGTCACCTTGCGGATTGATCCGAGAGACATGGCAGAAGTCCGCGTCTTCCACGAAGACAAGTTTTTGTGCCGCGCCGTCTGTGCTGAACTTGCGGGTGAGACCATCCCGCTCCGTGAAATTCTCCGCGCCCGCAACCGGCGTCGGCGGGAGCTGCGTGGCGTCCTTCGAGATCGTCAGACCGCCGTAAACACGCTGCTTGACCTTAAGCGTGGAGAAATCACGGAGGACAACGATGAGCAACCAGCCAGAGACAAGCCAGCAAGCCGGGCAGCACCCGCTCTCAAGCGATACCGGAACGAGTGACCGCCCTACGTCCAGGTTCGTCGAAACCCTCGGACATCGGCGGTTCACAGAGTTCTGTGATGCCTGCCGCCGGTACCGATACATCGGACTTTGCTATGGAGCGCCAGGGGTCGGGAAGACCCTTTCAGCGCGAAGCTACAGCCGGTGGGAGGCTGTCCGGGATACTGATCCTTGTAGCGAACCTTCGATTGAAGGTCCTGCATTGGCAACGGTGTTCTACACACCCCCCGTTGTGAACACGCCCCGCACAATCAGCAGCGAGATAGAGCGAGCCCGCGATAGGCTGAATCTATTCGCCAGACGCCCGGTGAGACTGGAAAAGGAAGAACGGTTGGAGTTCATTCGCCGAAGGGACATGGAGCATCAAGCAAGAATGCTGTACAAACACGATTGGCTGCAGGAACCGATTCCGCAACTCCAGCCAACGTACGGCGACGTGGCAACGGAATATGCTCTGAAGGAAGCACATATCCCCGATCCAACTTCGCTCATTCTGGTCGATGAGGCGGACCGTCTGCGTATGGCTAGCCTCGAACAGGTCCGGGCGATCTTCGACGAAGGGCAACTTGGGCTGATTTTGATCGGTATGCCAGGACTGGAAAAGCGCCTGGCGCGTTATCCGCAGTTCTATTCGCGAATTGGTTTTGTGCATGAGTTTCGCCCATTGGGCACTACCGAGATCCGGCAATTGTTGGAGCAGCGCTGGACGCCCACTGATGTGAATCTGCCAGTGCAGCCGTGGGCTGAAGATGCTGTAGCGGCCATCATCCGAATTACGGGCGGAAACTTCCGCCTGCTGAATCGGCTCCTCACCCAGATGGAGCGAATTCTGGAAATCAATTCGTTGCAGCAGGTGACCAAAGCCGTTGTAGAAGCTGCGCGTGAGAGCTTGGTCATTGGGCAGTCTTGAGAACCATGCCGATCCAGTGATTGCGCAAACGATCGGTTTTGCACCAAATCAAGTCGTGCTTGTTTACGGGGCTTTTTGCGTTGCATAAATGTATTGCATTACCGATTCGATTGGCGATACATTTGTGCAATGCTTATCGGCTACGCCAGAGTCTCCACCGACGACCAGGACACCGCCGCCCAGGTAGCGGCGCTCAAAGCCGCTGGTTGTGAACGCATCTATCGGGAAAAGGCTTCCGGCGGACGCTGGGACAGGCCGGAACTTCATCGGCTTCTCGATCAAATGCGCAAGGGCGACGTGTTGGTGGTCTGGAAACTCGACCGGCTCTCTCGCTCCCTGCGCGATGTGCTTACCATTATGGAGAGGCTCAGGGATTCCGAAGCGGGGTTCCGCAGCCTCACCGAAGCCATCGATACGACCACGGCAGCGGGACGAATGATGATGCAGATGGTCGGTGTGTTCGCTGAATTCGAGCGTGCCATGCTCAAAGAGCGGACCAAGGCGGGGTTGGATGCCGCCCGCGAGGAAGGTCGCATCGGCGGACGCCGCCCGAAGCTTTCCGAGCGACAGCAGGCTGAGGTTCGAAAGATGGTCACCAAGGGCGATAAGACAGCTGCGGACGCTGCTCGGTTGTTCAAGGTCCACCCGGCTACTGTCTCGCGTCTACTGGCGCGACCAAATTCGAGCAGGGCCACCCGCGCCAAATAGCGTGCAAATTTCTACGCCAAATAAATTGCAAAGTGACAGCAGATCGCATAGAGCTCAGTCAGCGAATAATGCGCGAAGTTTATAGCACACGCCAAAAACCAAAGCAAATTTACTGCATGGACCCTCGAAGGGGTGGTGTGTCGCAGCGCCAACTTCCGGTGCGTAAGCACCGTGTTCTTTGAGGGCAGTAGCAATTACCTTCATGGAACGCGATGCTGATTGCACCGTACAAGCCGGCAAGATGTAGCGAATGAAAGAGTCGTACGGTGAAGGCCCAGCAAGCCACACCGGCTCCGAGTCATGCGGGCACGGTCGCAAGGCCGGATACGAAGCGTTGACAGGAGGAACTACGGGCCAGGTTATTGAACCGCGAAATACCCCTAACTTCAGGACGCCGACGCCCTGACACAACGCGGAAGGCAACATCCAGTCCAGCGTCATTGCAAGCTTGGCTGGAGTCCTGCGCGGTCTATGACCCTGGCACGTAGGGACACATCTTGCACGGAAGTTGGGAGATCCCGGGTTCACCCGCAAGCGGCCAGCGTTTGCGGGACGCATCGGGAAGTCCAAGGACAGGAGCCGATGATGAACGAACACGGGAAGTCGGACAGACCCATAGTACCGAAGAAGTTTCCGAACAAAGCCAAAACACCGGTGGCGGAGGAGATGGAGGGAAGGGGTCTGGCCAAGGGGAATCTGGGCCAGCAAAACGCGTTCCGGACTCAGAGCCGGGTAGACGTGCAAAACGAGTTGGCGCAGATACGACAAACGGCAAAATCGAACAAGGATGTAAAGTTCACCGCTCTGATGCATCACATCTACCGGATCGACACCCTGCGGTTTGCTTACTCGCAGTTGAAGAGGCAAGCGGCAGCCGGTGTGGACGGTGAGACGTGGCAGCACTACGGCGAGGCTCTTGAGGCGAATCTCCAGGACCTCTCCCATAGACTGAAGCGCGGAGCGTACCGGGCTAAACCGGTGCGTAGGGTGTACATCCCCAAGGCGGACGGGCGGCAGCGACCGCTCGGCGTCACGGCGCTCGAAGACAAGCTCGTTCAGAGAGCGACGGTGGAAGTACTCAACAACATCTACGAAACCGACTTCCTCGGCTTCTCTTATGGCTTCCGTCCCAGACGCAATCAGCATAAAGCGCTGGATGCGCTGTGGTGTGGACTCCATGAGCGACGTGTGAACTGGGTGCTGGATCTGGACGTGCGCAGCTTTTTCGATAGGCTGTCGCATGAGTGGCTGGTTCGGTTCCTCCAGCATCGGATAGCGGACCGGCGCGTCGTGCGGCTCATCCAGAAATGGCTGAACGCGGGCGTGCTGGAAAAGGGAGTGCGAACGTTCGCGGAGGCAGGTTCGCCGCAAGGCGGAAGTGCATCGCCGCTGTTGGCGAATATCTACCTCCATTACGTCTTCGATCTCTGGGTTCAGGCATGGCGCAAGAAGCGCGCGCACGGCGATGTGATCGTGGTGCGTTATGCCGATGACGCTGTGATTGGATTCGAGTTCAAGGACGATGCCGAACGGTTCTGGTCGGAACTGAAAGAACGAATGGAAAAGTTCCAGCTTGAACTGCACCCGGAGAAGACGCGACTGATCGAGTTCGGACGCCATGCGGCGGCCAACCGAAAGCGTGCTGGACAGGGTAAACCAGAGACCTTCGATTTCCTCGGCTTCAAGCACATCTGCGGGAAGACGAGGAAGGGTAGGTTCATGGTGCTTCGGCAGACGATTCGCAAGCGTATGCAGGCGACGTTGCAACGGGTCAAGATCGAGCTGCGGCGGCGTATGCATGATCCTGTTCCTGAAGTTGGAAAGTGGTTGAAGTCCGTTGTGAGCGGGCATATCCGATACTTCGGAGTACCGGGCAACCGGTATGCACTGGCTCACTTCCGCTTCACGGTCAGTAACCTCTGGCATCACGCGCTCGAACGGCGCAGCCAGAAGGGACGCGTGCAGTGGGAGCGTATGCAACGACTCATCCGCCGATGGCTTCCTCCGGCCCATATCTGCCATCCTTATCCATCGCGCCGTCTGCGCGTCACTACCTGAGGCAAGAGCCGGATGCGGGAAATCCGCCCGTCCGGATCCGTGCGGGGGGTACGGAGCAATCCGTATCCCTACCGCGACCCTATCCTCCCGGTGCAAAGCACCGCGCTCTTCGGGACGCTAGCCGGGACGAGGATTTCAGGGCTGCCACAGCTTCATTTAGGCCGGTCGGCTACGCTAACAAGAAATGCGCTCCAGCCCAGATTTACCAATTGAAAAACGTGCATTTACGTAAACTCTAGAACATCCTCGACTGAAATCGTACGCCGATTTATACTTCAGCACACTGAACCCAATAGCTTGCTACAGTAAGGCTTATCCCATGATATGCCGGCCTCTGCTCTCTCTCTGCTTCACTTTATCTCTCGTCACTCCATCCCCTGCTCAGCATCCGGGTCGAAACCCGGATCTCCCAATCAGCTCACAAGCTCCCGTTCAGGTTGAACTCCTCGCCTCCCTCGATGTCGGCAAACTAACCCCAGGCGCCTCTGTCTACGCGAAGGCCCGGATCGACTGGAACCAATCTACATGCCATCTTCGTGTTGGATCGATGGTCATCGGTCACGTTGTCGACCTTGAAAAGCGATCCAAACAGAAACCGGGATCCAGCCTCACCATCGCCTTTGACCGGGCAGATTGTGACGGCCATATCACTCCTGTTCCGTTGACGCTCTTCGCTCTTGTTGCCGTTCCGCATGCCGATGAAGGCATCCCTCTGGTAGACAGCGGTACCCGTTTGGGCGCTGCCAGCACCAACCCTCACTTTGGCATGGGAGGCGCTTCCATCGGATCGGCACCTCCTCCTGTGAGCATGAAGGATGACATGAGCATCAGAAAGCAGGGGTCCGAAGATAACACTCCAAAAACAATCGAAGCCGGTCAGGTCATCGGCCTAAAGAAAGTAACCCTCAGCGTCGGTACCGGCCGCGAGGGCGCCTCTGTGCTCTCTTCTTTCAAAGACAACATCAGGCTCGAAGGCGCAACTCAGCTTGTTCTCATGCCACAGTCTGCTATAGTTCCTCATCCTGGTTCAACCCTCGAGGCCAAATCAGAAACTCATTCCATCGCCCCCGAGTCACCCGCTCCAGCGCCCGCGCCTGCTCCAGCTCCAGTACTGCCTCCTCCTCCGGCGCTACCGGAGATCGACGAAACAAGTGTCTGCTCCGACTCCTGTTCGGAGGTCTCCACCGCTGCCAGCACTGTCGCGGCCAACGCTTCCCGCTCTATCTCCGCCGCCCTCCTTGGGTTCTCGCCTCACAACAGCAAAGAGTTCAGTGCCTTCGACTACCAGTCCACGATTACTTACCTCGACTCGCAGAATCTCCTCTTTACCTACGATCCTCACAAACTACGCCATCGTTTTCCGGCCGGCATTCGCACTGAAATCATGCGCACTGTACGCGCAGTTCTTCTTGACCCCGCGACTTTGAAGGTGAAAAAGATCGTCGAGTGGCAAGTTCAGGGAGAGGGGCAGTTCATCTGGCACGCGGCCCCCGGTCAGGTTCTGGTTCATGTCGGGCACGAGCTTCGCCTCCTCGGTCCAGATCTGAATGTTCTCCGAGAGACACCGGTACCGGGCCAGCTTGTCTTCGCGTCAGTGTCTCCCTCCGGGGAGTTCGTGGCCGTGGGCACGCTGCACGAGCGGCACACCCCGGCGGTTCATGCCGAGCTCGTCGTTAACCCTTACATTGAGCCCGAAGAGGACGTTGATATTAGCCTGTTCGACGAAAACTTCGGACTTCTGCTGACTTCCCGTCAAAGCTCCCATCTTCCTCCGCCGACGCTGTCCGATACAGGTGAAGTTCGTGTCACCTTCAACGGAAGAAGTCATTGGCGCATCGAGGAAATTCGTTGGGACCGCACGCAACACATCATCGCGAATCTTACCTCCACTTGTCGTCCCGACCTCGCTACGCCCGTCTCGGGCGCTGTTTTCGTTGTTGGCTGCAGTGACTCACCATTCCAGACCTGGTATCGTTTGCTTCGTCTTGACGGTCATCCCATACTCACCGGCAAAGGATCCTCAGAAGAGATCGAACAGTCCTCCAGCAGCAACAGTCAAAACGACTTTGTCGTTCGAGTTGTTCGCTCCCACGTCTCCAGGTCGAGGGGGGAAACTTTCAAGGAGGAGGATCTTAAGGAACAGGAGATCAGCGTATACCGGGCCAGTGACGGCAAACGTCTATTCTTGTCGCTCTCTCCGGATGTGTCCCTCGCCGAACAATCCTTTACGCTTTCGCCGGATGGCGCTCAGTTGGCGATTCTATCCAGCGCCAACATCTCGGTCTATCCGATAGCCAAAGCCAGCCCCTAGAGGCATGATGGAGCGCAATCAGCAGTTCCATTCGTTTGCCGGCGCGCACTACGCGCAGCTCGACACCAATGAGCGCGAGAAGGTGTCGGCAGCATTCGGCCATGAGGCTTGCCGCGAGAGTGCACAAGCCCGAGCAGTCCATTGCGCCACAGCAGGAGATCGGGCCACGCCGAGCAGGGCCGGACCTTGGAATGGAATTTCTAAACTACCTCCCCCGGATAATTGCACACGGGTTTTGATTCTTCGCATGATTTCGATTGAATGAATTTCACCGGGAGATCTAAAAAAGGCTTGACACTCGACTTCGTCTCGCTTACATTCTGCTGTTAAGTACAAGCCTCATCAAATCATCATAAGTTTGACCGGATAACTCTGGGCAAAGCTATAGTTTTGATTGTATTTTTTTGGCCGGTTCTCACTGCCGTACGAAACGGTCCTTCGCTCCCCACTATTTCCCAGCATAAGCAAAGCGAAGAAGTGTGCGCGTTGTGCGCTTCGCGCCTTCTCTTTAAATCCGTTTGTTGCGGATGAGGGAAAGCTTTGTGCTCTGAAAACCTTCGTCACCGATCAGCTTTAATGAGGTGCTGAAAATGCACGAGCGTAAGTCAGGAAGCGAGATGAGATACATCGATCGAAAGCGGGGCAAGACCGCCCGACCTGCAGTTATGAGCAGCTTGGTGTCCTTCGCAGCCATAATACTTTTGACGTCGCTTGCCGTCGCTGCAAATGGGCAAGGTGTTAAGCCAGATATTCTGCCGCCTCCAATAACCGAGACAGTACCCACTACGACCACCTGTTCCTGTACGAATCCAGTGATAGCTGGGGAATCATATACGTGCTCCGCTACCGTATCGAACGTTGGTACAGGAATGGGAGCTGTTGCCTTCACTCTGTGGAGCGGGTTAGGAAGTTGCACCGTAGGGAATGGTGGTACTTGCAGTATTGGCGGGACGGCCACTTCGACCGTCGGAACCTATTCTGGCTCCTGTAGCTACGGTGGCTATCGAACGACTTCGGTCAACACGACTTTTATATATCAAGCGAGTTCTGGCTCGATTAGCAATATTCAGGTTAATTCCGCGACACCGATACTGAGCTTTGCCTCCATTTCCACGCAGACCTACGGTGTGGCTCCGTTTGCAGTCAGTGCCAGCTCTGCCTCCACCGGAGCAATCACCTATAGTGTGGCCTCAGGCCCCGCCACCATCTCAGGTTCGGAGGTCACGATCACCGGTGCCGGAACGGTTGTCTTGTCAGCTTCGCAAGCCGCCACGGCCAACTACACCGCTGCCACCGCATCGACGAGTTTTACGGTTAATCCCGCCACGCCGACGATTATCTTTGCTGCCATTGCCACGAAGACCTACGGTGTGACTCCGTTTGCAGTCAGTGCCAGCTCTGCCTCCACCGGAGCAATCACCTATAGTGTGACCTCAGGCCCTGCCACCATCTCAGGTTCGGAGGTCACGATCACCGGTGCCGGAACGGTTGTCTTGTCAGCTTCGCAGGTCGCTGCGGGAAACTACGCCGCTGCCACCGCATCGACGAGTTTTACGGTTAATCCCGCCACGCCGACGATTACCTTTGCTGCCATTGCCACGAAGACCTACGGTGTGACTCCGTTTGCAGTCAGTGCCAGCTCTGCCTCCACCGGAGCAATCACCTATAGTGTGACCTCAGGCCCCGCCACCATCTCAGGTTCGGAGGTCACGATCACTGGTGCCGGGACGGTTGTCTTGTCAGCTTCGCAGGTCGCTGCGGGAAATTACGCCGCTGCCACCGCATCGACAAGCTTCGTGGTCTCTCCGGCGACACCGACGCTGAGCTTTACCGCCATTGCCACGAAGACCTATGGTGTGACTTCGTTTGCAGTCAGTGCCAGCTCTGCCTCCTCTGGAGCAATCACCTACAGTGTGGCCTCAGGGCCGGCTACCATCTCAGGCTCGGAGGTCACGATCACTGGTGCCGGAACGGTTGTCTTGTCAGCTTCGCAGGTCGCTGCGGGAAACTACGCCGCTGCCACCGCATCAACAAGTTTCGCGGTCTCCCCGGCAGCACCGACACTGACGTTCGCCACTATTGCAACTCAGGTGTTCGGTGTTGCGCCGTTCACGGTCAGTGCCAGTTCAGCCTCATCTGGAGCAATCACTTATAGCGTGACTTCTGGTCCTGCAACCATCGTTGGCGCAACGGTAAGCCTTACAGGAGTTGGAACGGTTGTCTTGTCGGCATCGCAAGCCGCCACGGCGAACTACACGGCCGCCACCACATCGGCAAGCTTCGTAGTATCTGCCACACCGGTGCCAACCATCACCCCACCACTCTCACTCCCAGAGGGGCCCATAGGAATGGGAATTACCATCACGGGGACAAATTTTGGCTCGACGCAGGGCACAAGCACTGTTTCATTCAATGGGACGAAGGCGACTTCGATTATCAGCTGGAGCAGTACCTCGATTGTGGTAGACGTGCCAACTGGCGCTAGCACGGGCAATGTCGTCGTCACGGTAGGCGATTCCTCCAGCACCGGAGGTCCATCGTTCACCGTTGATCCTCCTTTTACATGCAATTAGAGGTGATGAGACCGATGAATGTTCAAATGTTCAAATCGTTCAGGAAAGTCGCTCTGATTCTTGTGTTTTTATCGGCGATTTCTCTCGACCGCACCATGGGACAGGATCTATCTCCCCAGGTTGCAAGACACTCAGAAGTCTACCAATCAAAGCCGGTGCCCTTACCTCATCTTTACTGGCATTTCCTCATCTACCAGCATCAGTTGGATCAACTCGCGATTGAGCATGAGAAGCATGGAAAGGATGGAGGATGGCTGCATTCCTATTTGCAGAATAAGCTCTCGATAACCGATGACGAGTTCCAGCCAATCCGGGAATCTGCCGATCGCCTCGATTCAGCAATAGCTTCCCTGAATACAAAGGCTAAGGCTGATGTGGCGGCATATAACGCCGCGCGTAGCAAGGAGGGTACCTCTTCACCGGATGCGCACCATTATAGGCACAAGTTGAAGGAATTGACCGCGCAGCGCGAAGCAGCAATCAACAAAGAAATCGACACATTAAATACCACTCTCAGCCCAGAGGCGGCCCAGAAACTTCAGAATTATATTCAGAACACGTTTTCCAAGAATGTGTCGATTGCGCATGTTAATGCAGCTCAGGGAGAGGGCCGGTCGTTCGGACCGGGGGCAACGACAATCAAGGTGCAACCATGAAGCCGGCCGAATGCGTGGTGAAGAAATCCAGAGTATTGTGGGCTGCCGTAAGCGCTTTGTTGTTGACAGCGGCTGTAACGAGCTCGCAAGCCCAACAGCCGATCTCTACAAGCGATGGAGTGGATGGTGTAGAAGTGGTGGACACCATGACTGTCGGCAGCAACGAGATCATTGCCACTGTCACAGTCGATAATGAGGATTACGAGGATATCGACTATGTCGCGGCGCAAGCGCTTCTCTATATCGGAAGCACATCAGTAGGGACCCCTGGCACAGTCGATTACGAATACGACTCTGCTCAGTCGACCGCGACGTCATCTATCACGACAGGACAAGCCTACACTCTTCAGGGTTGGGCTGGTGCGTGCTACTACGTAAGCGGAGATGACGATGATGACGATGATGACGATGACGATGATGACGACCTTGTAGCAAAAGCATCTACCATTACACCGGAGTCTACGGAGCCGCCTAGCGGCGATTGCGATGGAGAATGGCTCGGCTATCTTCCGTTGACGCTTCAGACGGGCGTGCCATCCATAACCAGCATCAGCCCGGCTACCGGGAATGTGGGAGACACTAACAAAACAATCACAGTCACAGGACAAAATCTGCAAGATGAACTCAATGTGAGCAATGTGGCCATCAGCGGTTCAGGGGTATCGGCCTCTGTTTCCAGCCCAGGTGCAACCGACGCCACGGTCACCTACTCGATATCGACGGGAACATCAACATCAACCGGGGCACGGCAGTTCACAATGTCGAATAGCTTTGGCACAAGCAATGCCGAAACTTTCACGATTGTGGACCCATCGCCGACCGTCACGGGCGTATCGCCGAGCACCTGGTCTGCAGGAAGCTCCTATACCGTCACCATCACCGGCACCAACTTTGGAACAAACCCTTCCGTCAGCATCGCTCTGCCGTCGGGAACCATTCAACCCACAACTTCGAATGCCTCTGATACGTCGGTTACGGTAAGCTTTTCTGTTCCTGTGAATTCGCCGTCCGGGGCAGCTCCCGTTACCGTCACCTCCACGGGCTTCAATGGCAGCGGATTCTATCCCGGCAGCTCCGGCAACTTACCTTCGGCTACCAACAACTCGGGGGATGTAGTGGCTGAAACGCCACCGCAGCCAACCATCAACCTTCTCAACGGAACAACGAATTCACCATTTGCCGGTCAGCTCATCTCGCTCTCCGTATCCGCGCCATCGGGCTGGACGCTGAACAGCGAATCGTGGTCCTTCGGAAATCTAGGGGACGTTGTCGCCGGCTATAATGCGAGCGCAACCAGCGGAGCAGTGGTGCCGATTTCTTCCATATCCACCACGGCAGCTACTCTTCCGAACTACTATTACATCGTCCCGGGTCAATCGGAAACAGTCACAGTCCAGGTAAAGTATACTTTGGCGGATGGATCTGCCTCGAGTTCGGTGTCCACCACGCAGACATTTAACGTACAGGGTCCTACTGGTACTTTTCAGCCTCTAGCGTATCTTCAGACTGATGCCTCGGGCACGGTGATCGGCACGGTGTCTAGTTCTGGCGGCTGCACAACGACATTATCCACCCCGCAAGCCAACCCCGCATGTTTGGGGATGGGCAATGCACCGCAGCCCAATCCGGGGGTAGGGGTTTGGTTTAAGGAGTCCATGTCTCCTCCGCAGGCCAATCCAGGAAGATTCATTTGGGTTCAAATCTTGAATTCGGTAACCAACTCACAGATTTCCAGCCCAAACTCTGGTTATACGCCCCCTGGCAATGCTCTTAATCAACTGGATGGTCTATACCCATATCCTTCCAATGCCGACGTCGCTGCGTCTCAACCAACTCCGACAAATGCGCCGTCCAATTATGCCTCCGATGCACCGGCGAGGACAGATCTCTCGGGCATACTCGGCGAAGCTGCGAAATCGTTCGATGCAACGATGTACGTACTGTGGGACCCATTGATTCCACCTACAGGTCAGTCAAGTTGCACCGGTGCGACAGTCAATACCAGTACGAAGCCCTACACGGTTACTCCAAGCCAATGCGCTTCAATTCCAGTACCTCTGGGGGCGATCGATTGGACATGGTCTGCTTGTGCGATCAATGCGCTGGCCCCGGCAGGCACTGGAGCGCACACAAATTCGTGGGTTGTCCAATGTGGAGTTGGTTCGCAAACCACCTATGAAACCAGCGACTACCCAAAATGGGGCAGTTGCTTCAAGTCCACTTTCGGCGGATGTTAAGATCTGTTCCGAAGTAGAGGAGACAATATGCGAGCTTTCCAAACGTATATGTTACGGCTGGTAATCATAGCTGTGATCGCCCCGAGCTACACGCTTTTGAATTCTCAAGACCTTTCAGCCGATGCAAAGTCGGCTTTAATCGCCGTTAGCATTAAGATGAAACAAGGTGATGTCCCATCGGGCCAAAAACCCTTGTTAATATTGACAACGAAGAACATTAGCAAGCAAAACCTTTTTCCAAGTTTGTCCTCTGATTGGCGCCTCCATGTGGAGGGGGAGAAAGGTGAGCCACCGAGAACTTACTATCATCGCCAGGTTCGACATGAGCCTGGTTTGCCAGCACTCGACGACGGTGGACCAGCAAGATATCCACTTAACATAGAAGGAGAAAAGCCGTATGAAGGGATCCCTCCCGGCGAGTCGGATGTCATGCAGTTTGATTTGACAGTTTATTACGATCTCATTCCTGGCCAATACACCGTCTATTTGGAAGTCCAGGACAAGGCTGGAGTTTGGTTACGCACCAATACGGTACATTTCGAAATCCAACCTCCGCCTCAATGACTCGGAGATAGAGCGAAACAAAGGAGCCATGACGCCGATTACAGTCACTTCAACAAATCGAACCTATCCAGATTGTTGTCGTAGAGTGAAGGACGGGGCGTTGGCGTTAAAATGATTCAATTTGCAAGGATCATCTCACGATTCATCAATAGCTGCTTATATCGCAACCAGGCGCACATCGCGTGTTGGACAAAATCGATGCGAATGCTGGAGGCTCCGGGAGCCCCAGAAATATAGGTTCCCGGCATGCCGCCCGCGTAGAGGCCCTCCTGAATCTGGGTGCGAAGCAGGAAGGCGATGCCGTGATCGACAGTATCTTTCACTTGGGTGCGCAAGCTTCCATTGGGTAAGAATTCGAGAGCTGCCAGAAGGCCCTCCAGGCGGGTGGCTGTCGGCGCGGTCCGTCCCATGGAATCGAAGGAGCCGTCGAGCGCTTCATTGGCGGGGCTACGTTCCTGACCTTTCATCAATGCCTGGCATATCTGAACAGCATGTTGCATCAGCTCTTCCCGCGAGGCTGGGGATGCGCTCTGCTCATAGTAGGGCAGCAATTTCGCAGTAGCGATCAGAGCCCAGTGGTCCGGTGGAACCTCTGAAAGTTTGGCGCGGCTTCTGGCTAGATAGGAGAGCGCCCTGACCGCGGCGTTCCGCCATACAGGAGAGCGATCCGCTTCATAAAGGTCAATCAATCCTAAAGCGGCTTCGCCGGGATAATAGAGACTCTCGAAATCTTCGTCCGGGCCTTTCTCTGCGGTGAACTTGCTTACGAAACTGCCGTCGCTTCTCTGCAAAAAGAGCAGAAAGCGCCCCATGGCCTGCAATTGTTCGAGCGGCACCGAATCTGGTTTGGCTTCATTGACGGCAGTCAGCGCGACCAACCCCAGCCCCGTGGCGCCCAAGTCGGCGGCGGAGATTTGGGGTAGCGGCTTCGACCAAACCACCTGCTGATCGGGACGCGTACCCGGTCCAATATAGTTCTGGCGCAGGAAGCTGCTCGCGCGAACCATGGCATCGACCACATGCTGGTCAGGCTGCGATCGTTGCAGCATGGAGAGCGCATAGATCGCGCCCCCGTGTCGCACGATATTGTAGGAACGGCTCTGTTGACCGGAGTCAATATGGACGCGGTACACGAATCGTCCATCCGGGCCACAAGCATGCTCCAGATAATTTGCAGCTAAAGTAATGGCGCGGTCAACCTCAGCCGTAGATGGTACCTCAGGGCCAGAGGCAGGGGCTTTGCTGACCTGCTTTTGAGAGTTGGGAACCTGAGCGCCAGCCTGCAGCGTCCACAGAGAGGCCAATAGCAGGAGCGGTCCGACCTGTGTGGCCATCTGGCGAGTGAGATTCCGCATTCGGAGTGATTTCATCGCTTAATTGCAAGCTTATAGGACTTCAATAAGTCTAAAGCCTGCTCCGCGTGACCTGCTCCCATCTTCCGCACGTTTCTGAGGTAAGTTAACCAGCCGCCTGAGCGGAGGTAAAGTGGAAAACGGTTTGATCGTTTTCCAAGTGGACGGAGTCCACGTCTTTTCCTCGGCTCTGTCTGCGTGCGAACTCTGCTGGCGTCAGGTAATTCAGACTGCTGTGCGGCCTGGTTTCGTTGTACTCGCAGCGCCAGTTGGCGATGATTCTCCTGGCCTCGAACAGATTCTGGAAGCAGTTGATGCGCAAGCACTCTTCGCGGAGCTTGCCGTTGAAGCTCTCCACGTAGCCGTTCTGCGTCGGCTTGCCTGGCTGTGTGTGAACAAGGTTGATCTTGCGTTCGAGATTCCACGCGAGGAAGTGGCGACTGGTCAGCTCCGGGCCATTGTCACAGCGAATCGATTGCGGCAGGCCGCGTTCGGCGATGATGCCATCGAGCACGCGCGTCACGCGCAGACCCGCAAAGCTGGTGTCCACCTCCATCGCCAGGCACTCACGCGTGTAGGCGGCGATCACGTTCAGCACACGAATCGTGCGACCGAAAGCTGTTACGTCGTGTACGAAATCAAGCGCCCACTCCTGGTTAGCCTCGGTGTACACGCCCAGCGCCGTACTGACGCGCACACAGTGTTTCCGCTTCTTGCGGCGCAGCCCCAGGCCGGCTTCACGATAGATCCGGCGCACCCGCTTGTGGTTGATGGACTCGCCTTCTCGCGCCAGCAGAACATGCAGGCGACGATAGCCATAGCGAGGCTTCTCCCGAGCCAGCACGATCAAGCGTTCCTTCAGCTCATCGCCGCTCTGCCGCGGCTTGTAGCGATAGCTCGACACCGGAACCAGCAGCAAGCGGCAGGCGCGGCGCTCGGTCAGCGAAAACTTCCCTCGGATATGCTCGACGGCAACCTTCATCGCGTCGAGCTCCAGCCGTTTTTTTCGATCACCGACTGCAACGCTTCCTTGTCCAGACTCAGATCGGCGACCAGCTTGCGAAGACGCGTGTTTTCATCCCGCAGTCGCTTGGCTTCCTGCGCCTCGCTCACGTCCATACCGCCGTACTTCGACTTCCAGGCGTAGATCGTGTGTGCGCTGACTCCTACTTCCCGGGCCACGTCTTCGGCCTTCCGGCCGGCTTCCATCTGCTTCACCGCCGCAATCATCTGCGCTTCTGTATGCTTGCTCCTCGACATCTTCCGCTCCTTCTCCAATCTACAAATTCGTAGTCAGATCTGTGCGGTTTTTGGGGAGCAGGTCACAAGCTGTCCGGGGGAACAACATTACGATGGTCCATGAACTCCATACAGACTTTCGTAACCAAGATAACAATGCACTGTCGGCGATTCGCTTTTCCTCAGGAGAACTGGATTGGCCTGCGACCAAAGTCTCGCGAGATGAAGGTTTCCAAACACAGACCGGACGCTTCAGGCCTTCGCCCTCCAAGCGTCCCCCAAGCTGTCCCGGAACTATCTCCGAAATACCTAGCCTCGCTATGCTGTGCATGGGCACCGGTCAGTTCGTAGAGCAACGCCCTTTTAAGGCGTGGGGCACCAAAATACCCCTCAGGTTAGAGCTCTTCCTTACAAGCAGGATGTCAGGTTACCCCGGCCTTCTAAGCCGGTGCTCTACAGGTGCCGTATTGTTGGCCCAGCTTGCTACTTCGGGGTGGCGCGGGCGACGTCCCGAGATCGATCGTCACCGGCCCAAGTGGTGCTTTTCACTGCGTTGCTTCCCGTGCACGATGCTCTTCTGGAACTCTTCTCTGGCCTGGACGCGCGTCAAAGCCTCTTGAGATACGGTGTCAAAGCCGTGAGCTGCTTGTCGATTTTGCCGTAGAGTTCGATGGTTTCGTTGTATTGCCTGGTCAAGATCTGAAAGCGATCTTCTAACGCCTTCGATTGCTGTGCGAGTGCGGTCATGCATTGTGTGTAGTGATCGGTCAAACGTGTCTCTCGCTGTTCGAATTCGGCTTCTAACTGCCGCAAGGAGTCGAGCAACAGGGCCTCCACTTCGTTGGGTGTCGTGTTCATTGCTCTCCTCTACTTGGCCGGCTCCGACTCGCCGGTCTTGCACGGTCTTATGGTTTTCACCTGAGGGTCGTTGCTGATGTTGCATGTGGTCCAGTTCGGGTCGTCGATCACCAGATCACCCCTGGTAAGGACTCGTGTTGTATTGTCACACTCACCTTCCGGCCAAACTTCACGCCTTGCCGCTGCGCTCCCTTCACACGGGCGCGGGTGCGCCCCTCCCCCATCAAAAACGCCGCCGCCGATTATCCCAGACCCAGGACAGTAGTTCCTGTAGCGTCAGGGTCAAAGCAAACGAAAGAAGCGGATGGCTGGGAACGGAGCAAACATGCTGAGCCACGTAGCCCAACAGGATGGCCTTGAGAACGGCCTGCGCGAAACTGGGAAAAGTCATATGACACCTCTAGGAGAGAGAAGGAAAGTCGCTTTTGCGAGAATCGCCACTCTCTAGAGGGTGTCTAGTATAGGGGTCGTTTCAGAAAACGGAATGCAGAGTACGTTAAGCCGGTAGAAGAAGTCTGAGGGCCCTGAATTTCCCCGCAGTGACACGGGGATTGTTGCGCCAGACATAATCTCCGGTCAGATTGATGTGCTCCCAGCCGAGCGGCGAGAGGTATTCGAGGAGCGTTTCGTCGAGGCCTGAGCCGTGTTTCCGTAGGACATCGACTGTCCGCTCCAGATAGACGGTGTTCCAGAGCACGATGGCGGCGGTGGCCAGATTGAGCCCGCTGGCGCGATAGCGCTGCTGCTCGAAACTGCGGTCGCGGATCTCGCCCAAGCGGTTGAAGAAGACAGCTCTGGCCAGAGCGTTGCGAGCCTCGCCCTTGTTCAGGCCGGCATGAACGCGGCGGCGCAGCTCGACATTTTGCAGCCAGTCCAGGATGAACAGTGTGCGCTCGATGCGGCCCAGCTCGCGCAGCGCGACCGCCAGGCCGTTCTGTCGCGGATAGCTGCCAAGTTTTCTGATCATCAGCGAGGCCGTCACCGTTCCCTCCCTGATCGAAGCTGCCAGCCGCAGGATTTCGTCCCAGTGAAGGCGTATCTGCTTGATGTTCAGCGGGCCGCCGATCATGGGTTTGAGCGCATCGTAGGCCGCTTTCCGTTTTGGAATGTACAGTTTGGTTTCTCCCAGATCGCGGATGCGCGGCGCGAAGCGGAATCCAAGCAGGTGCATCAGGGCAAAGACGTGGTCGGTGAATCCCGCCGTGTCGGTGTAGTGCTCCTCGATGCGCAGGTCAGACTCATGATAGAGCAGGCCGTCGAGCACGTAGGTCGAGTCACGAATGCCCACGTTGATGACCTTGGAGTGAAAGGGCGCGTACTGATCGGAGATGTGGGTGTAGAAGGTCCGGCCAGGTTCGCTGCCATACTTCGGATTGATGTGGCCGGTGCTCTCGGCTTTGCTGCCAGCCTTGAATCTCTGCCCATCGGATGAAGAGGTGGTGCCGTCGCCCCACCGCGCGGCGAAGGGGTTCCGGAACTGAGCATTGACCAGCTCGGCCAGCGCCGCGGAGTAGGTCTCGTCGCGGATATGCCAGGCTTGCAGCCAGGCCAGCTTCGCATAGGTGGCGCCGGGGCAGGCCTCGGCCATTTTGACCAAGCCAAGATTGATGGCGTCGGCAAGAATCGCCGTGAGCAGCAAGTTCTTATCGGAGACCTGATCGCCGCTTTTCAAATGCGTGAAGTGGCGGGTGAATCCCGTCCACCGGTCCACTTCCATGAGCAGCTCCGTGATTTTGACGTGAGGAAGCAGCTGCGCGGATTGGTCGATCAAGGTCTGCGCGGCGTCGGGAACCACGGCATTGAGCGGCGTGATCTTCAACCCCGATTCGGTAATGACGGCATCGGGAAGATCGTTCGCCTTGGCCATGCGATTGACCAGCGCAAGCCGATCATCCAGCAATTGCAGCCTCTCCCGCAGATACTCCTCGCCATTGGCGTTGATGGCGATGGGCAGCACGTTGCTCTTCTGCATGGCGGCGAACTTCGCTTTGGGCAGCAGGTACTCCTCGAAGTCCTTGAACTGCCTGGAGCCCTGCACCCAGATGTCGGGGTGGACCCAACATTGCTGTCACCGGGGGCAACCCTTCCTCAGTCCCACAACGAGTGATAATGCGTAACGAAGAGATGCATGCCTGCTTCGAAAATCTTCTGGTCACGTTCGGTGAGAAGGCGAGTGGCAGCGAAGCGGCTTTTCTTGACTGCTTCCCAGACGTCAATCGATACCCCCGAGGGACGACCCAAAGGGTAGTCTCCGAGTTCCGCTTCGTAGATGCCATCGGACATGCGCTTGCTTGCTTCAAACGCCTCAATCATCTTGTCCATGATGGCGTCCCAGCGGGCCTGCGCGCGCACCATAGCCTCGTCGGAAGGATTCCCTTGCCAGTCCCCTCCGACGATCAAATCCTCGGGCATAAACATGCAAGATGGAATTCCGTGCTTATGTTCTTTGAGATGACGAAGAGCGGCCGGCATCCAGCTATCGAGATAGCCGTCAAGACTCCATGTGTCACTGTCTGCCCAGCCGCGGTGGGCACGTTGGAGTATGAACTTGATTTCGTTGTAGATGCGGCGGGGACTTCCCCACGGGCTGTGGTTGAAGTAGCGATAGATAGCCCAGTAGACGCGCCTATACCACGGGTCAGTTTCGCAGTCAGAAAGACTACGGAACATAACGAGGTCATATCGGATATTGGGGAAGAGGTCTGATTCTTCCTTGCCCTTCTTGCGCAGGCGCAGGAAGACCAGTATCGTGCTGAAGATATTAGAGTTCCACATGATTAGTTAACCCTCCACGGTTAACTAATGCGTACTGAATCGCATATCCGACTCCTCCTTAATTTCGGCTCAATGCTACCATTTTTTGCTCTACGGCAGCTCTGATGATGATCGGATCGCCGGGGCAGCAGGCACCCTCGAAGTGCTCATATTGCCTTCTTTCATAAAGCAATTGCTCTGGGGATGACAGATTGCCCCAGGTGACAGCAATGTTGGGTTTACCCCACTCTACGGTGAGTGGTCGCAAGCTGCTAACGATGTCGTCCAACTTCTGAGCAATGACTTCCATTACCGTCCTACGATCAGGTATTCCTGGACCGTCGCACGTGCCACGCCGTTGTGGGTCCCGAAATGATAACGATGCGGCTTTTCATACGCGGTCACGGTGGCTTTGTAACGCCGGAGCAACTCTTCCAGAATCTCTCGGTCGGGGAAGCCATTGGAACTGTACGAGAGGACAATGATGCTGTCCCTATACAGCCGGAACAACTTGTCGAAGGCCTCGATCGCACTCCGGCGGTAGCTGAACGGAGTGTAAGGCTTTTCGATCTTCTTAACTTTCGTATCCTCCATGATCCGGACACCTTGCCAATAGCAGGAAAGCCCCTCCACAAAGTGGTACCGCTTCATGTAGCAGTTATCATCCGAGCGGGGTACATAGGGAGGGTCGAGGTAAACGAGATCCACACCCTTCGGCTTCAGACTGAACACATCGGCATGCTTCACCACGTGCCGGCGGCCATTGTCGAATACGACCTGGTTAAAGGCCTCTACCTGTTCAAGAAAGTGCTCTTCTATGGAAAGGCGCAGATCGCGGCGCCCGTCATCGTAGCGAGAAAGATCGCCGGAGACGGTAAAAACTCCGCGCGGCTGCTTCTTAAGACAGGACCGAATGAGGGCGGCTCTGGCAAGTGCGCTTTGGTGGGGGTGACTGAGCTTTTCGATGTTGCCAGAAATCCGATCCAAGAAGGCCAGGTCTTCGCGCGTGTAGAAGATCCCCTGAAACGTCTTCTCGATAAAGTGCGGGCCTTTACTCCTGGAGGAAAGCAGGGTTTTGACGGCTGGGCCATCCAGCCGGTGCTTGTTGTTGGCCAAGGTGGCTTCTGCCAGCACCGTTGGGAAATTCAAAAAATCAGAGGCAATCACGCGCTTGCCCATAGCTTTCAGCAAGTACGCAACGCAACCGCTCCCGACAAATGGGTCGGCCGCCGTCTCAAAATCAAGGCCGCGTAAAACACCATGGATCCAAGGCAGGAGCCGGTGTTTGGAGCCCATGTAACGCAACTCCGGGTAAGCGGCAACGTGTTCCGGCAGCGGGACGTTCGCGAAGTTTTCGCGGCTGTATACCAGCCTGATCTGTGACCGCGGGATAGGGAAGGCAGGAGCTAGCGTCGACATATGTGTACGTCCTGAAGGTTTCATTATCGTTCCTGCCCCCCGACCGCACAATCAACAAAGAGGCCGCAAGTTAACGGATCCGACACCTGGCCTGGAGCGGGCTCAAACCTGAAATTCAATCCTATTTGCGCGATTTCTCGATTCTGTGAGACAACGTCGGCATGAACGATGATATTTCCACCACCGCACAACAGGCTCATGCGTTGTATCTCGAACTGGAACAGTGTCTCGAAGGCAATCCGGGAGGCGGATCCAATCCCGAAGCGTTGCATAAAATGCAGTCTCTGGGGCTGCACCTGAAGTGGACTTCCGGCATCTTCGCCGAGAAGGTGGGTAGCCTGCTTGGTTGGGCAGCCATTCTTTACAGTCCGCGCAAACATGTTCGCTGGAACAGCCCCTACCAGAGTGGGGCGGAGGCTGTTGCGCACCACATGCGCTGTGATCTAGCCAGCATCAGGATTATCCTTTGGAGAATGATTGACCGTAAACCTGCAGAAGCTGGATGTAG
>Ga0224527_1000165_pt1 | contig 50287 bp, 41 predicted proteins | sample CBST0metaG_FD_179882 | JGI IMG/M metagenome (GOLD analysis project Ga0224527, IMG submission 179882) | Peat soil microbial communities from Stordalen Mire, Sweden - C.B.S.T0 | ecosystem: Environmental > Terrestrial > Soil > Wetlands > Peat | place: Sweden: Norrbotten County, Stordalen Mire...
GTCCCCCCCCGCCTCAACGCCCGCCAAATGGACCGAGACTACATCCCCTCTGTTGAACTTGACGCAGCAAAACTTCCAGAAGAAGTAAAAGAAGATTCAAAAGAAGGCGCAAAAAAAGAACCCTCGGGTGGCCCACATCTTCGTCGCGCTCTATGCGACGAAAATGTGGGGACCAGTGCCCCCCCATCTACCAGCCCTTCCGCCCTTCCCTGGACCGAGCGAAAAATCGCCGCCATCGGAGTCCACATCTCCCGAGGCGTAACCTCCCACGGCTTCGCTCTCAACGTCACGACCCCACTGGACTTTTTCCAACTCATAGTCCCCTGCGGACTCACCAAGCCCGTGACCTCGATAGAGTTTGAAACCGGACTCCGCCCCTCGCTCGATGAAGTAATGACCGTGGCTTCCCGAACCTTCGGAGAGCTTTTCCGCTCCCAAATGCTCTGGCTCGAATCCATCCACGACCTCATCCCAGAGCATCCCTCCGAGCCGCCAGATCCCCAAGACACTCCCGCCCGAGCCCCAGAGAACGAGCGACGAATCGCCACCGACGACATCCACTTGGCCTGATCCCAAGCCCTGCTCTCTGCGATAATGACTCTCATGCCCACCCCGATTTCACACACCAGCGCCGTTGCCCTTGAGTTCGATCGCCTCCGAGAAATTGTTCGCGGATGCTGTCAGAGCGAACTCGGACAGCAGGCCGTCGACGCACTAGCGCCCACCATGGACGCCGACTGGATCGACCTTCAGCAGCAGCTCACCGCCGAAGTCCGCAATTTCTTCCGTGCCGGTGGACGCTTCGATTTCGGCGGACTCATCGATCCCAGCCAGCTCGTGCAGCGCGCCCGCATCACCGGAGCCACCCTCGAAACCACCGAACTCCGAGATGCCATCCTAGTCGTAGATCGAGCAGCCGAATGGCGCGAAGCCGCCATCCATCCGCCGCAAGCCATGCGCGAGTCCTGGCCCGCCATCGAGGAACTCTCTGCCGCGATCGAGGATTTCACTCCTCTTCTGCAGTACTTTGCCAACAAGCTATCCCCCGACGGAACTCTCGACGACAACGCCTCTTCCGCTCTCTCTGCCATCCGCCGCGAGATCGAGAAGCAGCGCCGTGGAATCCAGAACTCCCTCCGCAGCTACCTCCGCCGCCTTTCCGAGGGAGACGCACTTCAAGACGAGCTAGTCACCATGCGTGGAGACCGCTTCGTTATCCCCGTGAAAACCGAGCAAAAGCGCCGCGTCCAAGGCGTAGTCCACGGAGCCAGTTCCAGCGGCCAAACCGTCTTCGTAGAGCCTCTCGAAACCATCGAGCAAAATAACGAGCTCGTCCGCCTTCTGGAAGACGAGCAGCGCGAAATCCATCGCATTCTAGTGGAGATGACCGCCCGCCTCGGCCAGCACTCCGAAGCCATCCTCCTCGCCGTCGATGTCCTCCGCGAGTTGGAGTTGCAATTCGCCAAGGCGCGCTTCGCCGAACAGTACCAGTGCACCCGCGTGAAGCTTCTCTCGCCCGAAAGCGCAAACTCCCTCGTCCTCGTCGACGCCCGTCACCCCGTCATGGAGCGTAACCTGCGTTCACGAGGAAAATCGGTCGTCCCTCTCACCTTGGAAATGGACGCCGCCCACCGCCAGCTCATCATCAGCGGCCCCAACACCGGAGGCAAAACCGTAGGCCTCAAAACCGTGGGCCTTCTCGTCCTAATGGCTCAAGCCGGAATCCCTGTCCCCGCCGAGCGTGCCGATCTCCCCATCTGTGACGCTGTCCTGGCCGACATCGGAGACTCTCAGTCCATCGAGCAGAATCTCTCGACGTTCTCCGCCCACGTCACCAACATCGATTTCATCTCACACACGGCCACCGCCCGTTCGCTCGTCCTGCTCGACGAGCTAGGCTCTGCCACCGACCCCGAAGAGGGAGCAGCCCTCGCCGTGGCCATCGCCGAACACTTCCGCCTAGCCGGTGCGCTCACCATCATCTCCACCCACCACACCGCGCTCAAAATCTACGCCACCAGCTCCGCAGGAGTCCTCAACGCAGCCGTCGGCTTCAACGAGAAAACTCTCGCCCCTACCTACGAGCTTCGCGTCGGCGTCCCCGGAGCTTCTGCCGGAATCAACATCGCCCAGCAAATCGGACTCAATCCCGAAATCATCATCGACGCGCGACGCCGTCTCAGCACCCAAACCCAGGACATCGCCGGATTCCTCGACCAGCTCCACACCGATCTCCGCCAGATCGAAACCGAGCGCATTCACCTTCGCCAGCGCGAGCAAGAAGTAGCCCGCGAACGCAGCCGCCTCGAAGCCGAGGGTCTCAAAGAGCAGCGCGAGAAAATCCGCGATATGGAGAAGAAGCTCGACTCGCTCATGCGCGACTTCGAATACCACGCCCGCGAAGCCGTCGCCGCCGTGCAGGACCGCGCTGCCGCCCAGAAGTTAGGCAAAGAAGCCGAGCGCCGCATCGCCAAAGCCCGCCGCGAGTTCCGCGAGCAGTTCAACCAAACCGTCGTAGCCCACACCACCGGCTCCGATGAAGGTGACGAAAACGCCCGCCCTCACGTCGTCGCCCGCGTCAGCGTCGGAGACACCGTCCAGCTCAAATCTATGGGCCGCAGCGGCAAAGTAGTTCGCAAGCTGGAAGGTGAAGCCCTCGAAGTCCAAATCGGCCCCATGAAGATGCGGGTCCTCCTCGATGACATCGCCGCCGTCATCGCTCAGGCCGGGAACAACCCCGTCGCCGCCGCCCGTAGCAGAGGAATCAACGTTCACCTCCGCGACGAAGACGCTTCCGCGCCCAGCGAAATCAACGTCATCGGCTACAACGTCGACGAAGCCACCACCGTAGTCGAAAAGTTCCTCGACCGCGCATTCCTCGCAGGACTCTCCCACATCCGCATCATCCACGGCTCCGGCATGGGTATCCTTCGCCGATCCCTCCGCGAATACCTGAAGCGCCATCCTCAAGTGGTAGGCGTAACCGAACCCCCGCAAAACCAAGGCGGTGGCGGAGCAACCGAAGTGGACCTAAAGGTGTAGCTGACGGTTCACGGTGACGGTGCCCCAGATCTGCCGTATTTAGCAGATCTGGGTCCTATGCTGCCGACAAAGCCGCCTCTACGAACCACTGGACTGGACTAAAATACCCATATCCAATGACCCGACTCGATCAGCAACTATCCTTCATCCTCGAAATCGACAAGCTGAAGTCGATCCTGCGGCAAACCCCCATTACCGGCCCTGAGCGTCGTCAGGAGAACACAGCCGAGCATTCCTGGCACATCGCCGTCATGACATCGCTCCTAGCCGAGTACGCGCCCACCCCGGTGGACTCCGCCCGAGTCACGCGAATGCTGCTCGTCCACGACATCGTAGAAATCGATGCCGGAGACACCTTCTGTTACGACGCTGCCGGATACTCTGACAAAGAGGAACGCGAATCCCGAGCCGCTGATCGTATCTTCGGACTTCTTCCGGCAGATCAGGCCGCCGAATTCCGTGCTCTATGGGACGAATTCGAATCCTCCACCACTCCCGAGTCACATTTTGCCAACGCTCTTGATCGCTTCCAGCCCTTGCTGCTGAACACCCGAACCGGGGGCGGTTCCTGGACCAGCCACCAAGTCACGCGAGCACAGGTACTTACCCGCATGGAGCCCATTCGCACCGGAGCGCCCGAGCTCTGGCCCGCGGTTCTTGCCATCGTTGAGGATGCCAGCGCTCGTAGATTACTGCTCCCGTAGGCTTTAGCCCTTAGATTTACATGCACCAATTAAGTCGCACTTTTCCACACCCACCTTAGGGCTATATCGCACTTACTCACACCTTTTCCACAGGGTTGCCTTCCCTATGTACAACACCTCTCTTTAATAATCGGGCAGACTAGATATGTGGCTAACCCCGGAGACTTCGCATATACCGTAAAGCAGCAGGCAGACATCGTCCGCATCATCGGAGATTACGTCAAGCTGCGAAAATCCGGAGCGCAAAACTACTCCGGACTCTGCCCGTTCCACGGAGAAAAGACTCCATCGTTCTCCGTCCATGCCACCCGCCAGTACTTCCATTGCTTCGGCTGCGGAGTCTCTGGAGACGTATTCACTTTCATTCAGAAGATTGAGAACATCACCTTCCCCGAAGCCGTCCGCGCCGTCGCCCAAAAGCTCGGAATCGAGGCTCCGAAGGTCCAGTTCAACTCTCCGCAGGAAGCTCGCGAAGCCCGAACCCGTGGTCTCCTCCTCGATCTTCACGAAGCGGCATGCTTATGGTTTCAAGAGCAGCTCCGAAAACCCGAAGGTGCAGCCGCCCGCGAATACCTCCACGGTCGCGGCCTCGACGACGAAGCCATCACGCGCTTTCGTATCGGCTATGCTCCCGACTCCGGATTCCTCCTGCGCGACAAGCTCAAAGGCATGGCCGACGAGGATGCGCTCCGCGAAAGCGGCCTCTTCAGTTGGAAAGAGCGTGAGGATTCTCGTGCAGATCCACGCCCCGACGCTGCCCGCAGCGGAGAGCCCGCAAAGCCAGCTCCCGCATCGCTCTACAGCAAATTCCGAAACCGCATCTTGTTCCCCATCTGTAATGAGAGCGGCAAAGTCATAGCCTTCACCGGACGAACGCTTTCCACCGATGAAAAGGCCGGTCCCAAGTACCTCAATTCGCCCGAGACGCCCATCTACAGCAAGTCCCGCGTCCTCTTCAATCTCCACCACGCCAAAGAAGCTGTCCGCCGACTCGACTACATCATCCTCGTCGAAGGACAAATGGACTGCATCTCGGTCTTCAACGCCGGATACCATAACGTCATAGCCTCCAGCGGAACCGCCTTCACCGAAGCGCAGGCCCGCCTCTTGGCTCGCTTCAGCAAAAAGATCGTAGTGAATTTCGACCCCGACACCGCCGGAGCCGCTGCCGCCGAGCGTTCGCTTTCCCTCCTCGTCAGCGAAGACTTCGAGGTTCGCGTCGTCACCCTTGAGCAGGGATTCGACCCCGATCTCTACGTCCGCCGCAAAGGAGCTCCCGCCTACGGAGCCGCCCTGCAAGCGTCGCAAAAATACTTCGATTACCTCATCGAGCGTGCCCAGGCGCAGTTCCCCCGCACCGCTGAAGGCAAAGTGAAGGCAGTGAATTACCTGCTGCCGCATATCCAGCGCATCCCCAGCCGTATCGTCCGCGACGAACTCGCCGCTGACATATCGCAGAAATTGCAAATCGACTCAGCCGTTCTGCGACAGGAGCTCCGCCACGTTGCCGGAGCCCGCACCGCAACCAAGGTCGCACCTCCACCCGAAGAGGCTCTGACCGAAGCCGAGCGCCTTCTCCTGCAAGCACTCGCCTCTGGCACCGAGTTATCGTTCACTTTTCAGGACGAAAAAGGGCAAGAGCAGGTCTACAACCCTGCCGAGCAGGCCTATTACACACTCAGCAGTGAGCAGTTGCATAAAGGACTCCGCGCCGAAGTCCTCATCGACGCCATCCTCAAGGCATTGGCCGAGGGCGCCGACCTCATGTCCCTGCCTCTTGCCGACCCGGATCGTCTCCTCTTCATGTCTGTCCTCATGAAGGATCACGAGCAACTGACCGCCGAGCTTCTCCACGGAGCAATCGAAGCCCTTCGCCGCCGTCAGCTAGAGCACCGTCGCCGCGAAGTGGTACGCCAGATCGCCGAAGCCGCCCGCAACAACGACTATCTCTCAGTAGCCCGCCTCGGCCAGGAGAAGCAGGAAATCGACCGCACTCTGCGCAACGCCGCAACCATTTAACGGAGAAAGGTGTGAAACATGAACGATTCATCCGCACGCCCCATGCGTCGCAGCGACCGCCAGACCAGCGACGCCGAAGCGCGCGAGCTGCTGACCAAAGGTGAATACGGCATCCTGAGCACTGTCAGCCCTACCGGAGAACCCTACGGAGTGCCCGTGAGCTATGTTTTCCAAAACGAGGAGATCGTCTTCCACTCCGCTCCCGAAGGCCGCAAAATCGACCACCTCACCGCCGGAGCGCCAGCCAGCTTTTGCGTCGTAGGTGACACCGAAATCCTGCCATCGAAATTCAGTACGCGTTACGAGAGTGCAATCGCCTCAGGCACCATCACCGAACTCGTAGGCCAGCCCAAACTCGCAGCCCTCAACTCCCTAATCGAAAAATACTCTCCTGAATTCCTCCAGCAAGGAGCCGATTACGTCGCCGTCGCTGCCGACAAAACCAGGGTTTTCGCCCTGCAAGTCCGCACCCTCACCGGGAAACGACGGCGTTAATCCAGCGGCGCGATCCCGGAACGGCATCTTTCTTGGAGAGATACATAGCCTGCATTGCTTTAAAACCGCGTCTCCGGAGCCGCTGAATTGATACACTAAAACTTCAGCACGCATTCTTACGCCGCAAGGAAGTTCCCCCGGCCATGATTCAAGAACCACTAGAACTCCAGATTGACTCCCGTACCCAGATTTTCCCCACCCAGATTGACGCCCCCACCAAGCCACGCGTCCCCATATATGTCTGGATGGTACTGCTCGCGCTGGTCATACGAATTGCAGTGATCCCGTTCGTCTACTCCGAGTGGATGGAGCCCTACTTCGTAAGCCATTGGGAGCAGGGAAACGTTGCGCGCGCTTTGTTGTCAGGCCAGGGATTCGGCAGTCCTTTTCCTTCTACGCAGCCATCGGCCATCATGCCTCCGATTTACCCCATGATTGTCGCCGTCATATTCAAAATCTTCGGCGTTCACACCATTGCATCGGTTTTAGCCACGTTGTCGTTGAACGCTCTGCTCTCATCCCTCGCCTGCATCCCGGTCTTTCTCATGGCCAAGCGTAGCTTCGGACAGCGCGTTGGCCTGTGGGCTGGTTGGGGATGGGCATGTTCCCCCTACGGCATCTACTTTTCGGCGGAATGGGCCTGGTCCACGCATGTCTTGCTGCTCTGCCTTGCCTGGTTGCTCTACCTTGCCCAAGACTTGGAGCGTTCTCCAAAGCTGCTACTCTGGACCGGCTTCGGAGTCCTCGCCGGATTCGCCGCCCTCACCGAGCCGGTTGCGCTCACGGTCGCCCCTTTCCTCATGGCTCTTGCCGCCTGGAGACTCTTTCGCAGCGGTAACCGTTGGTTCCTCCCCGGATTCGTCGGATGCATTGCCCTGGCCGTGACCATAGCCCCGTGGCCGCTCCGTAATTATGTGGTATTTCACCGCTTCATTCCCATGCGCGACAGCATGGGACTCGAACTCAAGTTAGGCAACGACGGCTACACCCGCCATTGGATCCACGCCGACCGCCATCCCAACCACGATGCTCTCGAATTGCAGGAATACAACCAGTCCGGCGAAATCGCCTACATGGCGCACAAAAGCCAACAAGCCAAAGCCTATATTAGCCAGCATCCATCCGAGTACGTGAAGATGACCGCTCGCCGAGCTCTCTACCTTTGGACCGGCTACTGGAGCTTCTCCAAAGATTACCTAGCCGAGGAGCCCCTCGACCCGCCGAATGTCTTCATGGCCAGCGTCATGACCCTTCTGGCGTTCCTGGGAATTTACTTGGCCCGGAAGCGGTACCCTTGGGAAGCAATTCGTTATGCCGGAGTAATATTCCTATTTCCGGCCATGTACTATTTCACGCATCCGCAGGCTTACCACATGCGCCCCATCGATCCTGTACTTGTGATCCTCGGCTGCTACGCCATCAACGCCTTGCGAAAACCCGAAGTCGTAGCCCCCGCGATCAAGGCATAGGAGAGCATGAATTCAGACCGCAAAATCTTCTGGATCCTCTGCACGATCCTCAGCCTGGGAGGCTATTTCCTGCCCCTAGGCTGGGCGATCGCCGAAATGTTCCTCTCGATCATCGTCAGTTGGTGGATCGTCTACCGCTCAGACTGGCTCTAGTCAGAAAGGTCTGGTGGCCCATATTCGCCATCTTTTGGCGAATGTGGGAAACGACACCCTCCACCTCTCCGGCTTTGGATCTTGCTTCCTCTAGCTTCCAACAAAAAAGGCACAGCCGAAGCCGTGCCCTCTTTGTTGGAAAAAGAAAACAAACCTAGTCGTGCACTCCGTCCATAAACGCCCGAAGCTTGCGCGAGCGAGACGGATGCCGAAGCTTGCGAAGTGCCTTGGCTTCAATCTGCCGAATACGCTCACGAGTGACGGCAAACGACTGGCCGACCTCTTCGAGAGTGTGTTCGCTGCCATCTTCCAGACCAAAGCGCATCTTGATAACCTTCTCTTCGCGCGGGGTCAGCGTGCGAAGAACCTGCGAAGTCTGGTCTTTCAGGTTGACGTTGATCACAGCCTCAGCAGGCGAGACCACCGCACGATCCTCAATGAAATCTCCCAAGTGCGAATCTTCCTCTTCACCAATTGGCGTTTCAAGAGAGATCGGCTCCTGAGCAATCTTCAAAACCTTGCGAACCTTCGCAACCGGAATATCCATGCGACGAGCAATCTCTTCGCTGGTTGGTTCGCGGCCTAGCTCCTGCACCAACTGACGCGACGTGCGAATCAGCTTATTAATCGTCTCGATCATGTGCACCGGAATACGAATGGTGCGAGCCTGATCGGCGATAGCGCGCGTAATAGCTTGACGAATCCACCACGTAGCGTAGGTCGAAAACTTGTATCCGCGACGATACTCAAACTTGTCGACTGCCTTCATCAGGCCGATATTGCCTTCTTGAATCAGGTCGAGGAACTGCAGTCCGCGATTCGTGTACTTCTTCGCAATTGAAACGACCAGACGAAGGTTGGCTTCAATGAGCTCGCGCTTGGCGTGCTCAGCGTCCATATCCCCTTGAATGATCTCCCGTTGCGTGCGCTTAAGCTCAGTGAAGACCGCTCCAGCTTCGACTTCGATGCGCTCCATATCGGTGCGCACGGTCTTAATCTGCTTGCGGATTTCCTTCTTCTGCTCTTCGTTCTTCGTAAACTCGCAACGCTTTTCAAGATTCAGAACCTGACGGTCCAGAGCCTTCATATTCTCGACCGTCTTGTTTACACGGTCGATCAGGCGCTTGCGTTCCTGGTTAGTAAAGCGCAGCTTACGAATGGAGCGGCTGACCTCAACCTGAGCGCGTCCAAGAGCCCAGTGAGCCTTGCGATAATCCTTCTGCTTCTTCTTATCTTTGCCCGGAGGTCCAACCTCCGCAAGCTTCACGGCTAGAGCCAGACCCTTTTTGTAATGCCGTCCCAGTTCGTCGATCTTGCCAGAGATTTCCTTGAAGCGGCTTTGCAGCACGTCATCCGTGATCTCTTCTTCGTCGAAGACCACGACTTCTTTGACCGAGCGAACGCTGCGCTTAAGATCGTCGCCAATGGCGAGAACTTCGCGAATGACAATGGCCGAACGCGATAGCGACTTAAGCACGCGAATCTGTCCGCGCTCAATGCGCTTGGCAATCTCAACTTCACCTTCGCGGGTAAGCAGAGGAACGGTTCCCATTTCGCGCAAATACATGCGAACCGGGTCGTTCGTCTTCTCCAGAGCGCCAGGCGTCAGGTCCAGTTCAACGTCTTCAGACTCATCATCGGGATCGAACTTCTTCTCCGACGGCAGCTTCGTGTCTTCCAGAACGTTGATGCCCTGAGTTCCGATCATTCCGAGCAGGTCGTCGAGATCGTCGGGCGAGTTGATATCGTTCGGTAGAAGGTCATTCACCTCGTTGTAGGTGAGGAAACCTTTTTCCTTGCCGGTATCGATCAGCTTTTGTATATCTTCGTATTTATCGTCGAGAGCCAAGAGAACATCCTTCGCTGGCGCCGTAGGCAGCCGAGAAATCGTCAATGCGCGGTGGGGCAACCGCAAAAAATCGCAATTCGGCGTACCGGCCCAAAGAGGTCGATTCTACGCCAAAACCCTTATCCTTTATCACGCAGTACACAAGAGAGCCCGCTCCGCAACGGGCAATCGCCATTGTGGCGAGAGAGGCTATAAGCCTTTAGATGGCGGAGTGTTGCCCCGAGTTTCGGGAACGTACTTATTTTTGCAGAGAAGAGGACCGAAATCAAGCAAACGGGCCAGATTGCCTCCTGAAATAACTTAGCCCAAGCCGAGAATCGACGCCGAATCGAGAATAGCAAGATCCGATCAGCCCTGCAGACGCGGAAACCCTGCGATCTAACCTACCGAGCATGCGATGCCGCTTCTTCAATCAGAGCCGTAACCTCCTTCGGTCTGGAGACATAAACCGCGTGACTCGCCCCGGAAACTTCGACCGTATGGCTCTTGGCCCGTGTGGCATACCATCGTTCGAGATCGGGACTGATGGCTCTGTCGCTTCCGGCTACCAACATCCAGCTCGGCTTACTTCTCCACGCGGCTGTGGTGATTGCAGCCTTGAAATTCGCTGCGGCGTTCAGCACCTGTGATCTTGCCATCAGAGCCGCTTGCTCCGCAGTCAGATCGGCCGCGAAGTATTCATGAAACTGCGCGGGATCAAGATAAGTGAACCCGTCGGCAGTCTTCTTGATCGCAGTCGATTTGCTGAGGTCACTCGGGAAGCGCTTTCCGTCGTCCGCCTCATTCTCCCCCGCATCCGGCATGTGGGCAGCGATATACACCAACCCGGCAACGGATGGATCCGTCCCCGCCTCCGTAATCACCGCTCCTCCATAGCTGTGACCCACAAGAATGCACGGTCCATTCTGTAGAGCGAGAACGCGCTTGGTAGCCGCCACATCATCTTGGAAAGTCGTCTCCGGTTCTTGCACAATGCTGACGTTGTACCCATCCTTCACAAGGATGTCGTAAACGCCTTTCCAGCCGGAACCATCTGCCCATGCCCCATGCACCAGAACAATATTCCGAATGTGATGCTCCTGGTCTGGAGCCGAAGCCTTAGGTGTCACAACCTGCGCAGATGAGTACAGCGCGACACCGCAAAAGATCGTAAGACCAATCACGCCTAAAGCGGTTTGGTGCCGCACGAATCCGCCCATGCGTTGCCCGCTTCCTTCTGCCCACCTTCTAACTGCCGCCAGACCACGCCCCATCTCTTCCACGCAGTGCTCCTTATCGTCCTTGCTGCCGCCCATCAGCATTAGATGAAATGTTCTGCTCATCGGTTTTATCGAACGAGATATAGCCATTCCCAAACCCGTGTTGGGCTGATATCCGCTGGTGACCCACATCCGTCATCTTTTGGAGAATGTGGGGAAGCAATACCTTCCACCTCTGCAGCAGTTCCCATCCGAAGGGCGGGTTTTCTTACGGACTCTGCATAGTCCCGGGAGGAAGCGGCTCAGGCTCATCGTTGAACCATCTATACCTACTGAATGTGCTCTCAACGTGTCTGTAAAACTTTCCAATACCCGCACGGCCATAAATATCGATTGCGGTGCGCGAGGGCATCCAGATTCCGTCACTGGTCTTCTGCTGCTCGAACCGTAAGCGGGAGCCTTCGAGGATCGAGCCCAAACCACCCGCAAAATGACGAGAATGATCGTAGACCGTCTCTACAAGAACAACCTGCTCATCCTGCTCGTCAATCCAGATTGAGCCGAATAACTCATGGAACCTCTCTTCGGCACTGTTCTGGGGAGTGAAATTCGGGGCCGGTGCGAGACCCAAGACAATTGCTGAACGGCCTTCGTACATCTCACGGCGCACACCTTGAAACGTGTAGATACTTAGTAAATCCTCAATGTCGATGTACTCGTGGCCCTTGTATGTTCCTTCTTCGGCCTGCTTTGCTCGCTTCTCAATCTTTCGATCCGCAGCAATGCTCTGCTTCGAGGTCAGGGGAACGCCGTTAAGACTGACTGGCCGGAATATTGCAATGTCTTCACGCCAAGAAAGGTCGTATTCGGCAGTAGATTGCCATGTAGTCTTGCTGTTTATTGCTCTGATATCTTCTTTGACCGTGCAGATATAGCCCCGGCGTGTTTCTTCCAACCGATGCTCATTTGCTTTCACTCGTTTGGTACAGAGACGCGGGCTCCGGAAGGGGACTTGTCCCCTCCGCAATTTGTGCAACTAAGTGCGAGGCGGCGAACAGAAGAGAAGCAAAAATGGCGTGCCGGGCGGTTCGGTTCATCTTCCAATATTCCAAACTTTCAGCAGAATCAACTCAGGAAATACTAGCGTACCGTTCTGGAATTGTTGGAGAAAATTATTAAGTAGCCCAAGTACCAAAATGCATGCACTGCAACCGTTCCATCTTCGAGATTTAAGTTTCAGCCTGCAACCGCCGATACACCACGAATGAATATTGCAGCAACTGCTCTTCAGGGGATAAACCAAGCCGACGTCCAAATGGGAAACGCTGCAATCGCAATCGCAAGCGCCGGGACAGCCCCTACAGACCAACCAAACGCTGATACGGTCGATTTGAGTTCTGCTGTAGTAGCCTTGGCTGCCTCCAAGAATCAGTACTCAGCTCAACTTGCCACATTGAAAGCAAACGACGAAACACAGAAAAGCCTGCTCGACGTAATGGCCTGATTCTAAGCCCCCAAGTCAGACTGATGGAAATCCATCTCCGACCTGAGGGCCTTTAGTCTACGAGCAAGGAACCACTCCTCCGGGTGTAGAGGGAGTTCCCGGAATAACGATGTCCGGCGTCCCAGGAGAATCTCCAATCGCAGGCGTGCCGGGAATGACGGTGGGAGGAGTACCTGGAGTATCCGGCCCAAAGCATATCCCGGAAGGCGTAGTGTCGGGCGGCGAAGGAGGTTGCGGGCGATCAGCAATGGGCTGAACAACGCCTGCACCCTGAGAGACTGCTTCGGCCACGCTGGCGCGATCAAGCATGACGTTATTCGCAAACGCAGTGTCCATCGGTGCTCCAGCGCTGAGATAGAAGTTGGGACCGTGATGGTGCGAGTGATAAATCAGCACTCCAACCAGCAAAGCTCCAGCGCCTATACCCAATCCGATTCCAGCATCTTTCGCCATTGGAGATCCCGGATTCTTCCCCGGCGTCAATCCAGAGGTATGGCTGAATCCCACCGCCGCACCAATCCCGGCTCCAATCCCCGGAGCGAAAATCAGCGGAATAAGCGCGGCATTATTACGCGAACTCGGAGCCAGCCGCAGCCATCCTTGCTGGCTCTGCACAGTGACAGGTCCAGCGAGCGGAGCAACGTAGCCATTCACAAAAGCCAGCGACGTCGATTGCAAAGCCAACTCTACCTGCGAATTCCGCTGAGTTATGCTGACGACTCGCCCTTGAAGATAGGTTCCCGCCGGAATCGCAACTTCAGTTCCCACAACCACTGGAGAGACGACCTGCATATGAACCTCGTCTCCCGGATGTGTTCGGTCGCTAGCGATGGGATGAGTAAGAACCACGGTGATTCTGGTTCCAGAAGGCACCAGCAGATTATCGTTTCCACTCTGCGGCGCTGGTTGCTGAGCGAGGCATGGGAGAACACTCAGTAATAAGGAGAGAATGCAAGCTACGGGCTTGTACATCGAACTACCTCCTGTCTGAACTAGCTCAACAGCAAGGATGACTGCGCCTATTAAACTCTGGAATTGGTCGCCCGTTGTGTGTTGAAAGGTGAAGACATGCAACGTAAGTTATCGTTTTGTGAAGTTGAGTAACGAAACAGTTGTCGGAGCGGAGTAATCAGGAGCGGAGCGAACTTCCGCTCCTCACCAAAGTCAGCAAGCGAAGGCACAATGCTAACGCTGATAGGTGTCATCAATTCTTCTGATTGGTCGAGACGATTCCGCGCTGATATCGTTCCGCAATGTCGGTTAGGCCCTTGAAAGCTCCCTCGCGCGGGCTGTTCGAGCGCTACGAGGTTGGTGAGTTTTACGATGAAATGTTTGTGGCTCCCGGAGAGCCACGGCCTCACTACGCCAAGCTGTTCCAGACATTGGCGGAGATGGCCCCTGAGCAATTTAGCGAGCGCCGCAAAATCGCGGACCTTTCCTTTCTGCTGCAAGGCATCACCTTCACGGTTTACAGCGACGGAGCCGGAGCGGAACGACTTTTCCCCTTCGATCTGATTCCCCGCATCGTCCCTCACTCCGAGTGGGAGCCCGTAGAGCGCGGCTTGTCACAACGAGTGACGGCCTTAAACCTGTTTCTTCAAGACATCTACGGACCGCAGAAGATACTGGCCGACAAGCGAATCCCGCGCTCGCTCATCTACTCCTGCAAACACTTCCATCGCGAAATGGTGGGTCTGCAGGTTGCTCGCGGCATTCACGCCCACATCTGCGGAATCGATCTAATCCGAGATTCGGCCACAGGCGACTATCTCGTCCTCGAAGACAACGTCCGCACTCCCAGCGGCGTTTCCTACGTGCTGGAAAACCGGCTGATCATGACCCGTACGCTTCCCGAAGCCTTTCAGGCCTACGGGGTGCTCCCGGTCAATCACTACCCAACCGAGCTTTGCCGAATCCTGCACAGCCTTTCTCCTCGAGGAGGAGACGAGGCCGAAGCCGTCCTGTTAACTCCGGGAATCTACAACAGCGCCTACTTCGAACACAGCTTCTTGGCCCAGCAAATGGGTATCGAACTGGTAGAAGGTCGCGATCTGATCGTGGACGATACCGTCGTCTACATGAAAACCATCCACGGACGCCGTCGCGTCGACGTGATCTATCGCCGCGTTGATGACGACTACTTGGATCCCTTGGTGTTTCGCGGCGATTCACTCATGGGCGTGCCCGGATTAATGGGAGCCTACCGCGCCGGAAACGTTGCGCTGGCAAATGCCGTCGGCAACGGCGTAGCCGACGACAAAGCTGTTTACGCGTATGTTCCCGAATTCATCCGCTACTACCTCGGCGAGGAGCCAATTCTCGGCTCGGTGGAAACCTATCTCTGCTCGCGCCCTGCGGACTTAGCTTACGTTCTGCAGCACTTGCCTGACTTGGTAGTGAAGGCAGTTGGCGAATCCGGTGGCTATGGAATGCTGATCGGCCCAGCCTCGGATCGGGCGACCGTCGAGGAGTTCCGGCAAAGAATCATCGCCGAGCCCAGAAACTACATCGCGCAACCCTTAGTAGGTCTGTCGCGAGTTCCTTCCTACGATGGCGAACTCGGCAAAGTCGGCGGTCGCCACGTCGATCTGCGCCCATATTGCCTGTTCGACGGAGAGTCCGTCACCGTTGTTCCCGGCGGCCTCACGCGTGTAGCTTTGCGCGAAGGCTCCGTAGTAGTGAATTCGTCACAAGGTGGGGGCAGCAAAGATACGTGGGTTCTGAAGCAAGACGAATACTAAGAGAAGAGGGCGGACCTATGCTGTCGCGTATCGCAGACTCGCTGTTCTGGCTAGCCCGCTACATGGAACGGGCCGAGGATACCGCGCGCATTCTGGATGTCAATTACCACATGCTGCTGGAGGAATCCGAACAGTTTTACCAACTGCGATGGGACCCTCTGCTGGTGATGGCCGGAGAAGAGCCGCGCTTTCGAACCCTTTACGACGAAGCGAATGCGCGAACAGTCTTCGAGTTTCTGGCCTTCAGTCAGGACAACCCGAACTCGATTGTGCAATGCATTTCAAAAGCGCGAGAGAACGCCCGTACCATCCGCGACCGCCTTTCGCGTGAAATGTGGGAAGACATCAACGGCCTCTATCACGCGGTAAGCGGATTCGATCCAACGCAGGAAATTGCCGGAGGTCCTCACCGCTTCTGCGACGTGGTGAAGTTTGGTAGTCATCGCTTTCACGGAGTCGCCGACGCCACTCTACCTCACGACGAAGGCTGGCGCTTCCTCCAACTCGGTTGCTACCTGGAGCGCGCCGAAATGACAACGCGTCTGGTCGATGTGCAGTACCAATATCTTCTGGAGGCACCTCACCTCGGTGCAACTCCGGATAATCACCAATGGATGGCCGTGCTCAAATCGGTCGGTGCCTACGAAGCTTATCGCCGCAAATACTATTCCCAAATCCAGCCCGAGCAGGTAGCCGAAATGCTGATCCTGCACCCTCAACATCCGCGCTCGATCCTCTTCAGCATCAACGAACTGCAATTTGGATTGAGGGCACTGAGCAACACCGCTCCCGGATCGTATTCAAACGAGGCCGAGCGCCTCACCGGCCGTTTGCTGGAGAGTCTGCGTTACGACAAAATCGAGGAAATCTTCGAGCAGGGATTGCACTCCTACCTCACCTCCCTGCTTGAATCCTGCCTCACGATTGGCGAGAACATTGCGCAAAGTTACTTCTACTACGGGGTCAGCGCATGAACCGATATCACCTGGTGCACATCACAGAATTCCACTACGACGGCCCGGTCTCTGAGAGCTACAACGAAGTACGCCTCCGTCCTATGACCGACGAAAAACAGAGCTGCCTGTCCTTCAAGCTGACCACCTTTCCTTCATCGCAATCGAAGAGCTATCAGGATGCATTCGGAAACTGGGTCCACCAGTTCAATGTCCTGAAAGAGCATCGGCACCTGAAGATTGAAACCGACTCCGTCGTACTCCGACTTGACGCTGCCGAATCAGCGCCGACGGCCACGCTGGAAGAGGTTGATGCAGCGCAGGAAGCCTTGTACGAGGAGTTCTACGACTACCTCGTCCCAAGCAACTATGTCCCCCATCTCGAAGAGCTTGACGAACTAATCGCAAAAGCCGAGTTCACCAGCGACGGCACAGCCTTCGGATTCGCCGAAGCAGCCTCATTGCTAATCCACGAGCGCTTCCGATACGTGCAGGGAGCAACACACGTGCTCTCCTCGATTGTGGACGCCCTGCTATTGAAAGCTGGAGTCTGTCAGGACTTCGCGCACCTGCTCCTTGGCGCTGCAAGAAAACGCGGATTGCCCGCCAGATATGTCTCCGGCTACCTAGTCCCTGACCGCTCCGGAGATCCAAATACCGCTCTGGAAGAAGTAATCGGTGGACAAGCCTCGCATGCCTGGGTCGAAGTCTACATTCCCGAGTGCGGATGGATGGCCTTGGACCCGACGCTCGGCCAGACCGTAGGACCGCGCCACGTCCGCATCGCCTACGGACGAGACTACGGCGACGTAGCTCCCGTACGTGGTCTCTACAACGGACACGCGGGCCAACGGCTATCGGTTGACGTGCAACTCCGTCCGGATGTGGATGTGGATGGCCATGAACGTCTGAACAGGACTGCGGCTTTCCCGACAGAGGAACAGATCGAGGAAGTGCGTCCCAGCCAGCCTATGCAGCAACAGCAATAAAGCGGTCCCCATGGTCTATATCTTTCACCAGCAAAGGTCCATCACTCTAAATCACAATTGATGGTTCGGAGCAGGAGATATAACATCGCTGGATATGCTTGGAAATCCTGATGAGCGTGCTCGGCTAGTGGCAGGAGCTCCACTAGAGGGCGAAGAAGGTTTCGAACTAAAGCTGCGGCCGCAACGGTTGCAGGAGTTTATTGGCCAGCCGAAGGTGAAGGAAAACCTCGCCGTAGCCATTGCAGCGGCTCGCGCGCGTGGTGAAGCGCTGGACCACATCTTGCTGTACGGCCCTCCCGGACTGGGAAAAACGACGCTAGCGACCATCATCGCCAACGAAATGGACGCCGCTTTCCAACAAACCGCAGGCCCCACACTACAGATCAAGGGCGACCTCACCGCCATTTTGACCAATGTGCAGCACAAGCAGGTCTTGTTTGTAGACGAAGTGCACAGGCTGCAACCCGCTCTAGAGGAACTGCTGTATTCGGCTCTGGAAGATTGCCGATTAGACATCATGGTGGGCCAGGGCCCTTCGGCGCGCACTCACTCCTTTGAGATCCCGGCATTTACCTTTGTGGGAGCCACCACGAGGATTGGCCTCCTGTCGGCTCCGCTGCGATCCAGGCTCGGCTTGGTTCTCCGCTTGGAGTTCTATTCGCACGACGACCTGAAAATCATCCTGAACCGCTCGGCGCAAATCATCAATGTCGGAATCGACGATGATGCGGCCATGGAGATCGCGATGCGGTGTCGCGGAACACCCCGTGTAGCGAACCGCCTGCTTCGGCGGGTCCGAGATTATGCGCAGGTACGCGGAACGGGCCATATCGACCTCGCAACGGCTATGGCCGCGCTGGAGATGCTGGAGGTTGACCAGCACGGTTTCGACGAAGTGGACCGGCGCCTGCTGCTGACCATCATCGAGAAGTATCAGGGTGGCCCCGTTGGGGTGAATACTCTTGCGGCGGCGTTGGCAGAAGAGCCGGACGCGATAGAAGAAATATACGAGCCGTTCCTGATCCAAATTGGATTTCTGGACCGAACTCCGAGAGGACGGGTAGCTACCCAACTAGCCTACAAGCACTTTGGGCTCGAGCCTCCCAGGAAGCAGAACATGCTCTTCTGAGCAATCTTCTCCAGAAAATTCGGGCTTTTGATCTTCCATTGCACCATCCGAAATCGTTGGTGCCCCATTTCTGCGCCGTTTCTTTGGCGCAGAAGTGGGACGCGAAAACCCCCACTCCACTGAGTTTCAAGGCCTAACAAAAGGGCAGCCGCCAAGCTGCCCTTTTGTACTCAAATTGAGCAGTCCCACTACTCTTCTTCCTCTTCTTCCAACCCGGCTCCGGCAGCCTTTGCCGCAGCGATAATCTTTTCCTGCTGCAAGGCTGGAACGAAGTCGTAGTGGTCCATCTCCATATTGAACGAGCCTCTTCCCTGGGTCATAGCAGTCAGATCGGTTCCATAGGTCAACATTTCAGACATGGGAGCGTGAGCACGAATCACCGTGTTTCCAGCCCGATTGTCCATGCCCTGAATGCGTCCACGGCGGGAGTTCATGTCCCCCATAATGCCCCCTGCGAACTCGTCGGGAACCGTGATCTCTATCTGCATGACGGGTTCCAGAAGAGTTGGCTTAGCAACCTCCATCGCCTTCCTAAACGCAATACGCCCAGCGGTTTTAAAGCTCAGTTCGTTGGAGTCTACGTCGTGATAGCTGCCGTCGAAGAGGCTTACCTTGAAATCCACCACCGGATATCCCGCAAGATACCCACGCGCGGCTGCTTCCAGAATTCCTTTTTCCACGGCGGGGATGAAGTTCTTAGGAATCGCTCCGCCGAAGATGTCATTGACAAACTGGAACTGTCCGCCACGAGGCAGAGGCGACATCCTGATCTTGCAATCGCCAAACTGACCGTGTCCGCCAGATTGCTTCTTGTGCCTCCCCTGAACTTCCGCCGAGCCTCGAATAGTCTCGCGGTAGGGAACTTTCGGCGCCTTGAGGAGAACCTCCGTGTGATAGCGGCGCTTCAGTTTGCTGACGATTACCTCAATGTGCTGCTGCCCTGTTCCGGCAATGAGGAAATCCTTGGTCTGTGGGTCCCGGAAGAACCGCAACATCGCGTCTTCTTCCATCAGCTTGTGAACTCCGACGCCGAGTTTGTCTTCGTCGGCGCGGGTCTTAGGCTCAATGGCAAAGGTGATAGCAGGCTCAGGAAGCGTCACAGACGGATACTGAATCGGCGAGGCTTTGTCGCCGAGAGTGTCTCCCGTGAGCGTCTCCTTCAGTTTGGCTACGGCTCCAATGTCCCCCGCGGAAAGCTCTGGTACGGGAATGAGCTGTTTTCCCAATACAGCCGCGATGTGTGCAAACTTTTCAATGGTTCCGCGAGCGTAGTTGGTGACCGAAGCGTCATTCTTAAGCACGCCGCTCACGACTTTGAAGTAGGAGATGCGTCCGGCAAATGGATCGCTAACGGTCTTGAACACGAACAGCGAAAGCGGCTGAGAGGCGGAAATCTTCCGCGACGGAGGCTCTGCGTCCGGCGTCGCAGGAACGCCCTTGATCGATCCACGCTCCGTGGCCGAAGGAACGTAATCCAGCAGGAAGTCGAGAACTTCGTCGCTGCCGATATTCCCCAGGCCAGAGGCGAAAAGTACAGGGAACAATCGATCTTCGCGGATGGCGTTATGAATCCCGCTGACGATGTGCTGCTCGCCAATGGTTCCCGTGTCAAAGAACTCACTCATCAGCTCGTCATCGCCTTCGGCCACCAGTTCGACCAAAGCTTCGTGAGCTGTCTTAGCCTGCTCGGCCATGTCGGCAGGAATGTCTTCGACACGCGCGCGACCATTGCCTCCAACCTCGTAGTAATAAGCCTTCATCCTGACGAGATCGATGACGCCCTTAAAGTTCTTTTCCGCTCCGATCGGTAGCTGTACGGGAACCACATTGCGTCCAAAGGTCGAGGTCAGCGATAGCATTACGCGCTCAAAATCGGAGCGCTCACGATCCATGCGAGTACAGACGACGACTCTAGGAAGCCCCAGCCCGTCGGCAAACTTCCAAACCTTCTGGGTGACCACCTGGACGCCAGAAACGGAGTCCACGACCACCAGTGCCGTATCAACGGCGGGAATGGCCATTTCGGCTTCGTGAACGAACATATTGAAGCCCGGAGTATCTATGAGGTTGATCTTGGCTTTGCCCCACTCGACGGCGGCGAGGGAAGCGGATATGGTCATCTGCCGTGCGATTTCTTCTTCGTCGTAATCGGTGGCGGTGGTCCCGTCATCGACCCGGCCAAGCCGGGGTGTACTGCCGGCCGTGAACAGCAGGGCCGAGACAAGAGAGGTTTTGCCTGAGTGGGAGTGGCCAATTACAGCCACATTGCGGACATTCTCACCTTCGTAGGTCTTCACAAAATAACTCCCGAGAGCTTTGATTTGAAAGCCCTGCGACGAGCTACACGGAGTTCCGTCGAAAGCGGCGGCGGCAACTACGCGGAGACGTTGCAGAACCATTCGCCTACGGCGCCCGCCTAAAAAGGCGGCGAGCGTCTCAATACACTTCACTCTGTCTAAAAACTATCCACCTTCTAACAACCAAATATTCCATTCCAAGAGCCCCAAAGGGCCAAACCCATGCGTTAGCTGCAACGCGCATCGAAAAACACCAAAGCAGAGCATCGTAGCATACGGGCCGAGCAGGCTCAATTTTCACCGGACCGTCACATTTGTATTCACTACGTGTGATACACGAGGGCGAACGAAGAGACCATAGTCATGCGTCACAGAATGATGTGACAGAAGGTCATTGTGGGTGTGGGGAACGGCGACTTCCCGGAACTGACTTGCGCAAGCAACCATAGTGAGCTACTTGCGATTTTCTAGCTGATATTGAGAGCCGTCGCCCCTAGTCGCGATAAAATACCGCGATGAAATTCCTCAATCGAGAGGACTTTGAAAGACGCAACCAGCCCTGTCCGTGCGGCAGTGGAAAGATGTTCAAGCGGTGCTGCTATGGTAAGGCCGGTGGAAACGACTCGCCCTCTGTTCCTGTTTGCGTCCCTAGTTCACCCGAACCAAAGAGCTCGGCAGCGCATGAAGTCCCATCAAAATAGTTGTGTCGGTGCCGACAATGAACTCTGTTACGCTGGGCGGGTGGCCCAGAGTTGGCGCTGTTCCAACTCTGGGGTCTGCAAGTTACCTCGTCGAACCTGGAGTTGCCTGACAATTGTTTCATCCGAAGAATCTGTGACGATCACTACACTGCCCATTGGAACATTGCTATAAGCGCAAAGCCCCAGAGTTGGAACAGCGCCAACTCCGGGCCGCCCGCCCTAAGGCAACCGTCCAAGTGTGTATTCCCAAACCCGCAGAGCGACAAACGCAATTGCTATAACGACAATCGCAGCTACACAACCCACCGCCACGTAATTGATGAGGCTGCTGGGATATAGTCTCTTGTATTCCGTCGTGGTCGTCTTCCACTCAAATCCATGAGAGCCTATCAGGCCGCCGCGCTGACGGTAAATGCGGAAGTGAGGGATTCGTTTCGCCGTCGGGAGACTTCGGTTAACCGCAAAGATCATGAAGTGGTACATGCCCCATAAGGCGACCCACAACATCACAAACGCCAGAAACAGTGTTGTCTCAATGCGATTCACGAAAGGGATTGTAGCTCATCGTTGCGTTTACTGGCGATATCAGCCCAAGTAACTCACTATCCAAGGTTCGAATCCTCCACAAGCTGTCAGTGCGTGTGCGCGCCTTCGTAAGCGTCAGGACGATACGGTGCGCGGTAGTTTTCTTTCTCCCCGCCGATTTTGAACCGGCTCACGACCTGCTGCAGATCCATGCCAAGATTTGAAAGGTCCTGACAAGCTTTAGCGGATTCCCGTGCGCTGACAGAACTGGTCTGAACCATTTTTGCGATCTCGTCCATGCTCTGGTTCACGTCTTGAGCGGCGGAAGTCTGCTCGACCGCTGCCGTTGCGATATAGGTCACCATCTCCTGCATTCCCACCGCGCTGGCAATAATCTTCTGGAGAGCTTCGCTGGCCTGATTGGCTGCTCCCACCCCGGCGTCGACTTTGTCCGTGCCAGATTTCATAGCGGCTACAGCGGACTTCGTCTCCTTCTGAATGGTTTCAATCATGACGGCAACTTCCTTGGTGGCATTCGTCGTTCGCTCGGCCAGTTTCCGAACTTCGTCGGCAACCACGGCGAATCCTCGTCCTTGTTCTCCAGCGCGAGCGGCTTCAATCGCGGCATTCAGCGCCAGCAGATTCGTCTGATCGGCGATATCGTCGATCACTCCGATGATGACCCCAATCTGATCCCCGGAACGTCCAAGAGTCTCAATCTTCGCTGCCGTGTCGCGGGTGGATTCAGCGACGCTGCGAATCATCTCGACGGTTTCCGCAACGATCTTGCCCCCAGTCCGAGCCAGTTCTCCCGCCGAATGCGCATTTTCAGAGGCTTTGGCGCTGGCGTCACTCACTTGGCTCACGGTAACAGCCATCTCCTGCATGGCCGTTGCGACCTGCGTGGTCTGGTCTCTCTGCTGCTCGGCCGATTGCGCAATCTCACCTGCCGAAGAGGAAATCTCCTCGGAAGCCGACGCGACGCGCTCCGCACCTTCTGTAACGGAAGCGATAGTCTGCTTCAAACTAGCTTGCATCGTGTTCAACCCACCGAAAACCAAGGCAACTTCATCTCCCGAATCCTCCGGCAGTGGTGCGCCCCGAAGGTCGCCAGCGGAGATCATCTTCATGCGTTCAACCAGCACGAGCACAAACTCCGAGATTTCCTTCGACAGCAGCCATCCAGCAAGCGTCACGCCGCCGACCATCAGCACGACCAGCAAAAGAGCAGTGTTCCGTGCAGTCTGTTGCAGGCTGGCAAGATTCTCATTGTCCTTGGCCAGCGCATCCTGAACGCTTTTCGTCAGCTCCATGCAATCCGCCTGAACCAAAGCGGCGAATCCGGCTCCGGCCTTCATGCGTTCCAAGCCGCGCTGGCGTGCCTCCGGGCCGTGACCAATCAGGTCGGGCATGGCATCGAGCTGAAGCTGAAGACTGCGGTTGCGGGCATGGTCTTCGAGTTGCGCAAGTGTCTTCTGGTCGTCGCCAACGGCCAGCGGCTTCATCTTCTCGACCTCGTCAAACAGTCGCTTCCATGCCGCCTGACGTAGACCATCGTACTTAGTTGCTAGCTGAGGATCTTCTCCATAAATGATGTAATTGCGGAATTGAAATCCAGCGTCGGAAACCGCTCCGCGAATGCGTTCGGCGGAGAGCGCGAGAGGCACTCGCGTTGTTTTGATTTGCTGCTGAACCTGGCTGATTTCAGAGAGTTGATAGATCGTCACGCCGGAACTAATAATCCCGATCATGATCACTGCTCCAAATGCACCCGCGATCTTTGTCTTCAGGGATAACTGCACGAGGTCGTCCTCCACTTGCGCCTTGGTCTGCGCACCCACTACTTGCCCTTATCGGCGCATTTCGGCTATCGCTTGAGGAAACCTCCAAAACGGGAATGAATATCTCACAATCGTTCCAGTTTTCGTGAACTGCGGGTAAACATAGTTCCGTAAGGCTAGGTTCTTATCCCCGAAGACCTGATCACCGCCGTACATCCGCGTCTGATAGACTTCGGATACTGTTTTCGCTCCTTTATGAATACCTTGGAAGCTATACGGATCGCCCTGCAATCTCTTTGGGCCAATAAGCTGCGCAGCGTGCTCACCCTTCTCGGGGTGATGATCGCTGTTGCCACGCTGATTGCCGTGGAAACCTTTGTCAACGGCATCAATGGATACGTTGCAGAGAAGATTTTCAATCTCGGCGCTGACGTCTTCATCGTTTCCAAAGCTCCAAACGTAATCACGAACGTCGACCAATATCTGGATAGCGAAAAGCGAAAAGACATCCATTACGACGACTTCCTCGCAATCCAGGAAGCCTGCACCGCCTGCAAGAATATCGGCGCGGCGGCCCGTCAGGAAAACGTAAAGGTAAAGTACAACGAGCAGAACAGCAACGATTCCGCAGCTCGCGGATGGACTCCCGGCATGGCTCCGATCTATGACCTCGACATGCAATCCGGCCGAACCCTGACGGATAGCGACGTGAATGCCGGATCAAACGTCGCCATTATCGGCAGCGACATTGCCGAGAACCTGATGCCCGGCGTAGACCCAATGGGCAAGGAGATTCGCGTCGACGGGCAAGTCTACAGCGTGATCGGTGTGGCGAAGCCAAAGGGCAAAACGCTAGGCCAGAGTCAGGACAACTGGGTGATGATTCCCCTGACAAGCTGGTTTAAACAGTACGGCGCGCAGAAGTCTCTGCACATCTGGGCCAAAGCCGACGGCGTCGGCGCTCCGCTCGAAAAGGCAATCGACCAGGTGCGAGTCGTGATGCGCTCGCGCAGACACGATGCTCCCGGAAAACCAGACAGCTTTGAGGCCGAAACAAACCAAAGCTTCCTTTCGATTTGGGCCAGCCTCAGCGGATCGTTTTTCCTGGTTGCGGTAGCGCTGGCTTCGATTTCGCTGGTGGTGGGCGGCGTGGTGATCATGAACATCATGCTGGTATCGGTGACGGAGCGAACTCGGGAGATCGGGATTCGCAAAGCATTGGGTGCACGCTCGGGCGACATCCTGATGCAGTTCTTAATCGAGTCCTCAACACTGTCCTTGGTCGGCGGAGCGATTGGCGTCGTAATGGGTATCATCGTGGCGAAGACCGTTACGATCATGATTGGAATGCCGACGGAAGTGAAGTTATGGACGGTGCTGGTCGGAGTGTTGATGGCAGGAATAGTAGGTGTGTTCTTCGGCGTGTACCCTGCGCGACAAGCGGCGAAGCTCGACCCGATCCAGGCACTACGATTTGAACTTTAAATACATCAAGAGATACCCAAGCCGATTGGCAAGGAGTAGCAAATGGCATCGCGGAGTGAGTTCACCGAAATATTCCGACTAGCGGGCGAGACCTTGGTGCGCAGCAAAATGCGCTCCGGCCTTACGATCCTCGGAATTGTCATCGGAGTGGCTACCGTCATCACGATCTCCTCCGTAGTGCGCGGCCTGAATAGCAACGTGCAGAACATGGTGCAGCAAATGGGATCGAACATCCTGTTTGCATTCCACATCGATGTCATGACTTTCGGACGCCCCACGGCGGAGATGCTGAATCGCAAAGAGCTGACCTACGACGATGCCGAGGCCATGAAAGCGTTGCCCCATGTGAAGGCCGCAGCACCATCGCTCCGCATCTTTATGCCGGAGTTCAACGTGGGCAGCTACTCGGTGAAATACGAGGGCCACGTTGCGAAGAACACCATCCTTGAGGGGAACACAGCGGATTCCCGAGAGGTGTTCGACTACTCCGTTGCACGGGGTCGGTGGTTTACTCCAACGGAAGATGACCAACGGATGCCCGTGATTGTAATCGGCTCGGACACCGCAAAAGAACTGTTCTCCGAAACAGAGCCGCTTGGCAAAGAAATCAACATCGAGGGCGAACTCTTTACCGTCATCGGTGTGGCCGAAAAGCGAAAGAGCGCGTTTAGCGGCGGCTCGAATCCCGATGACAACATCGTCATGTTCCCGTACGCCACCTTCAAGAAACTGCATCCGGAGCAAAAGCAGAACTGGATCTCCGTGAAAGCCACCTCGCAGCCCGAGATGGCGATGGCTCAGGATGAGATGCGCGATTTGCTAAGGCGTCGTCGCAAATTGAAGCCGGATCAGCCCGATAATTTCGCGGTCTTCAGTCAGGACTCGATCGTACAGGTGTGGAACCAGGTTACCGGCGGAGTATTTATCTTCATGTTCGCCGTCTCAAGCGTCGCGCTGATCGTGGGCGGAGTAGGCGTGATGAATATCATGCTGGTTTCGGTCACCGAACGCACTCGCGAGATTGGCGTGCGAAAAGCAGTGGGTGCACGCAAAAACGACGTGCTCTTGCAGTTCACGATTGAAGCCGTCGTGCTCACGGCCGTAGGCGGCGTGGTGGGAATCCTGCTTGGCGGCGTCATTACCTACCTAATCGCCGCCCTGTTCCCCGCTCTCCCCGCAACGATGAGCTTGCAATGGACGATTTTCGCGTTCGCGAGTTCCGGATTTATTGGCCTCGTGTTCGGAATCTATCCGGCCTGGAAGGCCGCGAATCTGGATCCAATAGAGGCGCTCCGGTACGAGTAGAAATGCCTCTGCGCTCTTTTTGAAGAGGCAGCCGCCGTGCGCTACCGGCCCTTTCTAACAAAGATCGTCGCCTGTGCAACCACCCGATCCAGCAATTTTCCTTCATGCGCAAACGGTTTAAGCACTGCCGCAATCTCCGACTCAAACTCCGCCCGCTGCGCCCCCAGCACCTCTGGAGAAGTATTGGATTTCGAAAGAGCCCGCCCAATCAACTCTTCAATGGTGACTTCCAACCCTTCACTCACCGAAACCGAATCCATTACCTCGAACTGAGACCCTTCAAACCACAACTTCGAGTCCAACCGATACCGCTTTTCCTCGGGCCCCATCGCCCTGCGCCGTCGCACGACATCATAGGGCTTCACCCACGGGCTGCCATCGGTCTCAGCGCTTGAGGCCCCGCAAATCACAACATGTCCGCCGTCTACTGTAATCTCCTCCAGCACTCTCACGGCAGAGTCCCGATCCATCCAGTGAATCGCCCGTCCAATCGTCACGATGTCAAACTTGTGTTCGGAGGTAAACTCTTCGATCCGTCCATGAGTCAGCGACAAAGCAACGCCCGCTTCCGCGGCTGCTTCCTTTGCTGCCGCGATCATCGCAGCCTCAGGATCAACCCCGCTGCAGCTTCTGACGAACGGAGCAAATCCAATGGCCAGTGGCGCAGGCCCGCAGCCAACGTCCAACAACTGTTCATCGCCAGTTAAGCCGATCCTTTGGGCAATACTCCGGAAAAACTCCGCAGGATACTGTTCGCGAAACCGTGTATAGAATTCAACTGTAGAAGCAAATCGACCCATATCGTCCCTGCTCTTGCCTTTGTTCTTGTCCTTGTTCCTGCTTTTGTCCTTGTTCCTGCTTTTGTTCTTGTTCCTGTTTTTATTCTTGTTCCTGCTTTTGTTCTTGCCCCGGCCTTTGTTCTTGCCCCGGCCTTTGTTCTTGTTCTTGCCGTTGCCTTTGTCTTTGAGCCGTCATTCCGACGCCTTGGCGAGGAATCCCCGTACGGCTCAAATATCCAGTGCCGCCCAGAGGCAATTCAACCAGCCAACCCAACGCCCCTAGACTTACCCTAATCGCACCACTTCGCCCGCGAATTGAAGTAGTCCTCAGTCCGGCTCCTGACCTTAGCCACCGACTGCTCCAGGAACGTTTTCACCTTGGAATCCCCATACCGTTCCCACTTCTTGGCGCTGTAATAAATCCCAGCCCAATTCACCACGTTCCCGCAATCAACATTGAACGGCACCGCAATTTTCAGGTCGTAGCATCGTTCCCGGAAGAACAGATCAGCGTCGTTATTCTTTCCCGGCCCCGGCACTTGAACCAAAAAGTCTTCCATTTCCTTCACAAGTTGCAGCGCCTCTTGCTTTGTCATCAAGTCTTCAGCCCCTCGCCTCAGCCTCCATTATTTCATCTTCCAACGCGCCGTTGAGCCAACAATATGGCTGTACTGTCGGCACCTAGCTCCAACCCTCCCTGCTAAGTTACACTTTTCTATTCCTTGGAGAAGTCTGAATGCTGCGTCGTTTCGTCATTGCAATCATCCTGCTCACCTCGTTCTCCGCGTTTGCGCAGAAGCGCCCCTTCACCTTTGAGGACATGATGAACCTCAAGCGAGTCGGAGATTTCACCGTCTCTCCCGACTCCCACTGGGTGACTTTCTCCGCCGTCGAGGTCTCTCTCGCCGACAATACAAAGAAAACCCATCTCTGGATCGTCCCCCTTGCCGGTGGCACACCCCAGCGCCTCACCGAACCCGGACCTGAAAGTGAGGACCGCCTCCGCTTCTCGCCCGACGGCAAACAAGTCCTCTTCACCGCCGTCCGCAACGGAGTCTCGCAGCTCTACGTGCAGTCCTTCCATCCCGAGACCGGAACCCTCCTCGGACTCCCGCGCCAGCTCACCAACATCTCCACCGAAGCCGATGGCGGCATCTGGTCGCCCGATGGCAAGTTGGTCCTCTTTCTCTCCGCCGTCTGGCCGCAGTGCAAGGATGACGTCTGCAACAGGACGAAGGATGAGACAGTAGGGAAGTCCAAGGTCAAAGCCAAGGTTTTCGACCACCTGCTTTACCGTCATTGGACCGCCTATGACAGCGGTAAGCGCAACCATCTTTTCCTGACTGATTCAACCTGTGACACCGCCTGCAACGCCCGCGATCTCACTCCCGGAGACCACGACGTCCCGCCCTTCTCGCTCGGCGGACAAGATCAATACCAGTTCTCCCCCGACAGCAGCGAGATCGTCTTCACCAGCAATCTTGACGAAGTGCAGGCCACCTCGACCAACAGCGATGTCTTCACCCTCGCCTTCACCGGTGAAAACTCCAAACCCAGGAACCTCACCGCCGCCAATCACGGATCTGACTCCACGCCTCTCTACTCGCCCGACGGACGCTGCATCGCCATCCGTTCCCAGTTCCGTGCCGGATACGAGAGCGACCGCTTCCGCCTGCAGTTGATCGAGCGCGCAACCGGAAAAATCCTCAACCTCACCGAGAACTTTGACCGCTGGGTTGATTCCGTCTCCTGGTCGCCCGATTCCAGTAAGCTCTATTTCACCGCCGTCGATGCCGGAGAGTCCCCCATCTACAGCATCGATGTTCCCGGCGGACAGCCCAAGGAAATCGTGCGCGGTTACAACGATTCCCCCACGCCAACCGCCGACGGAAAGATGCTAGTCTTCGCACGCAATTCCGTCCGCTTCCCCACCGAGTTGTTCACCATCTCCACGGCCTCCGCTCCCGCCGTCGCTCCGTCGTCGCCTGCAGCCGTAGCAAAACGTCACCCCGGCAAAGCGCAAGCCAAGACATCTGCCCCTGCCTACTCCGAGAAAGATGACGCCGTCGGCCCCGCTACCGGAGTCCGCCAACTCACACACGTCAACGATGCACTGCTCGCGCAAATCCAGATGCAGCCCATCGAGTGGTTCTGGTTTACCGGATCAGAGAAGAAACAGGTGCAGGGCTTCATCATCAAGCCGCCGGGCTTCGACCCCTATCGCAAATACCCCGTGAAGTTCCTCATCCACGGAGGCCCGCAAGGTGCATGGGGAGACGATTGGAGCTTCCGTTGGAATCCCAATCTCTTTGCCGCCTCCGGCTACGTGGTCGTCATGATCAACCCGCGCGGCTCAACCGGCTACGGACAGCAGTTCGTCGATGATGTAAACGGAGACTGGGGCGGACGTCCCTTCGATGACCTCATGCTCGGACTCGACTTCGCCGAGCGCAAATTCAGCTTCATCGATCCCCAGCGCGAGTGCGCCTTGGGAGCAAGCTACGGCGGATACATGGCCAACTGGATTCTCGGCCATAGCGACCGATTCAAGTGCATCGTCTCTCACGACGGAATGTTCAATCCCGAGAGCGCCTACGGCACCACTGAAGAACTATGGTTCAACGAGTGGGAGTTCCAGGGAACTCCATGGTCGAACCGAGCCCTCTACCGCAAATGGTCGCCCGCTCTAGCCGCGCCGAACTTCAAAACGCCAACCTTGGTCATCCACGGTCAGCTCGATTACCGCCTCGATGTCAGCGAAGGCTTCCAGCTCTTCACGACTCTCCAGCGCCTCAAGGTCCCAAGCCGCATGCTCTACTTCCCCGACGAGGGACACTGGGTCCTGAAACCTCAGAACTCTCAGCTCTGGTACAAGACCGTTACAGAGTGGACCGACTGGTTCATCGGCAACCCGAACAAGCATCCTCACGACGCTCCGCCCCCGGCGGAATAGCATTCCGCGTGCGATTTGAGCAACCAGTAACACAACAGGCACCCCATTCCGGGTGCCTGTTGTGTTACATGATAATCCCTCAAAACTTTGCTCAAAGGTTGCTTTGGAGCTAACTTCTTGCTTCCAAACCAGTGCCTGACTGTTCAATGGTTGAAGCCGCAGGTTCCGGAGTCATCAGAGACAATCTTTGTGCCGCCCGAATGTCCTGAGCCGAAAGATGTGCTCCCGCTAACAGCAGAAGACCCGAGAAAAACGCCCAGAAAATCATCGTGACCGATACATAAAACGGCCCATACGCATCTTCGAAATTCAACAACGGCAGGCAAGCGATAAACAGCACCTTAGCGAGTTCCCATGCCACGCCCGTTATGATCGCCGCCGGGAGCACCGCTTTATAAGGCACTTTGCCGTTCGGAAGCATCCAGTAAATCAAAAAGAAGATCAGCACGCTGGCGATCATTCCAAATACTTTCAATGCCACAAACTGAATCGTCACATTGAGCTGAACCACAAACGAATACGCACTCCCGGTGCCAATGTGATTCGCAAGCCACACCTGCGCCTCTGCCGCCGGAGCCCATACTCCCGCTGTTCCCGCCACACTCAGCAACGCCAGCACACCGCACCCCAAAGCCAGACCCAAGGACACAACCTGGTTCATCAGATAGTTGCGTGACTTGAATCCCCATACCGAGTTGAGGGCCACTTCCAGCGGTTCAAACACACCTGTGCAACTGATGAACAGCATCACGATCGAGACCACTTGGATCTTGTGCGTGCTCGACATGTCGCTGACGGTCTTGATGATGAACGTCTGATTGCTAGGCAAGTACGCCATCAGCATCCGCTTGATCGCATTCACCATCGCGGGAGAATGAAACACGCGACGACTCAGCGTAAGCAGTAAAACCGCTGCCGGGAAGAATGACAGAATCGCATTCGCCGCCACGGAAAACGCATACGTATGCACTTCCGTAGTGCCCAGATACTTCAGCGTAGACATGCCGTTGCGCCGCAAAGTCTGCAGCATGGAACTGCGCAATTGTTCTATAGGGTCGTCGCTAGGAGAAGTAACATCGATCTCCTTGGCTGTCGCCGTAGCAGTAGATGAACCGTTGCTTGTCATGGTGTGTACTTCCCATTGTAGCGAAATCAGCTCACGCCATTCGCTTCAGCCCGCCTTAAAACACCTGAGTTCTTTCAAATTTTGTACGTATTTGGTTACAACTTCTTCCTTTTTTGGCTATTTTTCACACAAATTAACCATCTCCGAAAAGATTCCCTTGCGATTGTGAGTTGCTTGATGTAAATATGCGAGACCTACTGAATTACGGTTCATTAGGCATGCTATTTGTGCAGCAGCTGCGGTAAGGGAATTATGTGGATGTACAGTCAGCAGTCAGTGCAGCATTCAAGTCCGGATTCCAGTCTCTTTTACTCCGCGAGTCTTGCCGTGGAGATTAAAAAGACGCTGGAATCCGGATTTGTTTCTGAGAGCAGATTCTGTCTGTAACGTAGTTCGTTTGGTTGCTGTAACTCTATGAACACTGTTGATCTGAGAGATGTGAAAGGAGTACGTCGTGAAAGAAAAGGGCACAGTAAAGTGGTTTAACGGCGCAAAAGGCTATGGCTTCATTCAACGCAGCACGGGTGAAGATGTCTTCGTACACTATTCCGTTATTCAGGAAAACGGCTATCGCACATTGAACGAAGGCGAAACTGTCGAGTTCGAATGCGTAAAAGGGCCTAAAGGACTGCAAGCGCAAAACGTAAGCCGTGGGTAATCATCAAAGCTGATGCAAAGAAGGCCCTTTTCCCCCAAGGGCCCTTTTCATTTTGTGAAAACAATATTCACGTGTGTCAATGTATCTCAAGCGATATCAATTCCCCTTGTAAGCTCCCTTTCTGTTTGTAATTGATGGACGCAACTGCATTGTGCCAGTTGCAGTCGAAGTGTTCCGCGCCAATGAGCACTGCGGCGTTGCGGTCTGCCACTTGTATTCGCCATGTGCTTCCGCCCGAGCTTACCTTTAGAGTTGCGCCCGCATCTGAGCCGCACTCTACGCTGACAATTCGACCTTTCATGAATTCAGTCTTTCGATTATCTGCGGTTGGTTCCGGGGCCTTGGCTTTTGCTTCTGCTTTCTCGTCCGCTTCGATTGCTTCCTGCAAATTGTCATACTTGGTGTGCTGCACATTTGTATCGGTATGGATTCCCATCGCCGCCCATTCCTGGCGCTGTTTCCTCTGCTTTCCGAGTTGATTGAGAAACTCTAAAGCATCGGCAGAGACTGAGACATCGGCTCCGGATCGCGCGTAAGTCGCGAGGTTTCGCGCTGCATCTAGATTGCCGGAAGCTTCCTGGGCGCGCGCTGCGTTCAGGTAGTAGCGGCTGTTGCGTGGGCGCAAGGCCGAGGCTCGCTGGAGATTCGCGAGAGCCGGTTTTGTGTCTTCGCCGCTCAACTGCGCCAAGCCCAGCAGTTCAAGTGCTGCTGCATAATTAGGATCGCGTTTCAGCGCGGCTTTCAGCTCCGTGTTCATGCGGGCTTCTGCCGACTGAATGCGGATTTGATTTTCGTCTCCTTGGTTCACCCATCGCGCATAGAGGTAGTGCATGGAAGGGTCGGAATCATCCAGAGCCAGTGCCCGCCGAATGTGCTCCACTGCGTTATCCAAATCGTTGCGAAGCAGAAACGCCCATGCGAGTGCACGATGTACCGCGGCGTTTTCTTGATTCTGCCGCATGAAGGCGACGAGTTCTTTGAGCGTTCGATCCGAATCCGGGCCATAAAGGGAAAGGCTTGCCTGCAACACGTGTACGTCAGCAGTGGAGACTTTCCGCGATTTGAAGAGAATGCCCTCAATTCGTGGAGCAGGCATTTTGGTTGTGGTGAGTTTTGCGAGTGACTGTCGCACTTCACTATCGAGTTCAGCCGAACTCATGGAAAAGGCTTCGTTCAGCACACGCTCAGGCGTTGCACCTCGCGACTGCACGGCGTTCAAATAAGCACCCGCCTGAGCCAAGCGACTGTTATCGATGAGCCACCGAACCAGCGCCCAGGATTCAGCTTCGAAGTTTTCCCGTTGTGCGACTGTGAGCTGCGAAACGTCATTCGTCTGGAACAACTTCGCCAGCGGAATCCACTGGCCAGCTTGAGGCAGAACCATTCCGGGAGGCAGCGCGCCGAGTTCTACTTCTTCGCCAGTGAACTTTACTCCGCCTAGGTAGTTGGCAATCCCGAAATCAAACCAAGGTTGCGCACGCGGGTAGTTATTCTCAAGGGTTAGTGCGGAGATAGATTTGGCGGCTTGCGCCCACGACTCCGGCTGGGCAAGGTCAACGGTAATGAAGTCTTCCGCAGGCGTGCGAACCAACACGTTTTCATTGGGGATCGCTGGCATTCCCAGACGAACCGCTCGTACGCGCGGTGGGGTGGCAAAGGTGATGTCTTTGCGGTGAAAGACTTGTCCGAAAACTGCGATAAGTTGCTCGCTTCGTTGAGCGGCATCGCGTGCTCCGTGGTCGTTACCTTCGGAGTAGCTGATGAGGTGATCGGTCTGGACCGAGAACCACTGCTGCGCAAGCGACATCGAAGTCGCTGTCAGCAAAACCGCAATCAGTAAACAAATTCGGGCACGCATGGAGAATGCCTCCAATGGAAGACCGGACTACGACCGGCTGATTCCTTTGATGCTCGTCGCCCACTTTATGCGCAGCAGAGTTCGGAGAGTAATAACCTTTGCTGTGCCGTGGGTTGCAGAAAACGCAGTCCGGCACGGAATCCATCGCGGCGTGTGACAATCGCTTTCAGATTGAGCGCGCAGTCGGGCAGCCGCAAACTTAACGTGACCTCGGTCCCTGAAGGTAGCTCTCGCGTAAGCGTCAATCCTGCACCGGTGTATGAGAGATCGAAGGTGCGTGCGTGTACAACAATGCTCTCGCCCGTAATGTGCTGCGCTTCGAGTCGCGCTCGAACGTCGAGACAGCGTCGGGAAAATAGTCGGCTGGCGTAGATCGAGGATCGGCTACTGGATGGGTTTGTCATCGGGTGTCGTCTCCAATCGTGCAATGGCCCAGCGCGCGTGTTCAGCAATCGCAGGGTCGGGATGCTGAAGCAACTCGCGCAGGCGAGGCAAGTGCGTTGGGTCACCACTGTTACCCATCGCAATGGCAGCATTTCGTAATAGCCCGATGAGTTTAGCGCGTTTGATGGCAGATCCGCGAAAGTTGTTTTTAAACTCTTCCGCAGTCATTCCCGAAATCCAGTCCAAAGATGGATTTACCAGCTGAGGGCGCGGTGCGAAAGCCGAATCTGAGGAGGCCGGAGCGCGGCGATTCCACGGGCAAACGTCCTGACAGATGTCGCAGCCGAATAGATGTCGTCCCATTCTTTCGCGGAGTTCTTCCGGCGCGGGCCCGCGCTGCTCAATGGTGAGATAGGAAATGCAGCGTCTTGCGTCGAGTTCACGCGGAGCCAGCAAGGCTTGCGTGGGACAGGCGTCAATGCAGCGAGTGCAGGAACCGCAGCGGTCCGCAGCCGGAAGATCAGGAGGCAGTGCGTGAGAACTGAGAATCACGCCGAGAAAAATCCATGAGCCAAGTTGCTGATTGATGATGCAGGCATTCTTGCCGGTCCAGCCAATACCGGAATGCTGCGCCAGAACGCGTTCCACGACCGGACCAGTATCCACGTAGCACCACGTGCGGGGACTTGCGTGCCCATCGGCAACGACGCGTTCAATCATTAGTTTTTCGACCCGCCGCAAGCGTTTCAACAGTAGCTCGTGATAGTCAGATTCGGCGAAAGCGTAGCGCGAAATCCAACCTCGGTCAGAATCACTGCACTGCGTGGAATAGGGCGTGGCGGAGTTGTAGTTCACAGCGCAGACTAAGACTGATTGGGCCCATGGAGCGACGTTCGAAAGCGCTGCCCTGCGTAGTTCTCCTGCGTCATTCGTTTTCGCGAGATAGCTCATCTCGCCGTGAAATCCAGCTTCGATCCAAGTAGGGAAGTATCCAAGCTCTCGGAGAGGAGCGGATGGAGCGATGCCAGCAAGCGAAAAACCTTCATCGAGTGCGGCTTGTTTGACGAATTCCGCTAGCAATGACATCGCTGCTCCGAAGACGAAAGTGAGTACTAGTTCTGCCTTCGCACGACGGCGACGATCGTTGCGATCTCGGTCAGCGCGATGATTCCTGCCGAGGTAACACACCAGATGCAATAGGTTTCCAGCACTCTGGCCTCTATGTATGTGAGATAGATGGAAAAACCGACCGCTCCTGTAACGAGCAGCAACACGATCCACCAGCGCCGTGCCAGCGCAAAACCAGCAATCGCCGCATAGCCGAGAATTCCAAATACAGCGACGGGAACTCCAGCGATCTCGGCAAATGGGCTATGGTTGACCACGCCGCAATCCCAGTGCTCGTTGATGCTGCACGGGGAGGCCTCGGTGCGGAAATGTTCGCGCAGGGCAAAACAGGAAACCAGGAGTCCGGCTAGAGCAAGAACGGCAATAAGATAGCGCATGAATCCTCCGCTCCCCATTGTAAGCAGAGGCAGCTTGCGAGGTATATCGGTAAATTCCGTGGCGCGGATCCCGAAAACAGCCGAGAGGGAAGTGCAAAGTCCGTCCAGAGGGGAATCTCCGATTACGTTCGCCGCTGTCCTTAAGCTCCCAAGTTGGTCCTTTACGTCGCTCTGGATAAAGACCAGAATTCATGTTGAAGAGGCCGCTCCCTCGGGGGATGGAACGGCCGGGGCGTTCTGGCAAGTCGGGAACGCCCTTTGTATGTATAGAGGAATCGAGTATTCGGGTTCCTTTGCGTCCAAAGCGATGCCAGTGCATCAAATTGAAGTGTTACGATGAAGCTTTGGCCGTGCCGCGACGGCCCGAAGTTTTCGGACAAGGAATTTGGAGGAAGAATGGCGAGCGATGCAATTTTCGAAGTAACCGACGCAAACTTTGATCTCGAGGTGCTCAACAGCGAGCAACCTGTACTGATCGACTTCTGGGCCACTTGGTGTGGTCCCTGTCGCGCTCTCGCCCCGGTGGTGGACGAGATTGCGAAGTCCTATCAGGGCAAGATCAAGGTTGGCAAAATGGATGTTGATCGCAACACCGCGACTCCGCAGCGCTATGGAGTGCGTGGCATCCCAACCCTGCTCGTCTTTAAGGGTGGCCAGGTTCAAGAGCAGATTGTCGGCTACGTTCCAAAGGAAACGATCGAAAAGGCGCTGGAAAAGCTTTCGTAAGCTTAGTGCCGTCTCTATCCGCCCGGCTCTGGCCGGGCTTTTTCTTTTCTTCCCAGTTCAGTATTTTCTCAGCACGGCCACGACCCGCCCCTGCACCCGCACCGAATCAGCCGGAACCATGATCGGCTCCATCGTAGCGTTCGAGGGTTGGAGTCGAATCTGTTCACCGGCGTGATAGAGACGCTTCAGAGTGGTTTCTGATCCGTTCACTAGAGCCACTACGATCTCGCCTTCGCGGGCGCTCTCGGTCTTTTCCACGAGAACGTAATCGCCATTCATGATGTGCTCATCCTGCATGCTTTCGCCCACAACCTGAAGAACGAAGACATCCTTGGCTCGGGTGAAATCCGTGAGCGAGATTGTTTCCGGAGTCTCGACCTGCTCGATTGGTTTGCCGGCAGCGATGCGACCTACTAGTGGCAATTCAAAGGAGTTGCTTGGCATTGGACGAACTCGATCTGTCATTCCGGCAGGCAGAGGCAGCACGTCAATGGAGCGGCTGCGGTTATAGTCACGCCGCAACAGCTTTTTCGTTTCAAGGTTGTTAATGTGTTTGTGAACGGTAGCAAGCGAGCTGAGTCCCATCGCCGCGCCGATTTCCTCGAACGACGGGGAATATCCGTTGCTCTCCACGAATTCAGAGATGAAGTCGTACATCTGACGTTGCCGCTTGGTCAAAGCCATGGCCGACCTTTCATCAACCCCACAAATGCCAATAGTTTGGCGAATAAAAGGCGAACTGTCAACCATCGCTTCAACACGGTGCCGACCTTGGTAACCGTGAGAAGGACATTTCCAGACAAGGAGATATGCGACAAGCTGCATTGCAGCTTAAAATCGCTAGGAATGGGTGACGCCACCAAACTGATCGAGCGCGCTGAAAAGTTCCTTGAAAAAGGGAAGCCCGAGCTCGCCCTGGCAGAGTACCGGGCGGCGATTGAGCTAGAGCCTCAGAACGAAAAGCTGCTGGAGAAAGCCGCTGACCTGAGTATCTCGGTCGGACAGTTGGGACTTGGATCGGATCTGCTTCGCCGACTGTTTGGCCATTTCGTAGAGACAAAGCAGCTCAGCAATGCGGCCCTGGTTTTTCGCAAGCTGCAACGGATGAAAGCTCTGGAACCGGAAATGGTGAGCCGCTATGCACAGTTGTGCGAAAACACCAGTCGCCGTGAAGCAGCAGAAGCCTATCGTGTAGCATTTCAGGAATTCCAACGCCTCGGCGAACCACAGCGTTCTCTGGACTGCATTTCGCGTTCTCTGGAACTTGACCCTCGGCTGGAAGATTATCGCGAGCAGGCTCGCATTTCAGAAGCCTTGCATGATCGCGTTCAAGCGGCGGTGGCGCTGGTTCACCTCGGTATCATGCTTGAGCGGCTCGGCCAGGATGCCTCTGACGCTTATGGGCGGGCCTACGCTGACGATCCTTCGAACATGGCGGCGCGACTTGGACATGGACGTGCGCTGATTGCAAGTAACCGTCCGGCTGAGGCCATCGAATTACTTGCCCCGCTTGCCACCTATCCTTCCAGTCCTGAAGAAGCCCGCGAACCATATGCACTCGCTTTGCTTGCGGTGGGTCGAGTGGAAGACGCTGAGCCATTTGCTTGGGGACTGTTTGAGCGCAAGCCCAAGGAGAATCTGTCGGTGCTCCACTCCGTCATCGGCGGACTGATCGACCGTGACCGCATAGATCGCGCATTGGGGCTGGCACGGCGTCTGGAGGAATTTTCTCGCAAGGTCGGCCAACGCAACGAGTTCATGCAAGACATGGCTCAACTTGCGGAGAAGAGCAAGCCAAGCATTACGTTCTTCGAATATTTGGCAGAGCTATACAACAGTGCGAACCGGGAACTCGAATATTCTCAAATACTTTCGCAACTTTTCGACCTGTATTTCGATGAAGGTAAATACTCAAAGGCTCTGGATGCGTTAGATCGCTCCGTAGATATCGATCCTTATGAGGCGCTGCACAAAGAGAGGATGCATAAGCTCGCAGGCCATGTTCCGGAAGAGCGTTTGCAGATGGTGGCGAAGCGTCTCGGAATCGATGCGCCGGAACAGGTTACGGTCACACCGGTTGAGGGGGGTACGTCAGAGACTCCCGCGCCGAATGTGTTGGAGGACCTGATTCTACAGGCGGAAATCTTTCTGCAGTATGGGATGCGAGACAAGGCGCTTCGTAAGATTGACCAACTCAAGGAATCGTTTGCCGATGAGATGGGGAACAATCCGCGTGTGCGACAACTCTTTATCGCCGCAGGACTGCCGGTTCCGGCTCAACAAGAGGAAGAACCGGTTGAACGCGATCGCACCGCAGAGGGAATGGTGCGCGCTGCTGAAGTCAGTCGCATTATTGCGCGTCAAAGTGATCCCCGTTCTGTACTGGTGACTGCAGTCAATCAAATCGGCGCACGTTGGCAGTACAGTCGTTGTCTGGCCGCGTTGGCCATTCCGGGCAAGCCACCCTCGCTGGTCGTCGAATACTGTTCGCCAGAAGTGGCGAAATCAGAGCGTGCGGCGATGGTGCGACTGCTTGCGATGAGTCAACGTCTCACATCAATCGAGCCAGTTTTTCGTGCGGCGGACGTGCAGATCTCGGAACCTCTCTCGCCGATTCGTCAGGAGCTTGCCCGCCTGAATATTCAGTCGCTAGTAGCGCTGGCTCTAATGAACGAGGATGAACCAATAGGATTGTTCATTGTGGAGCAGTGCGGAGTGCGTCGCCGCTGGTCGCCGGATGACCTAGCGTTATTGCGCTCGATGGTGGATCAGGTGGCACTGGCCGTTCACGGAGCGCGCCTGCGGTCGTTGGTCTCAACGCTGGGAGTTGCCGAAGAAAAGACCGGACTGTTGAAACGCTCGTCTTACATCGACGCTGTGGTGGCGGAACTTGGTCGTCAGCAAAATGGAGCCGATTTTGGCAGCACGCTTGTGTTGCTCCAGGTTGCCTCGCTCACTTCGGAGTCTCAGAACGAGTACGCTGTTTCCGAACTTGTTCGCACTCTTCGTTCGATTGCGCAGGATCAAGCGATGGCTTTCCGCTATGATCGGGATACTGTTGCGTTGTTGCTATCCCGTATGCAAGTCACAGAGGCTGAAGCGCTGGTTGGGCAGTTGCGCGAAGCTCTAGAATCGATCGCCGTTACCATCACCGCTGGTATTGCGCAGGCTGGGCCATTACTAGGATTTGAGCCTGAGGATGCGGCAACCGAATGGATCAACAGGGTAGCACGCGCGTTGACGTTGGCTGCAATGGTTCCCGAACGACTGTGCACGCTGCCACCAGCTCCCGCATCCATCAGTTAATCCTTCAATTCCAGCTCTAAAAGTAGAACCACAGACTCCTCTACACAGTAGTACTTATTTCGGGTTACGAATTAATTCACTCTGCCCAAAGAACAACCCCCTGTCCAATGCAGGAATCCTCTCCGACTAAGGCCCGGCAGTACTCCACGTTTGGAAAAAGCGCGGCCCTTGCTCGACCAGCTCACCGATCCCGCATTGTTGTTTGCGGGTTGAATCAACGCAGTTGTTATGACGCGAGCCCTGAGGTGTTTGAGGATGAAAGTTTCTGTTCGTTCGTTCGGCTTATCTGTCGTGCTGTGCCTATTTGTATTGCCACAGCTTTTCGCGCAAACTGTTCTCTCCAACCACACACCGTCATTTGCTTCGGCGGCCAACGACCTTGGTTCGGTTAATTCCAACGAGTCGATGACCGTAAAGGTTTGGCTGAATCTTCACAATTCAGCGAATCTCGACCAGTACGTAGAAGACATCTATAATCCCACATCGCCAAGGTATCGCCAGTTCCTCACCGAAGAGCAGGCTGACGCCTTATATTCACCCACCACAACTGATGCACAAGCTGTACAGAAGTTTCTTCAAAATAAGGGGCTGAAAGTTACTGCCGTTGGTGAAAAGAACCTCTATGTAGAAGCCGTGGGGACTGCTGGCTCGGTACAGAAGGCTTTCCAAGTGAAACTCCACAACTACAAAGTTAGCGGACAAGTTGTGCGCGCCAATGCGACCAACCCAACGATCGACGATGCTCAGGTGGGAACGCTGGTTTCCAGCGTCGGCGGCTTGAGCACATTGCAGATGAAGCCGCATAGCATTCGGCCTCGTGACGCCGCTGGAAAGGTAAAGGTTTCCTCCGTTACTCCGAATGGAGCCTTCTTTGAAGGGAATTGTTTTGACGGCATACAGTCCCACACGTTCAAGACCAGCACAACCTCGGGCAAATATGCTGGAAACCAGTATGGCGCGCCTATTACCAGCGGTGCTCCAAATCTGCCTCCCTGCGGATATTCTCCACAGAACATCTACTCGGCCTACAACCTGAGTCAGCTTTATACCAATGGGTGGGACGGCTCCGGGCAGACTGTAGTCATTGTGGATGCTTACGGATCCACGACGATTGCCGCTGACTTGGCGACGTTTTCGGAGGTATACGGTCTTCCCGCTGCGAACTTGAAAGTGATTGGGACGCCCGTTGCTCCTGGAACGGATACAACCATTGAGGGTTGGATGGAAGAGACCACGCTGGACGTGGAGTGGGCGCACGCCATTGCTCCGAAAGCGAAGATCGTCCTGGTCATCGCTCCCACGCCGAACAACGACGATCTAGCCGCGGCAATCACCACGGGCATCGCCAAGGGGAACGTCATTTCCAACAGCTATGGTGAACCTGAATCTGACAACGCTCCGGCGGATTTCAAACCCTTTGAAACTGCCTTGAAGTTGGCGGCCCTTAGAGGGGTAGCGGTCAACTTCTCATCGGGAGACGACGGAGATTTCGTATTAGCCCAAGGCTACAGCGATGTCTCTTATCCTGCCAGTTCGACGTTCGCTACCGCCGTGGGTGGCAATAGCGTCATCTTGAACTACAGCCAGAAGATCAAATTCCAGACCGGATGGGGTACCAACCTGACGGCCATTGCCAGCACAGACGCGACCGGCAATCCGCCATATGTTCCTCCCGTGGCGGAAGGCTTCCTCTACGGAGCTGGTGGCGGAACCAGCAAAGCGTTTAGCAAGCCTAGTTTCCAGAGCAAGTTGTCGGGCTCCCGTCGGTTGGTTCCGGATATCGGGTGGGTTGCTGACCCGTATACGGGTGTGGAGTTCATCTACACAGACCCGACACTTAACGAGCAGGTGGTGGGCGTGATTGGTGGAACGAGCGTCGCCGCGCCAATGTTCTCTGGACTGTGGGCCGTGGCAGCACAGAAACACGGAGGCCCATTGGGACAGGCTGCCCGCAGGCTTTATAGTTTACCGGCGGCAGCGATTACCGATGTCAAGGCGTTGGAATATGGAGAAAACGTTAGCGGAGTTGTCAAGGACTCAGGTGGTTCTCTGACGGAATCTGCCCGAGCGCTTGCAACACCAACGGCGCAGATCAAGACGTTCACCAGCGCGTTCTACCATAGCCCCAACTCGACAAGGTGGTTTGTCATCACCTTCGGCACGGACTCTTCTTTGCCGACGAAAGACGGTTGGGATCCAGTGACGGGACTCGGCACTCCCAATGGGGTACCATTTGTGACAGACGCAGCAAAATAGTGTGGATCAGTTGGAGGGTCATTCTTTCACTCGCGCAAACGAGGGAAGGAGTGACCCTTTTCTTTTGGCGTCATAAGCACATGTGCGATCATCGCAGCCTTTGTAGCTATGGTATGACGGAAATCTGCATGCTAAACTTACTCGTCAACAATCCATCAATTCACGTTCCGAAACGAGTCAAACGGAATGCAGACTAGCGCAATTCTTCAGCGCTTCCGAGCGGCTGTCAGCCGATTCCCGGATCGCCCCGCAATTATCGGTACCGATTATTCAATTTCATACTCGGAATTGGAACGACGTGCCGCCAGTGTCGCCCAGCGTATCGCAGATCGAGAGTCGGGACCGACTGTGGCGATGCTTTATTCGAACACCCCGGAGTTCGCTCCTTTGTTCTTGGGAGCTCTGTGGGCGGGCAAGACCGTTGCGGTGCTGCCAACCCTTGCGCCGCCTCCGCTGCTCAAGCTAATGGCTATGGAGACCGGTGTGAACCTTATCATTACCGGCGAGGAATTTGTGCCGCACATGGTGGCCTTGGGAATGCATTGCTGGATCGGCGACGCCTCTGCCGAATATGAGCCCAGCCAGGTTCCCGTGCAGCCGAGACCTTCCGGACCGGCTGTGTTGCTCTACACTTCTGGAACGACGGGACGTCCGAAGGCCGTCGCTCTCAGCGAAGAGAATATTCTTGCCAATATGGATGGATGCAAGCAGGCTACAGGTTTCAACGACGCCCAGGTGATGCTCGCGGCGCTGCCGCTCTTCCATGCCTACGGATTGACAATAACCACCTTGCTGCCGCTGACCGAAGGTGCCTCGGTGGTAGTGCCTGAGCGATTCATTCCCCGCCAGATCTTGCAGCTTATCGAGAAGCATCGCGTTTCCTGCCTGATTGCCGTACCGGGTCAATACCGCGTGTTAATCAAGGAACCGACTCCGATTGATGCCAGTTCGCTGTGGTTATGCATTGCCGGAGCCGAGAGGCTGCCGGAGTGTGTTGCGCAGGAATTTCTGAAGCGCTTCGGATACCCGCTTGTGCAGGGTTATGGGACGACCGAGCTTTCGCCCGTTGTAGCTTTCAGCCCGCCTGACGACAATGCTCACGGTTCCGTGGGCAGGCCGCTGCCGAATATCCGAGTCACGATTCGCAATGAGAACGACGAGATCCTTCCTGCGGGGGAGTTCGGCGAGGTTTGTGTGGAAGGGCCATCGGTAATGCTTGGATACCTGGGAGATCCGCAAGCGACGGCGCGAAAGATTCGCGACGGCGTTCTACATACAAGTGATCGAGGCTATCTCGATGCCGATGGTTTTCTGTTTCTTCTCGGGCGTGCCGACGATCTCGTAAAGGTCTCTGGGGAAAAGGTATATCCCTCGCAGGTTGAGAACGCACTGGAGACGATTGACGGTGTGGAAGAGTGTGCGGTAATTGCTTTTCCGGACGAGAAGCACGGAGCACGTCTGCATGCGTTTGTGCAGCTTCGCCCTGACGTGGTTCTCACCGAAGCAGCACTGCGTGCATCCTGCCGCGAATTGCTGGAAACCTACAAAATCCCACGCGGCTTCTCTTTCGTTTCGGCGATGCCGCGCACGCTTACCGGTAAAACGGACAAACGTGCATTGGCCGCCACCGAGGCCAATTAGCTTTTTATGTCTTCAATCGGGCGCGGAAATCCTCCGCGCCCGATTGTTTTGTTTGCGATTGGAACCATCGTGCGTCGGACTGCGTAACATCTCACATAGGTGGACCCGCGATGACCTTCTTTCTTTGGCTGATTGTGCTCTTCTTCTGCTGGCCTTTGGCGATACTGGCCATTATTCTCTACCCAATCGTGTGGCTGCTTCTGCTGCCTTTCCGCATTGTCGGAATTGCGGTAGAAGGTGTTTTGGAGTTGGTCAGAGCAGTGATATTCCTGCCTGCCCGCGTGCTTGGCGGTGGGCAGCGCCGATACTAGGCATGTGTCAGAGTTTCTCTTCGGAGCTGACGTTACTTTGCTGGTAAAAATCGTTCCCTCCTGCCATAATCCGGTGCGCCGCAGCGCCACGTAGCCGGCGCTCTGGTGGGAGGACGCAATGACAGTCTCTGCAGCGATCAGCAGTACGGGCCACGAACGCTTCAAGGCAGCACGGGATATTTTGCTGCAACATCGCGGAGAATACGGCATCGCTTATTCGCAGTTCGAGTGGCCAGTGCTGGAAGAATTCAACTGGGCGCTGGACTGGTTCGATGTGATCGCGGCGGGTGAACGTCGCGATCAGACTGCGCTCTGGGTGATAAACGAAGACGGCACAGAATCAAAGCTGAGTTTTGCGGAGCTCTCGGAGCGATCCTCTCAGGCGGCGAATTACCTACGAAGTCTGGGAGTTCGTCGTGGCGACCGCGTGATGCTGATGCTCGGCAACGTGCCCCAGTTATGGGAATCGATTCTGGCAGCGATGAAGCTAGGAGCGGTTGTCGTTCCCACCACTACTCTGCTTACGGCTGACGACGTCGCGGACCGCATCCTGCGTGGCAATGTGCGGCACATCATCACGACCTCTGAACTGGCCCCTCGATTTGATCACACTGCTGCCGTAAGTCGAACCGCAGTGGGCGCGGCAGCGAAGGGGTGGCACAACTTCGACGAAGCGTACGGTCATCCCGGCAAGTTCGAGCCGGACGGCGTAACCAATGCTTCCGATCCCTTGCAGCTCTACTTCACTTCGGGAACGACCACCAAACCCAAGGTTGTGTTGCACACTCACGCAAGCTATCCGGCAGGACATCTCTCTACGATGTATTGGATCGGAATTCAGCCGGGAGACATCCACTGCAATCTTTCGTCGCCGGGGTGGGCGAAGCACGCGTGGAGCTGTGTTTTTGCTCCTTGGAACGCCGAGGCCACGGTGTTTGCGTTCAACCAGGCGCGCTTCAACGCGAATGCTTTGCTGAATGCGCTGGTGCGCGCCGAAGTAACAACTTTCTGCGCGCCTCCTACGGTATGGCGCATGATCGCACAGGAAAAGCTCAGCAATTACAAGGTCAAATTGCGTGAGGTGGCAAGCGCAGGTGAACCTCTGAATCCAGAAGTGATCGAGAAAGTTCGAAGCGCGTGGGGGCTCACCATTCGCGATGGCTATGGGCAGACCGAGACGACGGCGCAGTTGGGAAACTCGCCCGGACAGCGGCTGAAATTAGGATCGGTCGGACGGCCTCTGCCTGGGTACAGGGTGGCACTCATGGATATTAACGATTTGGAATCCAGCGAGGGGGAACTCTGCATACTGCTCAACCCGGCGCCGATGGCTCTTATGCCCGGCTATCAGGACGATGAGGGAAATCTGAAGCCGCTGACCGGACCGATCTATAGAACCGGCGATGTGATGTCACGCGACTTTGATGGATATTTTACGTTTGTGGGGCGGGCCGATGATGTCTTCAAAGCTTCAGATTACCGCATCAGTCCCTTTGAATTGGAGAGCGCACTGGTCGAGCATCCCGATGTAGTTGAGTGTGCCGTTGTCCCTTCGCCGGACCCGATTCGCACAGCCATACCAAAGGCTTTTGTGATTCTGAGAACCGGAATCGAACCCTCGCGCGAGATGGCGCTATCGATCTTTCAGCATATTCGGCAGGTTCTCGCGCCGTATAAACGGATCAGGCGAATTGAGTTTTCGGACTTGCCGAAAACCATCTCAGGCAAGATTCGAAGAGCGCAATTGCGCAAAGCAGAAGCCGTACAGGTGCAAGCTGGCCTGCGCTCAGAGGTGGAATACCGCGAGGAGGATTTCCCCGAGCTACATTGAACCTTGCCGAACTAACTCAATGCACCGGGGCAGGCGGAATTGCCGCGAGCGCCTGTCCTGTATAGCTCTTCTTCACCTTGGCTACCTGTTCCGGTGTTCCTTGCGCCACGATCCTTCCGCCCTCTTCGCCACCTTCAGGACCAAGGTCGATGATCCAGTCTGCGTTGCGAATCACGTCGAGGTTATGTTCGATGATGATGATGCTGTTGCCGAGATCTGTGAGTCGGTGCAGGACTTCCAAGAGTCGACTCACGTCTTCAAAATGCAGGCCGGTGGTCGGCTCGTCGAGCAGGTAGAGAGTGCGTCCGGTTTGACGTTTGCTCAATTCACGCGCGAGTTTAATACGCTGGGCTTCTCCGCCGCTTAGAGTCACAGAAGATTGACCTAAGTGAATGTATCCCAGTCCTACGTCCACCAGTGTCTGCAGCTTTTGCCGAGCCTGCGGGATGGCTTCGAGCACGGTGAGAGCTTCACTGATGGGCGTGTCCAGGAGATCGGAGATGCTGTATCCCTTGTATTGCACGGCCAGGGTTTCGCGGTTGTAGCGCTTGCCGCCGCAGACCTCGCAGAGCACATACACATCCGGCAGGAAGTTCATTTCAATGCGCCGCTCGCCTTCGCCTTGGCAAGCTTCACAGCGTCCGCCAGAAACGTTGAAGGAGAAGCGTCCCGCTTTGTAACCTCGCTCGCGTGATTCCGGAAGCATCGCGTACAACTCGCGAATTTGCGTAAACAATCCGGTGTAAGTTGCGGGATTGGAGCGCGGAGTGCGGCCAATCGGGGACTGGTCGATGCGGATGACCTTGTCGATTTCCTCGACTCCGCTGATCGATTTATGTGCGCCCGGTTCTTGACGTGACCTGTAGATTTTCTGGGCTAACGCGGCGTAAAGAATGTCATTTACAAGTGTCGATTTACCCGAGCCCGAGACTCCGGTTACAACCGTCATCACTCCGAGAGGGAAGCTTACATCGACGTTCTTAAGATTGTTGGCGCGTGCGCCGGTAACGGCGATGGAGTGACCGTTGACTTTGCGGCGTTCTTCGCGCACCGGTATCGTTTTCCGCCCGGAGATGTACTGCCCGGTCAGCGAACCGGGGATCAGTGCAATCTCCGCCGGAGTCCCGGCTGCTACCAGTTCTCCGCCGAGTTTGCCCGCGCCCGGTCCCAGGTCGATAACGTAATCGGCCCGGCGAATCGTCTCCTCGTCGTGTTCTACGACGAGCACGGTATTGCCCAGGTCTCGTAATGCTTCGAGCGATTGCAGCAACTTTTCGTTGTCGCGCGCGTGAAGGCCGATGGACGGCTCGTCAAGCACGTAAAGCACTCCGCGCAATTTGGAGCCAATCTGAGTTGCAAGCCGGATGCGTTGGCCTTCGCCGCCGCTCAATGTTGCTGCCGAACGATCCAGCGAGAGATATCCGAGGCCAACGTGATTCAGAAAACCAAGCCGCTCGCGAATTTCTCCAACGATGCGTCCTGCAATTTTTTCATCCCGTCCCGCAAGCTCAATCTTCGCTGCTGCATCCACGGCTCGAGAGATCGGCAAGGCCGTAAATTCGGCGATGCTCATCTCGTTTACTTTCACCGAGAGGCTGTCAGGACGAAGCCTGCGGCCCTGGCACACGGGGCACGTAGTGGCCGACATGTACTGCATCAGATATTCGCGGTATGCCTCGGTGGTCACTTCCTCCATCGTGTGTTTGTGGAAGGCGAGGATTCCCTTGTATCCGGAGCGTACGCGTTTTGATTGATCTCCATAGAGCAGGAATTTCTGATGATCTTCTGAGAGTTGCTCAAAGGGCGTGCTAAGGTCGATGCCTTTTTCATCGGCAGCTCGCTTGACCATCGCTTGCAAGGAGGCGGAGCCCGCACCTGGACCGAGTCCACCGTCGAGCAGAGGCTTGGACCAGTCGACGATTACCTTGGCGGGGTCGAAATCGTACTTAGAGCCGAGTCCGTTGCACTCCTGGCAGGCTCCATACATGCTGTTGAAGCTGAAAGAGCGCGGTTCGAGCTGCGCAACGTTGACTCCGCAGTCAGGGCAGGCCATGCGAGAGGAATACATGTGCTCTTCGCCGCCCACCACGCTCACCACCAGCAGCCCTGAGCCCAGCTTCATGGCAACTTCAACCGAGTTTCCCAGACGCCGCTCGATTCCTTCTTTTACCAGCAGGCGATCCACGACAACTTCGATTGTGTGATTGCGCCGCTTGTCCAGCTTGATCTCTTCATCGATCGAGCGCAGTTCTCCGTCAATGCGAGCCCGAGTGAAGCCGTGCGCTGCAAGCTTCTCTAGTTCCTTTGTGAACTCGCCTTTGCGTCCGCGCACGATAGGAGCCAGCAACATGACACGCGGTTCCGCACCGGGCGCCGCGTCCTCGGCCAGTTCCATGACGCGAGCTGTGATCTGCTCTGCGGACTGCCGCGTGATCTCTTTACCGCAGTTCGGGCAGTGGGGGATTCCTATGGAGCTGTATAGCAGGCGTAAATAGTCGTAAATCTCAGTGATTGTCCCGACTGTAGAGCGAGGGCTTCGTGAGGTAGTCTTTTGTTCAATGGAGATTGCTGGACTCAAGCCATCGATAGAGTCCACGTCAGGCCGTTCCATTTGATCAAGAAACTGCCTTGCATAAGCAGAGAGAGTTTCGACGTAACGCCGCTGTCCCTCGGCATAGATCGTGTCAAAGGCCAGCGATGATTTGCCCGACCCGCTCAGCCCTGTTATCACGGTCAGCGTGTTCCGAGGGATTTCGACGTCGATATTTTTTAGGTTGTGCTGGCGTGCGCCGCGCACAGTGATGTTGCGGATGCCCATTTTGAATTGGTTCCAAAGTGAACTGCCTCGATGCCGCGATTCGGTACAAGACCGGTCGTAATTAGACGCGACAACACGGACGAGATAGAAAAGGGCAGGAGATAGTTCAACTCAGGTATCTTATTTGCCAATATAGTAAAATCGCAATACCCGGCAGAAATATAAACGATTGTGACTAAATGGACACATCGTGTATCAACGCGGGGGCACATTCTACGCCGATTACTACGACGCTGACGGCGCACGCCATCGGCAATCTTTCCCCACTCAGCAACTAGCCATCGAACACGAAGCCCGTGAAAAACGCCGGGCCATCAACTCTCGCCTAAAAAACCAGAAGGCCGGGCAAGCATCGCCCTCTTGCTCCGGTCACAAGCAACAAATCAAAGCGTCGCCTACCAACGGCGCAAAGCGGCGGAATATCTCATCGCGCAAGCGGGCGGCGTCACGGCGACGGAAGTAACCATGTCGCACGTAACGGCGGCTGTGGCCGCGCTCCGGAACTCTGGATTCTCGCCGTGTACAAAGGGTCTCATCGAAACAGAGATGCGGCGGACACTGCGAATGCTGGCTACTCATGGCGCACCTTACGGCCTAGATACCTACATCCCGCGTTCTGCTGTGCCTTCGCCACGATTCAACATGGCGACGCAAAAGGAATTAACTGGTCTGCTTGAAGCTGCGCGGCCACATCTGCGCATGTTCGTTCTGCTGTGCCACGATGCCGGGTTACGTTCCGGGACAGCGGCCAAAGTATCGCATGAGAACGTGCATGACTACTCGATAACAATTCGAAGTAAGCGACAACAGGTGGTTACTGTGCCCATTTCGGGACGGCTCAAAAGAGAAATCGACCGATGCCCAAAAGGCAAGGGGCCACTCGTCGCGCTTCTTTGGGGCAGAGAAATTTCTGTGATGTCATTGCGGAAACACTTTCGCGTTCTCGCTGAAAAGCTAGGCGCTGACAAGGGTGCTTTGCGTCCGCATGATATGCGTCGAACGATGGCGAATGCCGTCTACGACAACACGGGCGATATACGTGTCGTGCAGGGGTTCTTAGGTCACACGAACCTAAAGACTACGTTGCGCTATCTCCAGCGACCATCAGCGCAACACGTGCCCGCGCTCATTGCTTCAATCGCCGCTATTACGGATGCAGAGGGGGCTTATGTCACAAGTGAATCGTGATGCTGTCCGAGAGGCAATCAGAGATGAACTGGCTACCATTCGCGCTCTCAATCAGGCGCTACGTGTTCCGGTGTCCATGCCTGAACAAAAACGTCTGAGCACGGCTCGCGCCGTCGCGCTTGCCCAACTTCAACGCGCTCTTGCACAATTGCATCCCCCGGTCACACGGAGAAAGAAAAATACCAGTGGACACCGCAAAGCTAATTGAATCCATGTTCGCCGCTCGCAACAAATTTCTATCTGCTGCGGCTGCTCTTGACGCTGCAATTTCGGCGCTCGACGGCGCTGCTCCTGTGGCTCTCATCACTGCGGAAATTCCAGCGGACACCGCAACGGGTGCGTTATTTCCCACGCCTCACGGTGACCCTGCATGAGCGGGCCAAAGCATACCGGACGCTGGCGAGTTCACATCTGGCTTGGTGAGCAGCGTGACTGGTCTGTCTGTGGCGAAGTCCACGCCTTCACTCGTGCGGTGGCAATTTCCACGGCGCGTGATGAAGTCGCGGCGGCGTGGCCACATCTCGCAGACGTGGCGCAATTCGGCCAAGTTTCGGCGGTGGCCATCTAGTGCAACGGCAACCCCAACCCCGGCGAATTTGCATCGGTC
>Ga0224527_1000166_pt1 | contig 50147 bp, 47 predicted proteins | sample CBST0metaG_FD_179882 | JGI IMG/M metagenome (GOLD analysis project Ga0224527, IMG submission 179882) | Peat soil microbial communities from Stordalen Mire, Sweden - C.B.S.T0 | ecosystem: Environmental > Terrestrial > Soil > Wetlands > Peat | place: Sweden: Norrbotten County, Stordalen Mire...
CACCAACCCTGCTGAATTCAGGGCCAGTCTAAAACGCTAATCCCCTACTCTTCCAGACTTTCTCAATACCAAAGGTGACATTTCTAAATAGGAAAACAGGGTGACATTTTAACTTTGGCTGGACACTTAAAATCGTTTATTCTTTTCCCTTCGCCGGAGGGCGTCATTGATCGGCGATTGCTCAAAAATCGCCCTGAAACAGTGCGCTAAATCGCATTTGCACCAACGAAAACGAACCTGGCACCCGAAAAGTGCAAAAATCCACATCTTGTCGCGTTAATGCCGTCAAGCGCCGTTTCTTTATGCTATAACCAGCCTGAAACCTCGGCTCAACGTGTTATTTCCTGCTTTCCTTCCTTGATTGGCCTGATAGTTGCTTGATAAAAGCACTGGCGTGACATTAGCGTTCGCCACTCATTCTCATCGTGCCAACGATAAGTCATTAGAAGGAGGCAGGAGATCATATGTTACGTATGCAAGCGGTGAATCAGTTTTACGGGCCCAAGCATATTCTGCGTGATATCAGCATGGAGTTGCCTCGCGGGACCTGCACTTACCTGTTAGGCCGAAACGGCGTCGGCAAAACCACGCTGATCAACTGCATCATGGGGCATTTACCCATCGCCAGCGGCCGCATCAGTTGGCAGCTTAGCGGTGAAGCGGAGTTGGATTTGCTTATATACCCGGTGGAAGAACGCTCGGCATTGGGAATAGGCTATGTGCCGCAAGGCCGGCAGGTTTTCTCTCAGCTCAGCGTAGTGGAGAATTTACGCGTCGCGCTGCTGGCCGGACGCAATAAATCCAATCGTATCCCGCCCATGGTCTATGAATTATTTCCGACATTGTATGCCATGCGCGATCAACGAGCCGGAGATTTGACGGGAAGCGATCAACAGCAACTTGCCATAGCCCGCGCCTTGGTCCTCCAACCGGAATTGCTGATTCTCGACGAACCTACCGGCGCGTTCCAACCATCGGTAGTGGCGCAGATAGGCCGCAATTTCCGCCAGCTGCAACATGAATTCGGATTGACGCTGCTGGTGGTGGAACAACAATTGCCCTTCCCTCCCGGGGCCGGCGACCGGTTCTGTTTGCTGGAAGGGGGATGCAATGTGGCGCAAGGTACGCTGGACGAACTGGATGACAGTCTGATCCAGACTTATCTGGCTGTTTGATCGATCTGAATAAAACAAGATAACTTATGCGCTACTTCACAACACCATTACCATTCTCTCGCCGTTTTCTTCGCACAGCAGATGTTTTTTCAAGGCGTTGTTCACGAATTTAACGCCTTGCGAAACATCACCCGTCCGCCATCGTTCCCACCTCTCACTGAGCGTTAACGCAGCACACTCAAATCCACATAATCAGCCAGCGCGGCCGTAGCCGGTTCGGCCAGCCAGGGAATTTCCGCCAACAGCGGCGCCGCCAGCGATTGCCGTAATGTAGCCATATAATCAGCCAAGCGATGAGGTTGGGCGCTGAGGTGATTGGCCACCCAGCCCGCCAGCGGCAATCCCGCCTGCCGGACGGCCAGCGCCGTCAGTAAGGCATGATTGATACAGCCCAGCTTTATGCCGACCACCAAAATCACCGGCAAATGCTCGCCTGCGACCCAGTGGGCGAAGTTGAGATGGTCGCCAAGCGGCGTAAACCAGCCACCCGCGCCTTCCACCAAGACCCAATCGGCCTGGCGCCGCAAAGATGCCAGTCCCGCCGACAGTCTCCGCGGATCGATGGGCCGTTGTTCCTCGCGGCTGGCGATATGCGGTGAAGTCGCCGCCAGAAAGGTGAACGGATTGATCTGCTCATAAGGCAGTTGCACGCTGCTGTTGCCGGACAACGCCAGCGCATCGTCATTGCGCAACCCTTGCGGAGTCATGCGCGCGCCGGAAGCCACCGGCTTGTAACCCAGGGTGCGGTAACCCGCGCGATTCGCCGCTTGCAGCAAAGCGCAGGTGCTTAAGGTCTTGCCGATATCAGTATCGGTGCCGGTAATAAAGTAGGTTTTAGTCACGTTGAATCAGGCCATAAACAATTTGATACGTCAGCGGCAAGCCGGCGGGCTGTCGCTCCCAGGCGGACTCAAGCCGTCGCAGGCGCTGGCTGCCGGCCAGTCCCTCCTGACGGCCTTGCCGCAAATAGCCGGCGCCCACCCCTTTGATATCGTGCAGTAGCGGTGCCAGCCGCGGATAATAGAGCCGATGACTTTCCCGATGGAACTGGTGCCGATACGGGCGCATTAATTGGGCAATGGCGTCGATTGTCAGAAAACGATTGATATGATCCGCTTCGTCAACCTGTCGCCAGGCTTGCTGCAATTCAGCCAGCGATCCATCGGCTAAGGTGGAGAAAGCGATAATGCCGCCGGGCCGGGTGACGCGGTAAAATTCAGCCAGAGCACGGGATAAATCATCGCACCACTGTACGGCCAGGTTGGAAAAGCAGATATCCACTTGCCCTCCGGCCAGCGGTAAACGTTCAATATCGCCGACCAGATAATCAGACGCCGATTGTCGCCGGCGCGCTTCGGACAACATGGGGAGCGAAAGATCCAGGGCGATAACCCGATTGCCGGGCTCTCGCCATTGCCGGCTAAACCAACCGGTGCCGCAACCGGCGTCCAAAATCGCCGCATCCTTGACCGGACCCAGTAAGGCCGCCAGCTTGTCGCCGCTGGCGCGCTGGAATGCCGCGTGTTGATCATAATGGGCCGCAGCCCGGCCGAACGTGAGGGCGATAGCCGCCTTATGCCGACTAGCGGGCATCGGCAAGCGCCTCCAACAACCGATCGATATCGGCGTCTTGATGGGCGGCGGTCAGCGTAATACGTAATCTGGCTCCCCCGGGAGGCACGGTGGGAGGACGAATGGCGGTCAGCCAACAACCCAGCGTGCGCAAACGATCGGTGAGCGCCAGCGCCTCTCCGTTATCTCCGACCAGCAACGGCTGGATAGCGCTGCTAGAAGGGGCCAACCGATAACCCAGAAAGTCGGCGCCGGCGCGAAACCGTTCAATATTGCGCTGTAACCGATCACGCAACGCATCGCCCTTGATAATGGCGTTCAACGCCGCCTGGATAGCGCAAACTTGCGCCGGCGGCATCGCGGTGCTGTAAATCAAATGGCGGGCATACTGTATGAGATATTCCGCCGTCTGTTCATCGCACAGAACCGCCGCGCCGCCCACGCCCGCCGCTTTGCCGAAGGTGACCACCAGTAATTCGGGATGACAGCCTTGTTGCCAGGCGCTGCCCCGCCCCTGCTCGCCCGTCACGCCGAAACCATGGGCGTCATCCACCATCAGCCAGCCGCCCGCCTCGGCGATAGCCTGATGTAAGGCCGGCAATGGCGCGCTGTCGCCGTCCATACTGAAAATACCTTCGGTGATCGCCAACCGGTTGCCGTCACACCTCGACCGCGCCAACTGACGCAACGAGTCAGGATCGTTATGGCGAAAACGGCGCAACGAGGCCTTTGACATCATCCCCGCTTCGAGCAGGGAGGCATGACTGAGTTTATCGGCCAGAATATGGTCGTCCTCGTGCGGCAACGCGGCAATAACGCCCTGATTGGCGGCATAGCCGGACGTGAACAACAAGGCCCGTTCATACCCCAGCCAGTGGGCCAGACGTTGCTCCAAAGCCTGATGCGCCTCGCTGTAACCGGTGACATGGCTGGAACCGCCGCTGCCGACGCCGCAGGTTTTGGCGCTTTGTCCCCAGGCGGCGATAATGCCGGCATCATGGGCCAGTCCGAGGTAGTCGTTACTGGAAAAATTCAGATATCGGCGCCCCTGGTACTCAAGCAACCGATCATTGCCGCCGACAATGGCCCGACGCTGGCGATAGGCGGCGGCCTGTTGACGTTCTCGCAGCCCCTGGCTGATCTGTTCCGACCAGTTCATGAACGGGCCGCGTCATAGAATTGCGGGGTGTCGGCGCTCAATAACTCGGTGACCAACTGCCGCCGCTGCTCTTCATCGCCCGCCTGGGTATGGTGCGGTTGCGCATTGAGTCCCAGCTTGCGAAACAGCGCCGAATCGCGATCTTCGTCCGGATTGGGCGTGGTCAACAACTTGCAGCCATAAAATATCGAATTGGCGCCGGCAAGAAAACACATGGCCTGGGTTTGTTCGTTCATCTGCTCGCGACCAGCCGATAAACGCACATGCGAACGCGGCATCATGATACGCGCCACGGCGATCGTGCGTATAAAATCGAACGGGTCGACGTCGTCGTTTTCCGACAACGGCGTGCCTTTCACCTTCACCAGCATATTGATCGGGACACTTTCAGGCGGCTCCGGCAGGTTGGCCAATTGCACCAGCAACCCGGCGCGATCCTTAACCGATTCGCCCAGGCCGACGATACCGCCCGAGCAAATTTTAATCCCGGCGGCGCGCACTTTCTCCAGCGTATCCAAACGATCCTGGTAACTGCGCGTGGTAATGATCGAGCTGTAAAATTCCGGCGACGTATCGAGATTATGGTTATAAAAGTCCAGACCGGCGGCGGCCAGCCGCTGTGCCTGCTCGGTGCTTAGCATACCCAGGGTCATGCAGGTTTCCATGCCCAGCGCTTTGACGCCTTGCACCATCTGCTCCAGATAGGGTAAATCCCGGTCGCGGGGATTTTTCCAGGCCGCGCCCATGCAAAAACGGGTCGAACCGGCGGCTTTGGCCTGACTGGCGGACTGTAATACCTGTTCAACTTGCATCAATTGTTCGGTGGCCAGGCCGGTGTCGTAGCGCGCGCTTTGCGGACAATACTTACAATCTTCCGGGCAAGCGCCGGTTTTGATGGACAACAGCGTACTAACCTGAATCTGATTGGCATTGAAATGCTGACGGTGGATTTGCTGGGCCTCAAACATAAGGTCCATAAAGGGCTTGGCGAATAACGCCTGCGCCTGCGGCAAAGTCCAGCGGGGAATGTGTTCCATGGTATACATCCTCAAAACTATTGGGGATAAAAAGTGTTTCGTCAGTGTAAGACCCGCCGTTATACTGTCAACTAAATTATACTATTTTTGGTTTACCATCATATGATGACACCCGAGGATTTGACCTTCGATCAACGCCACATCTGGCACCCCTATACCTCCATGACCCATCCGCTCCCTTGTTATCCGGTGGTGTCCGCCGCGGGCTGCGAATTACACCTTGCCGATGGACGCCATTTGGTGGATGGCATGTCGTCCTGGTGGGCCGCCATACATGGCTATAATCATCCGGCCATCAACCAGGCGGTCGCCAATCAACTGCAACACATGTCCCATGTCATGTTCGGCGGCATTACCCATCCCCAGGCGATAGAACTATGCCGGCGGCTGGTGGCCATGACGCCATCGTCGCTGGAATGCGTCTTTTTGGCGGATTCCGGCTCGGTGGCGGTGGAAGTGGCGATAAAAATGGCGCTGCAATATTGGCAAGCGCGCGGCGAAAACCGCAAACGCCTGCTGACGCTGCGCCATGGCTATCACGGCGATACGCTGGGCGCCATGTCGGTCTGCGATCCACATACCTCCATGCATAGCTTATATCGCGGTTATCTGCCGGAACATGAATTCGTCGCCGCCCCGCAATGCCGGTTTGACGAAGCTTGGCGAGAAAGCGCCATCGACGAGTTGGCGGCCAAACTGGCCATCTGTCACAGGGACCTGGCCGCCATCATCCTTGAGCCTATCGTGCAGGGCGCGGGCGGCATGCGTTTTTACCATCCGCGCTATTTGCAGCGGGTACGCGCGTTGTGCGACCGGTATGGCCTCTTGTTGATCGCCGATGAAATCGCCACCGGTTTTGGCCGAACCGGCAAACTGTTCGCCTGCCAGCATGCGGACATCGCGCCGGATATTCTCTGTCTGGGCAAAGCCCTTACCGGCGGCTATCTGACGCTCTCCGCCACGCTGGTCACCCGTGCGGTGGCCGACACCATCAGCAACGGCGAGGCCGGTTGCTTTATGCATGGTCCGACATTTATGGCCAATCCGCTGGCCTGCGCCGCCGCCAACGCTAGTCTGGCCTTGCTTGAGTCGGGGTTATGGCAACATCAGGTCGGGACTATCGAACGGCAATTGCGCGCCGGTTTATTACCGCTGAAAAACCATGACCGGGTCGCCGATACCCGGGTGCTGGGAGCGATCGGCGTGGTTGAAACCCATGAGCCGGTCAATATTGCGGCGATACAGCATTTTTTTGTTGAACACGGCGTCTGGATTCGCCCGTTTGGTCGGTTAATTTATCTTATGCCGCCGTATATTATTTCAACTGAGCAATTGGCGTTGCTCATAAGCGCGCTAAGCGACGCGCTGGACGACCCCGCACATTTTCTCCAATGAACGCAGGAGGGGGCCGTTGGCGATACACTTATGATCAACAAAACCACGACCAACACTCCCCTATCCATTGGATAGCGGATTAAGGAGTTCGGGTAATATGAACCAGAATAAAAACAACAACCGTCGGCTGGTGCTGGCCTCTCGGCCTACGGGCCAGCCCGTGGCAAGCAATTTCCGTCTGGAAACCGCCGACATTCCCCGGCCCGGTGAAAATCAATTACTCTTGCGCACCGTCTATCTTTCCCTCGATCCCTATATGCGCGGCCGCATGAACGACGCACCTTCTTATTCGCCGCCGGTGAAACTCAATGCGGTGATGTGCGCCGGCACCGTCTCCAGGGTGGAAACCAGCCGTCACCCCGATTTTCACCCGGGCGATTGGGTGGTGAATTCCGGCGGTTGGCAGGATTATGCCGTGGCGGACGCCAAAGATGTCAGAAAATTGACCGGCGATATTCTTGATCATCCCTCGCGGGCATTGGGAATATTGGGTATGCCCGCGTTCACCGGCTATATGGGACTGATGGATATCGGTCAGCCGAAAAGCGGCGAAACCCTGGTGGTGGCTGCGGCCAGCGGCGCGGTGGGCTCGGTGGTGGGTCAGGTGGCCAAGCTGAAGGGTTGCCGCGTGGTGGGCGTTGCCGGCGGCAAGGAAAAATGCCGCTATGTTACTGAAACCCTGGGGTTTGACGCCTGCATAGACCACCGCGACGCGAATTTCGCCCGACTATTGGCTGACGCCTGCCCGCACGGCATAGACATCTACTTCGAAAATGTCGGCGGCGCGGTCTTCGACGCGGTACTGCCGCTGTTGAACACCTCGGCGAGGATACCCCTGTGCGGCATGATCGCCCACTATAATAGTCAAGGACTCGACGAGGGCAAAGACCGGCTGCCGCTGCTTGAAAGCATATTGCTGCGCAAACGCATCCGCCTGCAGGGTTTTATTATCGGGCAGGATTACGGGCATCGTTACCAGGAGTTCATCGACGCGATGCAACCCTGGGTTAGCACAGGAAAAGTGCGCATGCGCGAAGATCGCGTCGAAGGACTGGAAAATGCGCCGCAGGCCTTCATCGGTCTGCTGGAAGGCAAAAACTTCGGCAAACTGATTGTCCGGGTCGGAGATGATAACCTCTGAGCCCAACATACCCACCATAGAGGCAAACATGACTTTTACTTTATTGAGCAATGATCTGAAAGACGGTGAAAAAATGCCCGAACGCCATGTTTTTAACGGCATGGGCTACCAAGGCGACAATATCTCGCCTCATCTGGCCTGGGATCAGGCGCCTGCGGGCACCAAGAGTTTTGTGGTAACGGTCTACGATCCCGACGCGCCCACCGGTTCGGGCTGGTGGCACTGGCTGGTGGCCAATCTTCCCGCAAATACCCGCCTGCTGCCACAGGGCGCCGGATCAGGCCAGGACGCGCTGCCCGCCGGGACCATTCAGGCACGCACCGACTTTGGCAAAGCCGGTTATGGCGGCGCGGCGCCGCCGAAGGGTGAAACGCACCGTTATATTTTTACCGTGCACGCTCTGGATGTGGAGGCTATCGATGTGGATGAAAATTCCAGCGGCGCAGTGGTGGGCTTCAATGTCCATTTTCATTCGCTCGGCAGCGCTTCCCTGACCGTCACTTATATTTGATAACCCCGCGAGGCGACTTGCCGTCAGTGTTGACACTACCTGCCGACAAGCCGCTGATAAAGCAGGCAGTCAATCAGCGACCGAGTATGCAGACCCACATCGGCCCTTCGCCCACCGGATAGCGCGCCAGCGAATGCAACAAGCCGGTTTCAGGGTCGATGCGGTAGACCTCGATATGTTGCGTTTTTTGACCCGCCGCCACCAGAAAACGGCCTTTGGCGTCGATATTGAACCCGCGGGGCTGCGTTTGCGTAGGTTGATGCCCCGCCACGCTCAGTATCGAGCCATCTTCCGACACCGTGAAACAGGTGATAACGCTGGAGGTGCGATCACAGGTATAGAGAAAACGGCCATCCGGCGTAATGTGGATATCCGCCGCCCAGCGTGTATCGCTGAAGCCCGCGGGCATGGTGTCCAGCGTTTGGACGATGCGCGCCGCGCCGCCATGGGTATCGATCGCCAGGACATTCACCGTACTGTTGAGCTCATTCAGACAATAGGCGTAGGGATGATGCGGATGAAAATCCATATGCCGGGGACCCGCACCTTCGACCACCTCTATCGCCTCAGGCTGATGAGGTTGCAGATGACCGTCGAGGGCCAGGTCGAATAAACGGATACGATCCTCTTTCAGGCAAGGAACCCATAAAATCTGGTTGGCGGGATCCATATTGACGGAATGGCAATTGAGCAATTCTTCCAACACTTGGATCGGCGCGCCGACGATGCCCTGTTCGTCAATGGGACTGACGCTGGCGCAATTCTGGTTATATGAAGCTGAAAACAGGAACCGGCCCTGCCGGTCGGTGGAAATATGGCTCGGACTGCCCGGCAACGGCGCCATGCCGGCCTCGGTCAGCAACCCTTTTTCATCGATTTGGTAGCTCACCACGCCGAAGGCTGGCCGCACACCGACATACAGGTGAGTTTTCGCCGGACTGATGGACATAGGCTGACACTGCCCGGGCGTTTCCACGACTTGGAGCAGAGTCAATTGACCCTCTTTATCCATTTGCCAAACATGAATTTGATGACTTTCAGGGCTGGCGACATAGACGATTTGCTTCATGAGATCTCCTTAATAACATTAGCGCCGTTGTCATTCATAGCGGGGTAAAATGCAATCCGGTATTTAGCATGGCACTGTTGTTAATGGTTATCCACAGACTTTTTCCAGGGTTTTCGCTCCGCGGCTTCCGGTGGTACCATGCTGCACTATAAAATAAATAGACTAATAGGATTACCATGACTTATAGCGTAATAGCTTTGGATCTGGATGGCACCTTACTGACCCGGCAGAAAACCATTCTGCCGGAATCGCTCAAAGCATTGGCGCAGGCTCGTGCGAAAGGCCTGAAGGTAGTGGTGGTCACCGGCCGTCACCACGTGGCGATTCATCCTTTTTATCAGGCGCTGGATCTGGATACCCCCGCCATTTGCTGTAACGGTACCTACCTTTATGATTATCAGGCCCGCAAAGTCATTACCGCCAATCCGCTGAAAAAAGCTCAGGCCTTGCAGGTTATCGCGCTGCTCAATCATTATGATATCCATGGACTGATCTATGTGGATGACGCCATGCTTTATGCGCAATCCAGCGGACATGTCGTCCGTTCCCTGGCCTGGGCGGAAAAGCTGCCGTTGCATCAACGGCCAACGCTTTTGCAGGTGCCGAGCCTGGAACAGGCGGCGGAACAAGCCAAAGGCATCTGGAAATTCGCTACCTCCGATCCCGATATCGGGAAACTGCATGAGTTCGCGACGGCGGTGGAAAAGGAACTGGGTTTGTCATGCGAATGGTCCTGGCATGATCAGTTGGATGTGGCGCAAACCGGCAACAGTAAAGGTAAACTACTGCAACAATGGGTGGAATCGCAAGGTCTGTCCATGTCCCAAGTAATGGCCTTCGGCGACAATTACAATGACCTCAGCATGCTGGAGGCCGCCGGGCTGGGCGTAGCCATGGGCAACAGCGACGATGCCGTCAAGGCGCGCTGCGACCTGGTGATCGGCGATAATGAATCGCCGGCGATTGCCGAGGTGATCAATCAGCGGATATTGGGCAACAGCCTCAGGGCGTGATCGAGACGCTTTTGATCTGGGCAAACAAAGGCATTTCAGCTCGCAGCCCCAAATCATCCCGCGCCCAGGGAGAGATCCGCGCCCACAGGGTGCGGCCTTCGATATCCAGCCGTACTTCGATTTGATCGCCGACCGTCAGGCACTCTTTGACCTGGGCGGACAGAATATTACGAATGCTGCTCCGCGCCGGCGGTGTCAGCACCAGCGAAATATCGCTGGCGGCGATACGAATACGCAACGGTGTGCCCACCGGCGATGACAACCGGCTCACCCACAACCGCTGCTGGCCGAAAGACACTGCGGTCATGGCGTAAACCGGATGGTGTTCGGCCACCCTCACCTGCAACACGCTGCTTTGCTCTTCACGCGGCAACCAGGGGCGCAGCGCCCGACTGGCCCACACCTCTTCCAATATACCAAATGCTTTTTGCCGGCCATTATCAAGAATCAGTACCCGCTCGGCCAGTCGCAGGATTTCATCCATGCTATGGCTGACATAAAGTATGGGAATTTCCACCTCTTTGGCCAGCCGTTCAATATAAGGCAGCAATTCCAGCTTACGCGGCAAATCAAGCGCGGCCAGCGGCTCGTCCATCAGCAGGATTTCCGGCGCGCTAAGCAAAGCGCGGCCAATAGCCACCCGTTGTTTTTCGCCGCCCGATAGCGAAAGGGGATAGCGCCGCAACAGCGGGCCAATCCCCAATAATTCCACGATGCCCTCAAATTGCGGGCGCATCGACGACGCCATACCGTATAACAAATTCCCCTTCACCCGATAATGAGGGAACAGACGTCCGTCCTGAAAAACATACCCCACCCGCCGTTTTTCCGGCGGCAAACAGATATGCCGTTGCGCGTCAAACAAAACGCGACCGTTCAGGGCGATTCTCCCCTGTTGCGGACGGGTCATGCCGGCTACTGCATTGATTAAGGACGTTTTGCCCGCGCCGGACACGCCAAAGATCGCGGTCACGCCCTTGGCCGGTATATCGGCGGCAACCGTCAGCGACAAATCGCCAAGCTGTTGTTGGATAGTGATCTGTAGCATTAACCCCCCAACCGCCGCCGGCCCCAATTGGCCAGCCAGTCGGCTACCAGCAACGAAGCCAGCGAGAGCAGCACCGCCAGTATGCATAAACGAGCCGCCGCCGATTCCGCGCCGGGAGTTTCTATCAGGGTATACATGGCTAACGGTATAGTCCGGGTCTCGCCGGGAATATTGGAAACAAATGTAATGGTGGCGCCAAATTCCCCGAGGGATCGGGCGAAAGCCAACACTGTACCGACCACGATGCCGGGAAAGGATAACGGCAGGGTAATGGTGAAAAACACCCGCCAGGGACCGGCGCCCAACGTGCGCGCCGCCTGTTCGAGCCGCAGATCGATCACTTCCAGCGACATGCGAATGGCGCGCACCATTAACGGAAAAGCCACCACCGCCGATGCCAGCGCGGCGCCATGCCAATTGAAACTGAAACTCAGTCCGGTATGCTCGTAGAGCCAGGAACCGATAATTCCCCGTCGCCCCATGGCAATCAACAAAACATAACCGATGACCACCGGCGGCAACACCAGCGGCAAATGAATAATGCCATCCACCAGGGATTTGCCGGGAAAACGGCAGCGCACCAGAATCCACGCCACCAGAATGCCGAGCGGCAAGCTGCAAGCCACCGCCCAAAACGACACTTTCAGGCTGAGGATCACCGCCTGCCATTCGTAGTCGGTCAGATGCATTATCTGGCGGTAAAACCGTAGCGTTTGAATACGGCGCCAGCGGCGGGGGTTTTCAGATAATCGTAAAACGCTTTTGCGGCGGCGGGGTCGTTGCCCTTAACCAGCGCGACCGGATATTCCACCGGCTTATGGCTGTTCTCGGGGAAAATGCCAACGACTTTCACCCCTTTACTGGCCAGCGCATCGGAGCCGTAAACAATACCCAGCGGCGCTTCCTGCCGCTCCACCAGCGCCAATGCGGCACGGACATCATTCGCGCGCGCCATGGCTGGGGACAACGTATCCCAGGCGCCTAAATGCTGTAACGCTTCCTTGGCGTAAATGCCGGCCGGCACATGATCCGGATCGCCGACCGCCAATTTCTGGCCTTTCAGCAGCGATGCCCAATCGGTATGGCTGTCGATTTTGACATCGTGCAGCGCGCTGTCTTTCGGCGCCACCAGCACCAAGTTATTGCCCAGCAAGGTGTAACGGCTTGGATTGACGATCAATTGCTTGCTTTGCGCATAATCCATCCATTGCTGATCGGCGGAAATAAACAGATTGGCCGGCGCGCCTTGTTCAATCTGGCGCGCCAGAGTGGAGGAAGACGCAAACGAGGAAACGATATCGACTTTATGATCCTGCTGATAATTCTTGGCGATATCCTGCATCGCGTCGGTCAACGAGGCGGCGGCAAAAACCGTCACTTTACTGTTCGCCGCCGAGGCCGGCGCTTGCACAGCCATACCGGCGGTAAAAACCGCCGCCGCAATCCATCTGAAAGAGAGCTGTTTCATATAGCATCCTGAAGGGTGGTTTTGATGACGGAGGCGTCTTTCGCCCGATCCAGCGCCAAGGTGATAAGTCGGTCCACCAGATGAGGATAATCGAGGCCGCTGGCTTCCCACAGTTTGGGATACATGCTGATGGAAGTAAATCCGGGAATGGTGTTTATTTCATTGATAATAATATCATTATCTTCAGTGACAAAGAAATCCACCCGCGCCATGATGGCACAACCGGTGACCAAAAAAGCGGCTTGGGCAATAAGGCGAATTTCATCGCTCAGGCGATTTTCCAATTGGGCCGGGATAACCAACCCCGCCTGGCCGTCTTTGAGATATTTGGTGTCATAGGCATAGAATTCATCGTTAGCGAGAATTTCACCGCATACGCTCACTATCGGTTTATCAATACCCAATACTGCGGTTTCAATCTCACGCCCGTCGATAGCGGATTCCACCAGAATTTTCTGGTCATACACAAATGCCTCATCAATCGCGCCTTGAAACCCGGCCTGGTCAATGACCTTACTCACGCCGACCGAAGAACCCTGACTGGCCGGTTTGATAAACAACGGCAAACCCAGCTCTTGAACTATGGCGTTGAAATCAACCGCGGCGGCATCTGAACGATGAAGCGTCACTGACGGCGTCACCGGTAATCCCGCATCGCGCAGGATCCGTTTGGTCATATCCTTATCCATACAGACCGCCGAGCCCAGCACATCCGGCCCGGCGAACGGGATGCCCAGCACGTTGAACAACCCCTGCACCGAACCATCTTCGCCCGCCGCGCCATGCAGTACGGAAAAGGCCACATCAATAGCCGGCAATACCTTGCCGCTGGCAATTTCAATTAACTGGCCGGCGTTATGACCAGGCGCCACCGCGAGATAATGGGTTGACGGAGCAAGTTTTACTCGCGCCGGATCGTCGGGATTGAGCAGATAGCCGGCTTCATCGCATAACACCCAGCGCCCCCGCTTATCGACGCCAATCAACGTCAGTTCATATTTTTGCCGATCTACAGCTTTAATCACGTTGATCGACGATCGCAGCGAAACCTCATGCTCAGTGGATTGTCCGCCAAACACTATCGCCAGCCGTTTTTTGACGTTTACCGGTTGTTCCATCACATCCTCTTTGGTCGTTGAGACAACATACTAACGCCAACAGAGTATTAGCCGACGAACAGCAAGTAAAGCATCGGCTTAAACGTTCGTTGAAAGTTTCATCGGCCCTGTACCATTGCTGTTATATCCGTAATCCCGGAACCTATCATCGAGGGCGGTTTGCTATTACTCAATGAAACCCGCAGATAAGGGGGAGTCAGAATGGCGGCGAGATCAAAGTTCTGCATCCGGACAGGCATTGACCGCAAAAACACTAGACCCCGGTGAAAGCAAATGCGCCGGATTTGGGGGAGGGAGAGGGAGAGTTAGGCGGCGTCGCCCCGGCATAAAAAACAACCGTCTTCTTATCCGCTGGGTTTTGGTTGGAGATGAAGTTTGGCTGGGGCTTGACCGGCGAATGATGCGAATGATGCGAATGATGCGAATGATGCGAATGATATGAAAACTGTTTAGTAAGAAACGATTGCAAGGTTTTTCGAGCTTCTGACAAAATCGACGATGGTGGATTGTCTCCGCCTTCTTTGTGACTCGGTGATTTTGTCTGTGTCGCTGTTGATGGACCCTGAGAGATTATCTCATTGCCGGCCTCATTCATATAGAAATGCATCGGGATGCTATCTTGCATTACTACATAATGTCTGCCATCCATTGAACAATATATTTTGTCATTTAAACGCACCCAGCTTCCAGAAAAATTCCCGTTATTACACCTCACCGCTGCTTTTTCACTTTTTTGGTTGATAACCAGTTCAATCTCAGCGGAAGTTTGCCTGGCTCTGGCTAGATTGCCGTTTATCGTCGACGCAGAACCGGCCGAAGTATAATTATCTTGTCCCGCTAATTTAACAAGGTTAGGATCGCCGTAGCTGGGTTTGATCCGGCCATTGGCGCATAGCTGGTAATTCTGAAACCGAATATTCCCTGGTCTGTCAAGCCGATTGCCGACAGTGGCGTTATTCCAGACTTCTGGCGTAGAATGGCTAGTACTATTAACGTTCATTATTTCTCCTGTAGTAATTTATATAAAAATAAATCACGGAAATGCCATAGTGAATAATGGGAGCCGTGTTTTTTTGATATCTTGGGTAAATGCCATAAACGTTTTATCGGCATTCTACAGAGATATGGGTTTTATTTAATTCAAAGATAAGCAACATGTTATTCAGCGGGACCGGTTAAATAACGCGTGAGAGTAGTCGGATATCGTTTAAGCCGGATGTTTTGATGAAAATGCCCGCGAAAGCGGGCATTCAGCAATGATAAATATTGATTGCCACACGACTCATCTACTGGTCGCGCTGCTGCTTGGACTGGCCGATTTTAGATATCACATTGAACAGTTCGCCAAGCCCATAAATCAATCCCAAAATGACGGCCATTACAACGGGCACCATCAACACTACGACAATCAAGCTTTCCAGTAATTCGATCATAGGGGCCTCTTCTCATGCCGACGGCACATGGTTTAGGATCGTTATTTCCTTTATACCAGTTAATGGCGTCATGGCTTAAGCTTTTAATGTTATCCCTGACGGAAATGCGGGCGGCAACGGCATATCCATTGCTGGCGGCGTAGGGATCGGCGACAATTTACCACTTTCCCGATATCGTGACTTCTTCATCATCATCCAACAAGGCGTACAGGCATGCAGGCCGAAATCCTTTTGACAATGAATCTCCAACAACGTCTTTTTGCCGATCCGCGTCGGATAGCGTTGCTTAAACAAATCAAACAGACCGGCTCCATCAGCCAGGGCGCCAAGTTGGCCGGCATCAGCTACAAAAGCGCCTGGGATGCCATCAATGCCATGAATGAACTGGCGGAAAATACCCTGGTGGAACGCGCCACCGGCGGGAAAGGTGGCGGAGGCGCCACCCTGACCCGCTATGCCGAGCGGTTGCTACAGTTGTATGATTTGCTCGGTCAAATACAACAAAAAGCCTTTAATGTATTGCAAGACGACCAATTACCGCTGGATAGCCTATTGGCGGCGATTGCCCGCTTTTCTTTGCAGACCAGCGCGCGCAACCAATTGTTCGGCACCGTCATCGCCCGCACGCACCAGCAGGTACAACAGCATGTTGAAATTCTGCTATCCGACGGACATACCCGTCTGGTGGTTGCCTTGACTCAGCAAAGCGGCGATCGGTTGCAACTGGCGCCGGGCAAGGAAGTCCTGGCGCTCATCAAAGCGCCTTGGATAACTATCCAACGCGGTATCCAGCCCATCGGCTCCGCCGACAATGTCCTGCATGGCACCCTGACTCATCTTGAGCGCGGCGCTGAAAACGATGAGGTGCTGATGGCGTTGCCCAGCGGGGAAATACTCTGCGCCACGGTGAGCAAAGCGGCGACAGCCGAGCAAGAACTCTCGGTCGGCCTGCAAATTACAGCATTTTTCAACGCTGACCAGGTGATCATCGCCACGCTATGCTGAAGACGACAAAATAGTTGACATTACCGGCAAAAATATTGATGCTCAACTACTAAGTTGCATAAACAGGAATGATTGATGCCGTCATTGCATATTTCGCAAGGGTTATTTCGTCTGAGCGATACCCGTACATTATCCATCGACCCATTAGACATCCGTTCGGGGGAGTGCTGGGCCTTCGTCGGAACGAATGGTAGCGGCAAGTCGGCCTTGGCGCGCGCGCTGTCCGGCGATTTGCCCCTGATGTCCGGGGCGCTGAAAAACGATTTTCAACGGCCTTCCCGCCTCTCGTTCGAACAATTGCAGAAACTGGTGGCGGAGGAATGGCAACGCAATAACACGGATCTTTTGAGTAAAGGTGAAGATGATACCGGCCGCACCACGGCGGAAATCATTCAGCAGAATCATTGCGACTCCGAATTATGTCAAGCGCTGGCGCAGCAATTCAGCATCAGCCACCTCCTGTCCCGCCGGTTCAAATATCTCTCCACCGGCGAAACGCGCAAAGCCCTGTTATGTCAGACATTGATGGGCAAACCGGACCTGCTGATCCTCGACGAACCCTTTGACGGTCTGGACGTAGCCTCACGCGCGCAATTGGGCGAAATGTTGCGCGTCCTGGCGGATGAAGCCCTGGCGTTGGTTTTAGTGCTCAATCGTTTCGATGACATTCCGGCCTACATCGATCATGTGGGGGTTTTGTCGCAATGCACATTAACGTGCACCGGCGATCGCGAGACGCTGCTCGCTCAGGCGCTGGTCGCCCAGTTGGCGCATGCCGAAGCCATGGACGGCATGCAATTGCCTGAAACCGAGTTGCCCGGGCAGAAAAACGCCTTACCCGCCGATCAACCGCTCGTGACATTGCGCGATGGCGTCGTTTCCTATCAGGACAGGCCCATCTTGCATCATCTGACCTGGCAAGTCATGCCGGGCCAGCATTGGCAAATCGTCGGCCCGAACGGCGCCGGCAAATCCACACTGTTAAGCCTGATCACCGGCGACCATCCGCAAGGTTACAGTAATGATCTGACGCTGTTTGGCCGCCGGCGCGGCAGCGGCGAAACTATCTGGGATATCAAACGGCATATCGGTTACGTCAGCAGCAGCCTGCATCTGGATTATCGTGTCAGCGCCACTGCCCGCAGTGTTATTTTGTCCGGTTTTTTCGATTCGATCGGCATTTACCAGGCGGTTTCCGAGCGTCAGCAATTGCTGACCCGCCAATGGCTGCATTTATTGGGGTTGACCGGCGCGGCTGATGCGCCCTTCCATAGTTTATCCTGGGGGCAACAGCGGCTGGTCCTGGTGGCCCGCGCCATGGTCAAGCATCCGGCGTTGCTGATTCTTGACGAACCCCTACAAGGACTGGATCCGCTTAACCGCGAGCTGGTTCGTCGCTGGGTGGATGTTTTGATAGGCGAAGGTGAAACCCAACTGCTGTTCGTCTCCCATCATGCCGAAGATGCGCCCAAATGCATTACGCACCGACTCACCTTTGTCCCGCAAGACGAACATTACCGCTATAAATTGGATAGTCTTACCACCGCCTGAGTTTGCCTAATGCCAGGGTTGCAACAGCGCTTTGCCGCCCTGCGCCCTAACTCGATCACGTGTTGCATACCGCGTTATCACAATGTGGCCTATTGGCGGATTGTGTTGTGATTTACCTCATATCGATATGAGTGGAAACGCTATCATTTTTCTCCAAAACAGTCAGCACGCGGATTGATCTCTGATCACCAATTTAATTTTGCTCGCGATGTAGCGTTGCATCACACTATTGGCATAAAATCCAGTGTAATCGATTTCATTTTTATCGATATGATCACCTTTTACGGCGAAATGACATGCTAATTTAGCGTTATGAAGGATTGAGGAGTCGAAAATGGTCATATTAGTTACTGGTGGTAGCGGTTACATTGGCAGTCATACATGCCTCCAGCTTTATGCGGCTGGTTACGAACCGGTGGTAGTGGATAATTTACATAACAGCAAAGCTGGCGTGCTGGATGCGGTGGCCCGAATCAGCGGCGCCAGGCCGGTATTTTACCAAGGCGATATCTGTGATAAGGCCTTATTAACCAAAATATTTCAACAAAATAAGATCGATGCGGTTATCCATTTCGCCGGATTGAAAGCGGTGGGCGAATCCTCCGTCAAACCCATCGAATACTATCAAAATAATGTCTATGGCACGCTGGCGCTGATCGAAGCCATGCGCGAGGCCCGGGTGAAGAATTTAATCTTCAGTTCATCGGCCACGGTGTACGGCGACCAACCCATAGTACCTTATGTTGAAAGTTTGCCTACCGGGCATCCGGCCAGTCCCTATGGCCGCAGCAAGCTCATGGTGGAACAAATTCTTGAGGATTTACAGCGGGCCGAACCTGAATGGAGTATTGCCCTACTGCGTTATTTCAACCCGGTAGGCGCTCATCCTTCAGGGGACATGGGTGAAGATCCGCAAGGCATACCCAATAATCTGATGCCCTTTATCGCTCAGGTGGCGGTGGGACGCCGCCCCTCGCTGGCAATCTACGGCAACGATTACCCCACTCACGACGGAACCGGCGTTCGGGACTATATTCATGTCATGGACCTGGCTGACGGCCATGTTGCCGCATTACGCGCACTGCAAAACAAGGCGGGCTGTCATATCTACAATCTGGGCGCCGGTATTGGTCATAGCGTCCTCGACGTAGTCAATGCGTTTAGCAAAGCGTGCGGACACGCTATTTCCTATCACTTCGCTCCCCGGCGCGAAGGTGATTTGGCCGCCTATTGGGCGGCGCCGGAAAAAGCCGCTCGCGATTTAGACTGGCAGGCCAAGCGCTCGCTGCAAGAAATGGCCGCCGACACCTGGCGCTGGCAAGCCAAACACCCGAATGGTTACTCGGATTAAAGGAGATTTTATGCTGCAGTTTAGTCCCGTCGATCATCCTCATCGCCGGTTTAATCCGCTTAGCGGCCAATGGGTGCTGGTTTCGCCCCACCGGGCAAAACGGCCGTGGCAAGGCCAGCAGGAAACGCCGGCCACCAGCGATATTCCCGCCCATGACCCTAAATGTTTTCTTTGCCCGGGCAATACCCGTGTGTCGGGTGAAAAAAATCCGGATTACAAGACCACCTACGTTTTCACCAATGATTTTGCCGCTTTGATGGAGGATACGCCGGATGCTCCGGCCAATAGCGATCCCTTGATGCGTTGCGAAAGCGCCCGCGGCACCAGTCGGGTCATCTGTTTTTCACCGGATCACAGTAAAACCCTGCCGGAATTATCGCTGCCGGCGCTGCAGGCCATCATCAAGACCTGGAAAGAACAAAGCACGGAACTGGGGCAACGTTACCCATGGGTACAGGTGTTCGAGAACAAAGGCGCCGCCATGGGATGTTCCAATCCGCATCCCCATGGTCAAATCTGGGCCAACAGTTTTCTGCCTAATGAAGCCGATCGCGAAGATCGAAATCAACGCGACTATTTTCAACGGCAGGGTTCGCCGATGCTGGTGGATTACGCAGCCAGAGAGCTGGCCGACGGCGCCAGAACCGTGGTGGAAACCCCTCACTGGCTGGCAGTGGTGCCCTATTGGGCGGCCTGGCCGTTCGAAACGCTGCTGTTGCCCAAAGCGCATGTCCTGCGGCTCGATGACCTCAATGCCGATCAAAGCGCCGATTTGGCTATCGCGCTGAAAAAACTCACCAGCCGCTATGATAATCTTTTCCAATGTTCATTCCCTTATTCCATGGGATGGCATGGCGCGCCATTTCTTGACCGGGATAACCGCCATTGGCAGTTACATGCCCATTTCTACCCGCCGCTGTTGCGGTCGGCGACAGTGCGTAAATTTATGGTTGGTTATGAAATGCTGGCGGAAACCCAGCGTGATTTGACCGCCGAGCAAGCCAGCGACCGCCTGCGCGCAGTCGGTGACATTCATTTCCGGGAATCTGGAGTATCCCTATGAGCCTAAAGAACATCACTGAAACCACATTTCGCCAATCCTTTGGTTACCCGGCCACGCTAACGGTTAAAGCGCCCGGCCGAGTCAACCTCATCGGCGAACATACCGATTACAATGATGGCTTCGTTCTTCCTTGCGCCATCGACTATGAAACCGTGGTGAGCTGCGCCAAACGCGATGACCGGCAGATCAAGGTTATTGCTGTGGATTGTGACGGCCAGCAAGATATTTTTTCTCTGGATGAGCCAATTTTGGCCCATGATAGCCAGCAATGGTCGAATTACATCCGCGGTGTAATTAAACATCTGCAAAAACGCGATGCCAACTTTGGCGGCGCGGACCTGGTGGTGAGCGGCAATGTTCCACAGGGGGCTGGACTGAGTTCATCCGCCTCGCTTGAAGTGGCCATCGGCAAGGCTATCCAGGCGCTCTATCACCTGACCGTGGACAATGTCGCGCTGGCGCTTAACGGCCAGGAAGCGGAAAACCAGTTCGTCGGCTGCAACTGCGGCATCATGGACCAATTGATTTCAGCGTTGGGCAAAGCCAATCACGCTTTACTGATTGATTGCCGTACGCTTGGCACGCGCGCCGTTCCCATGCCGGCCAACGTGGCGGTGGTGATTATCAATTCCAATGTCAAACGCGGCCTGGTGGACAGCGAATACAACGCCCGTCGTGAACAATGCGAAACCGGCGCGCGTTTTTTTGCGGTCGACAAATTGCGTGATGTTGAAATGGATCAGTTTCTCGCGGTCGAGCAAAAACTGGACCCGGTGGTCGCGAAGCGGGTACGCCACGTATTAAGCGAAAACGCGCGGACACTGGCGGCGGCAAACGCCTTGGCCGAGGGTGACCTGACCAAAATGGGCGTGTTGATGGCCGAATCCCACGCGTCGATGCGCGATGATTTCGAAATTACGGTCCCGCCCATTGATACATTGGTGGAAATCGTTAAAGAAGAAATCGGTACCGAAGGCGGGGTTCGTATGACCGGCGGCGGATTCGGCGGCTGTGTCGTCGCATTGCTGCCAACAGACCGCGTAGCGGGGGTTCGGGCGGCGGTTGAACGTCAATATCATCAGAAAACCGGCCTTAAAGAAACCTTTTATGTTTGCCATGCTAGCGAGGGGACGGGGATATGTTAAAAGAGTATGAGTCGGGGGTAGCCCCCGACGGGCAGCCATTCAATTGTTTGGTCCTCGGCGATGAGGGCGGTTTGCAGATAGCCCTGATGGATTGGGGCGCTACCTGGCTTTCATGTCAGTTGCCGCTAAAATCCGGCGCTAAACGGGAAGTGTTGTTAGGCTGCCCGACGCCGGCCGATTACCTGCGCCAGACGGCTTTTCTGGGCGCCACCATTGGCCGTTACGCCAACCGCATCGCCAATGCCAGCATCAGCCTGGATAAGCAGAGCTGGGCGTTAAACGCCAACCAGGGGCCGCATCAGTTGCATGGGGGATCGGAAGGTTTCAATGCCAAGCGCTGGACCTGCGTGGAACATACAACGTCCACCGCGCTCTACCAATTGGATTCCGCCGACGGCGATCAGGGTTTTCCCGGCAACCTGCAAGCCAAAGTGCGTTATACCCTGACGGCGGAAGGCGCGGTACTCATCGATTATCGCGCGACAGTGGACAAACCCTGCCCGGTCAATCTGACCAATCATGCCTATTTTCATCTTGATGGCGCAAACAGCGATATCCGCCGGCAAAAACTGCAACTCTACGCCAACCAGTACTTACCGGTGGATAGCGATGGCATTCCCTGCGCGCCGCTAACCGACGTGGATAATACCGGCATGGATTTCAGACGCCCCAAACTTATCGCGCAGGATTTTTTACGCGACCGCGATCAGCAGCGGGTTAAAGGCTATGATCACGCTTATCTGCTTTACCCCGCCTGCCATGACGGCGATAGCCCGGCCGCTCAACTTTGGTCGGCAGACGATCAGGTCCTATTGCAGGTCTACACCACCGCGCCGGCCTTACAGCTTTATACCGGCAATTTCCTGGCCGGCACACCGGCCCGTCAGGGCGGCGAATACCAGAACTACAGCGGTGTGGCGCTGGAAAGCGAATTTTTGCCCGACAGTCCCCACCATCCCGAATGGCCTCAGCCGGGGTGCTGGCTGCAGCCCGGACAAGCTTATCATTCCCAGACGCGTTACCAGTTGACAGCTTTGTAGTATTATTGCCGCCAGTCATTTATTTCGGTATGTTTGACTTTATGCGGTTGCCGCCCTACCCGGGCAGGCAATATAATAAAAAAAGTTTTTATAAAAATCTTTAGACTTTAAGGAGTCAAACGATGGCGGTAACGAAACTGGTTCTGGTACGACACGGTGAAAGCCAGTGGAATAATGAAAATCGCTTCACTGGCTGGACAGATGTCGAGTTGTCCGATAAAGGCCGCACTGAAGCAAAACAAGCGGGTAAACTGCTGAAAGCAGAAGGTTTCTTATTTGATTTTGCCTACACTTCTGTTTTAAAGCGCGCAATTCATACCCTATGGAACATACTGGACGAACTGGATCAGGCCTGGCTGCCGGTTGAAAAATCCTGGCGTTTGAACGAACGCCATTACGGCGCGTTGCAAGGTTTGAACAAAGCCGAAACCGCAGAAAAATACGGTGACGAACAAGTCAAGCAATGGCGGCGCGGTTTTGCTGTCACTCCGCCTGAACTGTCACGCGATGACGAACGTTTCCCCGGACATGACGCCCGTTACGCCAAATTGACTGACGCGCAGCTGCCGACCACTGAAAGCCTTGCGCTGACCATTGATCGCGTTACTCCTTACTGGAATGAAGCGATTTTACCGCGCATGAAGAAAGGTGAACGCGTCATCATTGCCGCCCATGGCAACTCCATCCGTGCGCTGGTGAAGTTCCTCGATCAAATGAGCGAAAAAGAAATTCTGGAACTGAACATCCCCACCGGGGTGCCGATGGTCTATGAATTTGATGAAAATTTCAAACCAATTAAACATTATTATCTTGGCAATGCCGATGAAATCGCCGCCAAGGCGGCAGCGGTAGCCAACCAGGGTAAAGCGAAATAATCGTTTTATTCATTGACCGATAACCCGGCCGGCGACGTGCCGGGTTGTTTGCCAGTAAATTTGAACCAAAACACAACGAGGCGGCAAATTCATTTTGCCGCCTCGTTTTTTTTCACCTTTCGCCTTCAGCAAATACGCCGCTAGGCCGGAACGCCGCTTGTCGGGGAGACGGCGCGACGTTCGCGCACGGCCTGCGCCAACTGCTGCAACATCAGTTCAGTATCGGGCCAGCCGATACACGCATCGGTGATGCTCTTGCCATAAACCAGCGCTTCACCGCTATCCAGACTCTGATTGCCTTCCACCAGATGGCTTTCCACCATCACGCCGACGATACCCTTTTCACCGCCGCTCAGCTGCGCGCAAACGTCTTTGGCGACGTCCATCTGCTTTTTGAATTGCTTACTGCTGTTGGCGTGACTGAAATCGATCATTACCTGCGCGGGCAATTTTGCTTTCGCCAAACCGTCTTTTACCGCTTTCACATGGTGGGCGCTGTAATTCGGTTCTCTGCCGCCGCGTAAAATAATATGGCAGTCATTGTTGCCGCTGGTATTGACTATGGCGGAATGCCCCCATTTGGTGACCGATAAGAAACAATGCGCCGCCCCGGCGGCATTGATGGCATCGATAGCGACCTTGATGGTGCCATCCGTGCCATTTTTAAACCCTACCGGGCAGGACAGGCCCGAAGCCAGTTCACGATGGACCTGCGACTCGGTGGTGCGCGCGCCGATGGCGCCCCAGCTCATCAGGTCGGCAACGTATTGCGGTGTAATCATATCCAGAAATTCACCGGCGGCGGGCAAGCCCATATCATTGATTTCCAGCAGAAGTTTACGGGCGATACGCAACCCGTCGTTGATCTGAAAGCTGTTGTTCATCAGCGGGTCATTGATCAGTCCCTTCCAGCCTATGGTGGTGCGGGGTTTTTCGAAATAAACCCGCATAACGATCTCCAGGTCGTCGCGCAGGGCCTCTCTCTGGGCCAGCAAACGTCCGGCATATTCTTTTGCCGCCTTGATATCATGGATGGAACAAGGCCCGATGATCACCAGCAGACGGTCATCATTCCCTTTAAGGATTTTGTGGATAGCGGCGCGGGCCGTGGAAACGGTTTTTGCCGCTTGTTCGGTAGCGGGATATTTTTCAAGCAAAGCCACTGGCGGCAGCAATTCTTTTATTTCTTTAATTCTTAAATCGTCATTAAGGTAATTCATTGTCGTTTTTCTCCGCACAGCGATTCTTAGCGATAACATCCTGATATAAGCCAGATAATCTATACCTACCGGCTTTTAGCGTAAATGCGCTTTTCGGCGTTGATCCCGCTTAAATTTGATCAATGCCGATTCTTGGCTATTATTAACCTATGGTAAGCACAAAATAACCAGCACTTAATCTGCTGGATACTTTTGCTTAACATTTTACCCTACGGCTACTCAACGGACCTCGACGAGGTTACCGTGCGGCTAACATGGGAAAATGCAGGTTTAACTCTATTCAACGTATAAAAGAGGGAAATAATGATGCAAACCATGACCTCGAAAAAACTGGCAATGATATTATTGACCACGATTATGTCTCTGGGCACTGCCGCAGCCTACGCAGCGGATGCAAGCAACCCCTCTAACACATCGTCCCAATCCGGCGTCGAAAATTCAAGCGGCAGCGGCACGGCCAAAGCTAATTTGCCGCCTAATAATGTTGATAATAGCAAAATTAATACCAGCGATGTCGACAGCTCCAAAATAGGCACGAATACGGATAACCAAACGACTCCGGTTTGTCAGGGCGATAATTGTCCGAAACATCACGATAGCCGTTCAGAAAGTCATTCCACCGCATCCGGCCCAACTTCCGGTACGAGTAATTAAGTAGCCTAATGCGATGTATTTCGGTATTTCCCAACCTCTATATTAATACCAACCTCGCGTGAAACAGCTACAGTCTGCTGAAGTGGGTTATCTATTTTGACTGGCGGTTCATGTTTCCATTGAAAAACATCGGGTCGGGTCTGGCTAGGGTACTATGGCGTTATTAGCCTATTACCTTTATCGCCAGGCTCTCCCGATGTCAGTCATCATTAACCTTATCCGAGCTATCTGCGCTTATTAAAGCTACTCATCAAAGCTATAGAAAACCTTACTGCAACGCCGCTTTTCCCCGGTATACTCAAATACGACATTTGCATAATGGGATTTTTTGATGGTCTTAATGCATGAACATCCCCAAGGAACGAGGGGAAACAGCAACAACAAACGATTATTAGCGGCATTCGTCATTACCGCGCTGTTCATGGCGGTAGAGGTGGCGGGCGGCCTGTATTCAGGTTCATTGGCGCTATTGGCCGATGCGGGACATATGCTGACCGATGCGGCGGCTTTGATGATGGCGTTGCTGGCGGTCAATTTTGCGCAGCGTAAACCCAATATCAGCCACACGTTCGGCTATCTGCGCCTAACCACGCTGGCCGCGTTTATCAATGCGCTGGCGCTGGTGATTATCACTATTCTTATCGTCTGGGAAGCCATACGGCGCTTTTACCAGCCGCACCCGGTGGAAGGCTGGCCGATGATGATTATCGCCGTAGGCGGCTTGGTGGCCAACCTCCTATCCTTCTGGCTGCTGCATGGCGGCGATGAGGAGAAAAATATCAATTTACGGGCGGCCGCCCTGCACGTCATGGGCGATCTGCTAGGTTCGGTCGGCGCCATTCTGGCGGCGTTGATCATCGTCATAACCGGCTGGATGCCCATCGACCCCATATTATCGATCCTGGTATCCTGCCTGGTGTTGCACAATGCCCGGCGCTTGTTGCAGGAGAGTCTGCACGAATTACTGGAAGGGACGCCAAAGCAAATCAATATCGACCAGCTTAAGCGCGAAATGACCCTGAATATTCCGGCAGTGCGCAATATCCATCATGTGCACATCTGGCTGGTTGGCGAAAAACCGGTCATGACGCTGCATGCGCAAGTTATCCCGCCCCTTGATCACGATGCGCTGCTCCATCAGATACAGGATTATCTTTTGAGCCGCTACAAGATCAGCCATGTCACAGTGCAGATGGAATATCAGCAATGCATGGAAGACGAGTATTGCCGCATTACGGCAAGCGCGGACCTACAGCACGGCCACGCCCACCACCAGCATTGACGAAAACCGGCGCGGCTCGTTGAAACATGTTTGGCCTGGCCGCGCCAGCGGCTCAGGCATTGCCGACGACACGCAGATTTAACTCGGCGGCAAAGGCCAGCATGCGATTTAGCGGCACCAGCGCCTTCTCACGAACCGCCGCGGGAACATGCACCTCATGTAGCGCTCCGCCATGTTCAAGGCCTTCAGCTATGGATTCCAGCCCGTTCATGGCCATCCAGGGACAATGCGCGCAACTGCGGCAGGTTGCGCCATCGCCGGCGGTGGGCGCTTCCAACAATGTTTTATCCGGGCAGGCCTGCTGCATTTTATAAAAAATGCCCCGATCGGTCGCCACTATCATCTGCTGCTGCGGCAATCTCTTCGCCGCCTGGATCAGTTGACTGGTGGACCCCACCGCGTCGGCCATTTCAACAATCGCCTTGGGCGATTCGGGATGAACCAGCACAGCGGCCTCGGGGTAAAGCCCTTTCATGCGCAGCAATGCCTGGGTTTTGAATTCGTCATGTACGATGCAGGCGCTTTGCCAGCAGAGGATATCCGCGCCGGTTTGCTGCTGCACATAGCGGCCTAGATGGCGATCCGGCGCCCAGATGATTTTTTCGCCGAGGCTATCAAGGTGTTCGATGAGGTCGACCGCGATACTGGAGGTGACGACCCAATCAGCGCGCGCTTTAACCGCAGCGGACGTATTGGCGTAAACCACCACGGTACGATCGGGGTGGGCATCGCAAAAGGCGCTGAATTCATCAATGGGGCAACCCAGGTCCAGAGAACATTCCGCTTTGAGGGTGGGCATGAGCACCGTTTTTTCCGGGCTGAGGATTTTTGCTGTTTCGCCCATAAAACGCACGCCGGCCACCAGCAGGGTTGTCGCGCTGTGTTTGGTGCCGAAACGGGCCATTTCAAGCGAATCAGCCACACAACCGCCGGTCGCTTCGGCCAGCGCCTGAATTTCCGGATCGGTATAGTAGTGAGCCACCATTACCGCATTACGCTGCTTTAATAAATCTTTGATCTTTTCATGGAGAAATTGTTTTTTCTCTATGCTCAGCAAACGCGGTTTCGGTGGAAAGGGGTAAATCGCAGCATTGATATCCTGGGATTTGATTATTGCCTGTCTCATATCAATTCCTCGGCCACCCCTTGATGCCAGCAATCACTGATCAGCGGTAAGCGGCTAACGTGTTTTGTATACTAAACAAAATAGTTAATTTCAGGCCAAATGTCGCCTTTTTTTTGTGATTTTTTGTATATTTTGTTTAGTTTAACTAATTTAGCCGCTTAGCATGGCCTGAATATCAAGAGAACCATAGGCTGGACCGTGGGATTGGCGCTATACCTTACGTGCGAAAACACGGCATAGGCTGTAAATCAGAACAAACTGCTCACGCTTGCCGGCGACGATAAGAAAAAGGGCAGAATTCAGGAATCGATAAGCAACCAGGGAATATTTTTTCAGAAGTGGTGGGTCGTGCTGGATTCGAACCAGCGACCAATTGATTAAAAGTCAACTGCTCTACCAACTGAGCTAACGACCCACTGCTGATAATGTTGTGATTGCCACAACATGAAACTCTACACTCGCCCAAACAGCTTTCGTCAATACTGTCAGCTATTGAGTGACACAACCGGATAATGGTGGGTCGTGCTGGATTCGAACCAGCGACCAATTGATTAAAAGTCAACTGCTCTACCAACTGAGCTAACGACCCTTACCCTTATGTGACCATTGCCGGGAGTGTTACGCTTTCCCTTGGCAACGGCGGCATATATTACTAATTAATTAATTCTGCGCAACCTAAATTTCCGCCAAACGCGTTCAACTGCCTGATCTTCGAGCACTCGGGCCTAAATCGAGGAAATTATCCGCGTTTGAGGCCCGAGAAAGTTATCGCGAAGCCAGACGTTTTTGCGCTTGCTTGGCAGATTCGGTATTAGGATAGAGTTTGATAACCTGCTGGTAAACGGCTCTGGCTTTATCGCTTTGGCCTTTTTCCTGCATTATCATCCCGACTTTAAACAACGCTTCAGAACTTTTCGGCGATTTGGGATAGTTTTTGACGACCAAAGCAAAATAGTAGGCCGCATCGTCCTTCTTACCCTTGTTGTAATTCAACTGACCCAGCCAGTAGTTGGCATTCGGCTGATAAGTTGAGTCCGGGTAACGTTTGACAAAATTCTGGAAAGCCACAATGCCTTCGTCGTACTGTTTTTTCTCCAGTACCAACGACACCGCCGCATTGTAATCGGTATTCGGGTCTCCCGTGGAACTGCCGGCCTCAGGAGCCGCAGGCGCTGCCGCTTGCCCTTGCCCTCCGCCGCTGGAGTCGGTAGACGCCGTCGCCGAACCGTCCGTGGCAGCCGCATTCTGGGTGCCTTGCTGGCCACTCTGCTGGCCGCCTTGGCCGCCCTGACTGCTCAGGGTATCCATCTGCTGATAAATCTGCTTTTGCCGGTCTACGATTTGTGAAAGCTGATATTGGTTTTCCTGCATCTGCCCACGAAGCGCATCGATATCACGCTGGGTATCGGCGAGTTGTTGCTGGAGTTGGGATAATAGCTGGGCGTGAGCGTTGGTGATACGCTCAAGGGAAGTGACCCGGTCTTCTACCGAGCCAGAGCCGACATTACTGATTGGCGCTTGGCCAGTAGCAGCCCAAGGGGCTGCTACGCCAACCAGCAACGACAGACTTAACAAATGTCGTCTGAAGTTACCGCTCATGCAATTCTCTTAGTATACCAGTACGGCGCGACGGTTTTTAGACCATGCGGCTTCGTCATGTCCCAGTACTGCCGGTTTTTCTTTACCGTAGGAGACGATACCGATCTGATCGGCGGAAACGCCTTTACCCTGCAGATACATCTTGACGGCATTGGCACGACGTTCGCCCAGGGCGATATTGTATTCCGGCGTACCGCGTTCATCCGCATGACCTTCAATGGTCACTTTATAGGACGGATTGCTGCGCAGGAAATTGGCATGTGCATCCAACATTTCGGCGAAGTCAGAACGGATATCATACTTATCAAGATCGAAGTAAACGATATTGTTCTTTTGCAATTCTTGCATTTGCAAACGAGCCTGTTCTGCGGAAGAAGCATTGTTGCCATTTTCCATACCAGTGCCAGCGCCCATGGAGGTATCAGCACCATTGTTAGCGCTTTTGTGGGAACTACACGCGGCGATAGCCAGTACCGGCACAGCCAACATCAGCCCTTTTAGCACTTTGTTCAGTTGCATCTCATTTTCCTTTTATAGTTTGTTTGCCATACATTTTGACACATGCATCACAGATACGGAGACCAGGCAGGAAATTTAACCTGTCCATCAGTCGCCGGAAGACGCGCTTTGAAACGCCCATCGATCGAGACCAGTTGTAGAACGGAACCCATTCCTTGTGTGGAACTGAAGATTACCATTGTGCCATTGGGCGCGATACTAGGCGTTTCATCTAGATAGGAGCTCGACAATACTTGGACGGCACCCGTCACCAGATCTAATTTAGCGATATGTTGCGAGCCGCCATCGCTGCTGACCATGACCAGGAATTTCCCGTCAGGGCTGACTGACGCATCCTGATTCTGGGAACCTTCCCAGGATACGCGTTGCGGGCTACCGCCACCAATACCAACTTTATACACTTGCGGACGACCACCCTGATCCGACGTATAAGCCAGAGTCTGATTGTCCGGGAACCAGGTCGGTTCCGTATTATTGCTGCGGCCGTCGGTCACTTGCGAAATCTGACCGGAGCCCAAATCCATGACATAAAGATTCAAACTGCCGGTTTTTGATAAAGCGAAGGCCAATTTGCTGCCATCGGGAGAGAAGGCAGGCGCGCCGTTATGCTGAGGGAAACTGGCAATCTGGCGAACACTGCTGTTAGCCAGGGTCTGCACCACCAACGCGGAACGGCCGCTTTCAAAGGTGACGTAGGCCAGTTTGCTGCCATCCGGCGACCAGGCCGGCGACATCAGCGGCTGGGACGAACGGTGCACAACGAACTGATTGAAGCCGTCGTAATCCGATACTCGCAATTCATAAGGATACTGCCCGCCGTTGGTTTGCACCACATAAGCGATACGAGTGCGGAACGCGCCCTTGATCCCGGTCAACTTTTCAAAAGCTTCGTCACTGACCGTATGCGCGGCATAACGCAGCCATTGCTTGGTGACCTTGAACTGGTTTTGCGACAGCACCGCGCCGGGGTTGCCCGAGGTATCCACCATTTGGTAGCTCACCACATAACCGCCATCGGCGCCAGGCTGAACCTGACCGACGACCACGGCGTCTATGCCGAGCGCCGTCCAGGCAGCAGGCGTCACTTCGGCGGCTGTTGTCGGTTGTTGCGGCATACGGGCGACATCGATAGGATTGAACTTGCCGCTATTGCGCAAATCCGCCCCGACAATCTGGCCCACTTCTTCAGGCGCGGCGCCAGGTCCGGCCCATTTGAACGGCACGACGCCAATCGGCCTTGCCGAGTCCACACCCTGGGTTATCTCAATACGCACTTCAGCATGAAGTATAGATGCCCATAAAAATAGTAAACTTAGCGCTACTCGAAATGCCTGCTTCATTTCATCTCCCATACCGATGCGACACGCCCCGATAAATTAGCAGAATTTTAACTAAACCGCTTAAACATAACTACAAAATCCCGGTAGTCAACATAGTCTAAATCTTAAAGCATTACTCTATCATTTAGACTTCTTTACCCTTTATTCTGGTTTGAAAACCAGCGACGCATCTTTAAATGCCTCATAGACTGCCTGGCTGGGCGGTCGTGGTATCTTGGCCGATTTGGCCGCGGCAATCGCCGCCTGGCACAATGCCGGGTCGCCGCCTTCCGAACTGACTGAAATCAACAGGCCGTCCGGAGCCAAATTCATACGAAGCGTACAAGTTTTGCCGTTGAACGCCTGATCCGAATAAAACTTTTGCTGAATAGCCGCTTTCACCTGTGACACATAGCCATTAATATCCGCGCCGGAAGCGCCGCTTTGCTTGCTATTGCCCTGTCCGGCAGGGCGCCCGCCTTTGGTGGGACCCCCACCCGCTTTCGGCGCATTCTTTGAATCGGTCAACCCGCCCAGCAAATCATCCACTTCGCTGGACTGTTTGGCGGCGGCGGCGGCGGCTTTCTTGGCGGCCGCGGCGGCTTTTTTCGCTGCGGCGGCCTGGGCCTTGGCTTCGGCGGCAGCCTGGGCTTTCGCGTCGGCGGCGGCTTGAGCCTTGGCTTCAGCTGCGGCCTCTTTCGCGTCGGCGGCGGCTTGAGCCTTGGCTTCAGTTGCGGCCTCTTTCGCGTCGGCGGCGGCCTGAGCCTTAGCTTCAGCGGCAGCTTGTTTGGCTTGCGCCGAGGCCTGAGCTTTCGCCTCGGCGGCGGCTTGTTTGGCTGCCTGAGACGCCTTAGCCTGCGCGGCTGCTTCTGCCTGCTTTTTCGCCGTTGCCGCTGCTGCTGCGGCTTGCGCTTGAGCCTGCTGTTTCGCCGCCGCGGCGGCTTTCGCTTGTTCAGCCGCTTCGGCCTTCGCCTGTTCGGCCGCTTCGGCCTTGGCTTGCGCCGCAGCAGCTTCCGCTTGTTTCTGCTGTTCCTGCGCCTGCTTAACGGCGGCTTCAGCCTGTTGTTTTTGCAACGCCGCTTGCTTTTGCTCCTCGGCTTGCTGTTCTTTCTGTTGTTGAGCAGCTTCTTGCGCAGCCAAACGATCTTTTTCCAGCTCTTTCAGACGCTGTTGATCGGCCGCCTGCTTTTGCTGCAACTCTTCAGCCTGCTGCTGTTCCTGTTTGGCGCGCGAATGCGCCGCACGTTGCGCATCAGTCTGCTGTTGCTGCTCACGGTTATATTGTTCAACCACGGCACCGGGATCGACCATAACAGCATCGATTGACGAGCCGCCGCCTCCGCCGCCGCCACTTGAATCGATATCTTCTGTATATGAACTCCAGATCAAAAAACCGATCAGAATCATATGCAGAATAACCGAAAAAATAATGGCACGTTTAAGCTTGTCGTTCTGTTCGGTTGCCTTTACCACAATCGATTCCCAAAAACAGATTTGCCAAATAGAGCGCGCATCATCCGCCTGCCATCAGATTGGCTGTGTCATCAGGCCTACCGACTTCACGCCGGCCTGATGCAGCAGATTCAGCGCCTTGATAATTTCATCATAGGGCACGTCTTTCGCGCCACCAATTAGAAATATCGTTTTGGGATTGGCCGTCATTCGGGCTTGCGCCTCGGCAACCACCTGCTCAGGCGGCAATTGCTCCATGCGGTTATGATCCACTACCAGACTGTACTGACCGACACCCGAAACTTCCATTATCACTGGCGGATTATCGTCGCTGCTAACGGCTTTTGAATCCGTAGCGTCAGGCAAGTCCACTTCCACACTCTGGGTGATGATGGGTGCCGTAGCCATGAAAATTAACACCAGAACCAACAAAACATCGAGTAAGGGAACTATGTTAATTTCTGACTTTAACTCTCTGCGAGCGCGCCTCCGGGCCATGATTTATCCCCTTCTTACTTAGCGTTATCGCTGGCGAAGGCCTGACGATGCAGGATGGCGATGAACTCTTCGGTGAAATTGTCGTAATTGTTTTCCAACTTATTCACCCGCTGACTGAGCCGGTTAAAGGCCATAACCGCCGGAATGGCGGCGAACAGGCCGATAGCGGTAGCAATCAAGGCTTCGGCGATACCGGGCGCAACCATTTGCAAGGTCGCTTGCTTAACCGCGCCCAATCCGATAAAGGCGTGCATTATACCCCAAACCGTACCAAACAACCCGATATATGGGCTGATGGAGCCCACCGTACCCAGAAAAGGAATATGGGTTTCGAGGGCTTCAAGTTCACGATTCATGGAAATGCGCATGGCGCGCGAGGCACCCTCTACCACTGCTTCCGGGGCATGACTGTTGGCGCGATGCAAACGGGCAAACTCTTTGAAGCCCGAGTAGAAAATCTGCTCGGAACCGGTCAGGGCATCACGACGGGTTTGGCTTTCCTGAAAAAGACGGGACAACTCTATACCGGACCAGAATTTATCCTCAAAGGCTTCGGCTTCACGGCTCGCCGAATTCAGGATACGCGTACGCTGGATAATGATCGCCCAGGATGCAATAGAAAAACACATAAGTATCAACATGATCAGTTTAACCAGAAAGCTCGCTTTCAGGAACAGATCAACAATGTTCATGTCAGTCACTGCTTGAACTCCGCGACAATAGACTTAGGAAGCGCGATGGGCTTCATTTGGTAAGGATCGATACAGGCAATCAAAACATCCGCCCGGCTGAGAAGCGTTCCCTCAGCATTCAGGATGCGTTGCGCAAAAGTCAGAGAGGCACCGCGCATTGAAACGATTTCACTTTCCACTTGTAGTAAATCGTCCAGACGCGCTGAGGCGAGATAGTCCACCGTCATTCGCCTTACCACAAAAGCGATATGTTCGCTAAGCAAGGTTTGTTGGTGAAAATTATGTTGGCGTAGCATTTCAGTACGGGCTCTTTCATAAAAAACCACGTAACGAGCGTGATAGACTACACCCCCGGCGTCGGTATCTTCGTAATAAACACGCACCGGCCATTGGAATAACGTATTACTCACTCTACATCCCAGCAACGCAAAACAACGGTGCTTACTATACGCAAGACCGATCACGTTTGGAATAAATTACACTTGCCGATTGAAAATATTTATGTAAACAAGATTGCAGCTGCATACTATACAACCGAAAACTAATAAAAAGCATAAAATAGCGCCATCGCCAATACAACCAGCGCCGCCAAGGGCAAAAAGAATAACCGCCAGCCCCATCGATGGGGTTTGAAACCGGTGCCATGGATGATGCCGGTGCATACCGCCCAGACAAGCATTAAGTTATGTCCGGCGTTCAAAAAAGACGTATCGGTGGCAAATTGAGACGGTGCCCAGAAGACCCGGGCGGCGATCACCAACGCCATGATGAGCGAAAGAGCCCTTAACAGGCTCTTGTCGGTCAGTTCATAAACACGGTTGGTCCAGTATTCTATCATTGCACGTTGTTGCCAGCCTGGCTGTCTTCATGATGCTCCAGCGCCAGGGCGGTGATGATTCCGAAGGAACAGGCAAGCAGCGTTCCAAGAATCCAAGCAAAATACCACATTTTCAGCTCCTTACTCAGTACAGGGAATGGGAGTTTTGTTCCACATGTTCTTTGGTGATCCGCCCAAACATTTTGTAATAACACCAAATGGTATAGAGCAACACGATGGGAACAAAGATAACAGCCACCAGCGTCATGACTTTAAGGGTCAACAGGCTGGAAGTGGCGTCCCATACCGTCAGGCTGGCATTGGGCATGGTAATGGAAGGCATAATGAACGGAAACAGCGTAATGCCTGCCGTTAATATGATGCAGGCGATGGTCAGCGAGGAAAACAGAAACGCCCAGGCGCCTCTGCCGCCGCGCGTGCAACCAAACGTCAGCAAGGGCAGCAATACCCCAAGCGCCGGCACTATCCATAACAAAGGATATTGATGATATTTCACCATCCAGGCACCGGCTTGATGGGCCACTTCTTTATTAAGCGGATTGGAAACGCCATTGACATCAATAGCCGAAGTAATGGTGAAACCGTCGATGCCGTTCACCAGCCAGAAACCGGCCAGTAAAAAAGCGATAAGCGTCAGCAGGCTGGTGACCTGGGTGACGCCGCGGGCCCGCGCCAGAATTTCGCCGCTGGTGCGCATCTGCAAATACGTGGCGCCCACCGTGAGGAACATGCACAGGCTGACAATGCCGGCCAGCAGACCAAACGGGTTAAGCAACTGGAAGAAATTGCCGGTATAAAACAAGCGCAGATATTCATCAACGTGAAACGGAACGCCTTGCAGCAAATTGCCGAACGCCACGCCGATGACCACCGGCGGGATAAAACCACCGAGGAAAAGCCCCCAATCCCAAAGATTTCGCCAGCGCGGATCTTCAATTTTGGAACGGTACTCGAAACCGACCGGCCGGAAGAACAGCGACGCCAGCACCAGGATCATCGCGACATAAAAGCCGGAAAACGCGGCGGCATAAACCATCGGCCACGCCGCGAACAACGCGCCGCCCGCGGTGATAAGCCACACCTGATTGCCTTCCCAGTGCGGAGCGATGGTGTTGATCAATACTCGCCGTTCAGTATCGTTGTGGCCGATAAAACGCGTCAGCATGCCGACGCCCATATCAAAACCGTCGGTGACGGCGAAACCTATCAACAGGACACCGATCAGCACCCACCAGATTAAGCGTAGAACTTCATAGTCAAACATGGCACAGGCTCCTGTTTAATGTGCTTGCTGTGTAGCGAGTTTCGATTGCTCGAAATGATAACGGCCGGTCCTCAGGCTACTGGGCCCCAGGCGCGCATATTTGAACATCAAGTACATTTCCGCTATCAAAAACAGGGTATACAGTCCGCAGATAAGCCCCATGGAGAACAGGATATCTCCCGCGGTCAGGGATGAGTTAGCCACGGCGGTGGGCAGTATTTCGCCGATAGCCCAGGGTTGGCGACCGTACTCGGCGACAAACCATCCGGCTTCAATCGCGATCCAGGGAATAGGAATGCCATACAGCGCGGCGCGATGCAGCCAGCGTTTCTGGCCGATGCGATTGCGGATCACGCTCCAGAACGACAGGGTGATGATAAGAAGTATCAGCACGCCGCCAAGCACCATAATGCGGAACGAGAAGTACAACGGCGCCACACGCGGTATGGAATCCCGCGTGGCGTTTTGAATCTGTTCTTCCGTCGCATTGGCCACGTTATCGGTATAGCGTTTAAGCAGCAGACCATAACCCAGATCCTGCTTGACCAGATTGAATTGGGTAATCAATGCCGGATCGGTATTGCCCTGCCGCAATTCCTGCAACAACGCATAGGCTTTCATGCCGTTGCGGATACGAATCTGATGCTGCTCCATCAAATCCCGGATGCCGGTGACCTGACGATCCGTCGACCGGGTCGCGATAATCCCCAAGGCGTAAGGAATCTGGATGGAGAATTTATTGGTCTGCGCTTCCTGATTGGGAATGCCGAACAGTGTAAAGGAGGCTGGAGCGGGCTGCGTTTCCCATTCAGCCTCGATGGCGGCAAGCTTGGTCTTTTGCACATCCCCCATCTGATAGCCGGATTCGTCGCCCAGGACGATGACGGACAAGACCGCCGCCATGCCGAACGCCGCCGCGATGGCGTAGGAACGTTTGGCGAACGCGGTATCGCGGCCTTTCAGCAGGTAATAGGAACTGATGCCGAGAATGAACATTGCGCCAGTGCAATACCCCGCCGCCACGGTGTGCACGAATTTCACCTGGGCGACCGGATTGAGCACCAGATCGGCGAAACTCACCATTTCCATTCGCATGGTCTGATAATTAAAGTCGGAAGCGACGGGATTTTGCATCCAGCCGTTGGCCACCAGGATCCATAATGCCGATAGATTGGAACCCAGTGCGACCATCCAGGTCACTGCCAGATGCTGTGATTTGCCCAGCCGATCCCAGCCGAAGAAAAACAAACCGACAAACGTGGATTCAAGGAAGAAGGCCATCAACCCTTCAATGGCCAGGGGGGCACCAAAAATGTCGCCGACGTAGTGAGAAAAATAAGACCAGTTGGTTCCAAACTGGAATTCCATGGTCAGGCCGGTGGCTACGCCCAGAGCAAAATTGATACCGAATAATTTGCCCCAGAATTTGGTCATATCTTTGTAGATTTGTTTGCCGGACAAGACGTATACCGTCTCCATGATGGCGAGTAAAAACGCCAACCCCAACGTTAACGGGACAAACAGGAAATGGTACATCGCTGTTAAAGCAAACTGTAACCGCGACAGTTCGACGACATCAAACATATTGACTCCTTGCTCCTCGCAGGATGGATCCCACGTGCGGTAATCTGGCGCTTCGCGGTGACGAAGCAACACAACAACCCGCGGTGAATAATAAAGAGTTTATAATTTTTCCCGGTCTGTGATTTAGCGGGCAAGATGCTTTTGGCAAAGCCCTGGCCAGAGTTGTCACAGATGGTTTTTAATTAATCAGTCAACCAGATTTTTACAATCCATATACTACCCCTCAAATAAGCCATGATAAATAACTTTTTTCGTGATGGCGTTAAAGAAATGGCATCTCGATCAATCCAGTCTTATCAAAGCCCCGCCATAGAAATTGACTTAGCGCAATTTAGCCAGAATTAATCCATAAATGCTAAACAAGATTCTTTGTTTTAACGCAATATTTATTCAATCGTGTTAAAGAATAATTTTATTTTGGCTTGTCATGAACACTATGTTAATAGTATGTAATTATTGCGATCTTTAAATTACAAAAAAAGAAAATGTCATTCTTTCTTTTTTCTTTTTTAACACAGCTAAATTTAATAATGCTATAGGCTCATCTAAAATAGCCACTGCAAAATTGAATATTTGGAGTGAATGTAGCGGGAAAGTTTATTAAAGGTTGCCGTTAGCAGGGAAATGGGGTCTCTTGACCCCATTCGGCGTGTGCTCCCGATAGTCGAGCAGGCCAAGGCCCCTTACCAGGATTTGGCGGGTATCTGACTCACTTAACTTCGATCCCCGCTTATCCCATCAGCCTGAACTGCTGGTAAGGGTTTACTCTATTTGACTCATTTCAAACGGGACACCAGTGCGCCGCCGATTTCAGCCAGACTGCGAACCGTTGTGACCCCCGCCGCTTCCAAGGCCGCGAATTTTTCGTCCGCGGTGCCTCGACCGCCGGCGATAATCGCGCCGGCATGGCCCATGCGTTTACCTTTCGGCGCGGTAACGCCGGCGATATAACCGACAACCGGCTTGGTGACATGTTCTTTGATATAAGCAGCCGCTTCTTCCTCGGCGCTGCCGCCGATTTCACCGATCATGACGATGGCCTCGGTCTGGGGATCTTGTTCGAACAATTGCAATATATCGATGAAACTGGAGCCGGGAATGGGGTCGCCGCCGATGCCGACGCAAGTGGACTGGCCGAGCCCGGTATCCGTGGTCTGTTTGACCGCTTCATACGTGAGCGTGCCTGAGCGCGAGACAATGCCGATGCGGCCAGGCTGATGAATATGGCCCGGCATAATACCGATTTTGCATTCCCCCGGCGTGATGACGCCTGGGCAGTTCGGTCCGATCATGCGCGCGCTGCTCTGGTCCAGTTTGGCCTTGATCACCAGCATATCCAGCGTGGGAATACCCTCGGTGATGCAAATGATGAGCTCGATACCGGCGTCGATGGCCTCCAGAATCGAATCTTTGCAAAACGGCGCCGGAACATAAATCACCGATGCCGTAGCGCCGGTACTGGCTACCGCGTCGCGCACGGTATTGAATACCGGCAAACCGAGATGCTGGCTGCCGCCTTTACCCGGCGTGACGCCGCCCACCAGTTTGGTGCCGTAAGCCAGCGCCTGTTCGGAATGAAAAGTCCCCTGGCTGCCGGTAAAGCCCTGGCAAATAACTTTGGTATTTTTATCAATGAGTATGGACATTATTTCCCCTCCACCGCGGCAACAGCTTGTTGCGCCGCGTCGGTCAAACTGGTGGCGGCGATGATATTCAACCCGCTGTCGGCTAATGTTTTTCTGCCCAGTTCGGCATTATTGCCTTCCAGACGGACCACGACCGGCACGTTAACGCCGACTTCAGCCACTGCGCCGATAATGCCTTCTGCAATTAAATCGCAACGCACAATGCCGCCGAAAATATTTACCAACACCGCTTTGACGTGAGTATCGGATAAGATGATCTTAAACGCTTCGGTGACGCGTTCTTTGGTCGCGCCGCCGCCGACATCAAGAAAATTGGCCGGTGAGCCGCCATGCAGTTTAACGATATCCATGGTGCCCATCGCCAGTCCGGCGCCGTTCACCATACAGCCGATATTGCCGTCCAGGGCGACATAATTGAGTTCCCATTGGGCGGCTTGCGCTTCGCGGGCATCTTCCTGGCTGGGATCGCGCATCTCACGCAATTCGGGCTGCCGGAACAAGGCATTGCCGTCAGCGCTAAGCTTGCCGTCCAGACAGACCAGATCGCCCTGGCGGGTTATCACCAGCGGATTGATTTCCACCAGCGCCAGATCCCGTTCAAGGAATAAGGTGGCGAGACCCATGAAAATTTTGGTGAATTGGCCGATTTGCTTACCGGATAAACCCAGCTTAAAGGCCAGTTCACGTCCCTGAAAAGGTTGAGGACCGGTAAGCGGGTCGAGCGCAACCTTATGAATCAGATGCGGCGTTTCGGCGGCCACCTTTTCGATTTCCACGCCGCCTTCGGTGGAGGCCATGAACACCACGCGGCGGGAGCCGCGATCCACCACCGCGCCGAGGTAAAGTTCTTTATCAATATCGGTAGCCGCTTCCACCAGAATCTGATGAACCGGTTGGCCTGACGCGTCTGTCTGATAAGTGACCAGCCGTTTACCCAACCAATTTTCGGCAAAGGCGCGGATTTCCTCTTTGCTTTTGACGACTTTGACGCCGCCCGATTTACCGCGTCCGCCCGCATGCACCTGGCATTTTACCACCCATGGGCCAGCGCCGATTTTCGAGGCGGATTCTTCCGCTTCGCGGGGCGTGGCACAGGCAAAACCCGTCGGGGCGGGCAGACCATACCGAGCAAACAGCTGTTTTGCCTGATATTCATGTAAGTTCATGATGTTATTCCATTTAGTCTGGGAATGTCAGCGGCACAATGCAACCAGCCACTACTTAAAGGCCGTGCCCGTAGGCGAAAACCGTGTCCGCGTTTGTCGACAAGCTTTTACGAATGTCTACCGCCGTGGCGGGATGATGAGAGAGTAAACCGTCCGCGCCATAGATGGCGCGGATCAAGCCTCCAGGGATGGATTAACCGCATGTTTACGAACCAGCATCCCGCTCCGGAGCGGACACTTCTCCAGCAAACTCATACGGCTATGCCGTATGAGCATTTAACTATACATCCAACAGTAAACGCGTCGGATCTTCCAGCATTTCTTTAATGGTGACCAGGAAGCTTACCGATTCCTTGCCGTCGATCAACCGGTGGTCGTAAGACAAAGCCAGATACATCATCGGCAGGATGACGACTTGTCCATTGACCGCCATCGGTCGATCCTTGATGGCATGCATCCCAAGAATGGCGCTCTGTGGCGGATTAATGATTGGCGTGGACATCAGCGAGCCGAACACGCCGCCGTTGGTGATGGTGAAATTGCCGCCGGTGAGTTCTTCCACTTTCAATTTGCCGTCGCGGCCTTTTACCGCCAGTTCCTTGATGGCCTTTTCCACATCGCCCATGCCCAAAGCGTCCGCATCGCGCAATACAGGCGTCACCAGCCCGCGCGGCGTGGACACCGCTATACTGATATCGAAATAATTGTGATAAACCACATCCTCGCCATCGATGGACGCATTCACTTCCGGGAAACGCTTCAGCGCTTCCACCACCGCTTTTATATAGAAGGACATGAAGCCGAGTCGGATGCCATGGCGTTTTTCGAAAACCTCACCATACTGTTTACGCAGATCCATAATGGGCTGCATATTGACTTCATTAAATGTCGTCAGCATGGCGGTGTTGTTTTTGGCTTCAAGCAACCGTTCGGCGACGCGTTTGCGTAAACGCGTCATAGGCACGCGTTTTTCGCTACGGCCGCCGATCACGTCCGCACCGATATTGAGCGCAGCCGGAGCCTTGGCCGGCGCCGGTACAGGCGCGACGTCCGGACTCTTGGCCGTTTCGCCTTGATGCGCCAACTGTTTTTCCACATCTTCGCGGGTAATGCGCCCGCCAACGCCGCTGCCCTTGATATCAGCCGCGTTCAGATCATGTTCGCCAATCAAACGACGGATAGCCGGGCTGATCGCTTCGGTGTTGACCTCTTCCAGGCCGGCGGTATAACGCTGGGCCGGAGTGGATTCTTTACTCTGGAGCTTTTCCGTGGTTTCCAGGCCGCTGCTGTCGCCGGGGCGCAAGCGTCCCAGCACCTGGCGCGAGGTGACCGTCGCTCCTTCGTCCTCCAGCAGGGCGTCCAGCACGCCGGCCTCGGGAGCGGGGACTTCAAGCACCACTTTATCGGTCTCGATTTCGACCAGCACTTCATCACGCTGAACGCTGTCTCCGGGTTTTTTATGCCACGTGGCGACGGTCGCATCGGCAACCGATTCAGGAAGATCAGGAACCAGTATATCTACGCTACTCATTATCCATCCTTATATTTAATTAACGTTCAGCGCGTCATTGACCAGATTTTTCTGCTGTGTCTGGTGCACGGACAAATACCCCACCGCCGGCGAGGCGGAAGCCGGGCGTCCCGCGTAACGTAGCGTTGCTCCAAAAGAAATGACTTCCCGTAAATGATGCTGGCTACAGTACCAGGCGCCCTGATTCAACGGCTCCTCCTGACACCAGACAAAATCCTGAACATGGGAATAAGATTTTAACGCGGCCTGAACCGCCCGATGCGGGAACGGATAAAGCTGTTCGATACGCACGATAGCCACGTCTTGCTGACCATTTTTCCGACGCTGGTCAAGCAAATCATAATAGACTTTACCGGAACACAGCACGACGCGTTTCACGCCTTTGGGATCCAGCGGGTCGATTTCGCCTATCGCCGGCTGAAAACTGCCTTGCGCCAGTTCTTCCATTGAAGAAATGGCCAGCGGATGGCGCAGCAGGGATTTGGGCGACATGACGATCAACGGCCGGCGCATGGGGCGCAAAGCCTGGCGCCGCAGCATGTGATAAACCTGTGCCGGCGTGGACGGGACGCAAACCTGCATATTCTGCTCGGCGCACAACTGCAAGTAGCGCTCCAGCCTGGCGGATGAATGTTCAGGCCCCTGACCTTCATAACCGTGCGGCAACAGCATGACCAAGCCGCACATCCGGCCCCATTTTTGTTCGCCGGAACTGATGAACTGATCGATGACCACTTGAGCGCCGTTGGCGAAGTCGCCGAACTGCGCTTCCCAAATCACCAGCGTACGCGGCTCGGCGGTGGCATAACCGTATTCAAAGGCCAACACCGCTTCTTCAGACAACACCGAATCCCAGACCCGGAACCGGCCCTGCGAGTTATGCACATGGGCAAGCGGAGTATAGGTCGAGCCGTTTTTCTGGTTATGCACCACGGCATGACGATGAAAGAACGTGCCGCGCGCCGTATCTTCCCCTGATAGTCTGATAGGGATGCCCTCGTCCACCAGCGTGGCATAGGCCAGCGTTTCGGCGCCGCCCCAGTCAAAAGGCTTGTCGCCGGCCGCCATGGACGCGCGGTCGCTGTAGATCTTGGCCACGCGCGGCTGCATTTCGATCCCTTCGGGAATCTCGCTGATGCGCCGGGCCAACTCCTGCAACCGCTTGATATCCACTTGCGCGGGATAAACCTCATCCCATTCATGGTTCAGATAGGGCGTCCAGGTAAAGGAGTGCATATTCATCGGCCGCCACTCCTGCACCACACACTCGCCGCGATCGAGCGCGTCGCGGTAGAGGTTCACCATCTCGGTGGCGTCCTCCAGCGTGGCGATGTGATCGCGTTCCAACCGATCAGCATATATTTTGCGCGGCGTCGGGTGCTTTTTAATCTTATGGTACATTAGCGGTTGCGTTGCACTGGGCTCATCCGCTTCATTATGACCGTGACGACGATAACAAACCAGATCGACCATGACATCACGCTTGAAAGCATTACGAAAATCCAGCGCGACCCGTGTCACAAAGGCGACCGCTTCCGGGTCGTCGGCGTTGACGTGAAAGATCGGCGCCTGCACCATTTTGGCGATATCGGTACAATATTGGGTGGAGCGGGCATCGTGTGGATTGGAGGTGGTGAAACCCACCTGGTTGTTGACCACGATCCGCACCGTACCGCCCACATCGTACCCGCGCGCCTTGGACATGTTCAGTGTTTCCTGCACGACGCCCTGGCCGCTGATGGCCGCATCGCCATGCAGTGTGATAGGCAGCACCATGCGGCTGCTTTGCTCATTGAGATTGAGGCGATCGATACGGGCGCGCACCGAACCTTCCACCACCGGACTGACGATTTCCAGATGAGACGGATTGAATGCCAGCGCCAGATGAACAATACCGCCGTCGGTGTCCACATCGGAGGAAAACCCCTGGTGATATTTAACATCGCCGGTACCCAGATGTTCTTTGTGTTTGCCGGCGAATTCGTCGAACAGATCCTGCGGCTGTTTGCCAAGGACATTGATCAGCACATTGAGCCTGCCGCGGTGCGCCATGCCCAGCACCACTTCACGGGTACCGTTTTTACCGGCATACCGTACCATCTCTTTCAGCATGGGAATTAACGCATCGCCGCCTTCAAGGGAAAAACGCTTGGCACCGGGAAACTTGGCGCCCAGGTAGCGTTCAATACCTTCCGCCGCCGTTAATTCGCTTAAAAACCGTTTTTTCTCTTCCGGGCTAAAACTCGGCTGTCCCACCACCGATTCAATATGCTGCTGAATCCAGCGTTTCTCTTCGGTGTTGGTAATATGCATATATTCAGCGCCGATGGAGCCGCAATAGGTCTGTTTCAGCGCTTCATATAAATCAGCCAGTTTCATGGTCTCTTTGCCGATGGCAAAGGATCCGACATTGAAGGTCTGCTGAAAATCGGCATCGGTCAGATTATGGAAAGCCGGATTGAGATCCGGCACCGTTTCCTGTTTCCACAGCCCCAGCGGATCGAGGTTGGCGTGCTGGTGTCCTCGGAAACGGAACGCGTTGATTAATTGCAGGACTTTCACCTGCTTGGAATCGGTATCCGGATCGTTGACCGACGTCGTGTAACGCGAGGCGTCTTTCGCCAGACGACGGAAATAGTCCCGGGTTTTGGAATGGAGTTGATCAGGCCTGACCCCAGCGGTAGGGAGCTGTTTGAATATCGTGCCCCAGCTATCGTCAACAGAGTCAGGGTCCGTTAGATAATCTTCATAGAGCTGCTCTATGTAGGACTGGTTCGCTCCTGCCAGATAGGAGGAATCCAGCCAGGCCTTCATTGCGCCGTTCTGCATTATGATCCCTTAAGCTGTTTAGCTTCAGTTTTCGCCGTGGTTATCATGTAATCGGATAACGTTCGTGCGGTTCAACCGGTGAATTACCTAGCCACAGTCGGCTCAATAACCGGACCGAAGGAACCTTTGAAAAACGGCGATCATGCCGAGTCGCATTCACCGTTTTTCAGAGGCTTCCTTTTTATTTACTCCTCCTTTACTCTTCTGCTTTCACTCGCCTGTCCGCGCATCCCGCAATCGCGGCTATTGCCAATGCGCCGGGCCTGGCGGGCCCCGGCGCTGAAAAGCCCGTCAGGCGCTATGCTGCACCAGCAAGCTCTTGATATGTCCGATGGCTTTGGTCGGATTGAGTCCTTTCGGGCATACGTTGACACAATTCATGATGCTATGGCAGCGGAATACGCTGAAAGCGTCATTCAACTCCTCCAAGCGCGCAGTCTGCTCGGTGTCGCGGCTGTCAATCAGGAACCGGTATGACGCCAGCAGTCCCGCCGGGCCGACGAATTTATCCGGATTCCACCAATACGAAGGACAGGCGGTGGAACAGCAGGCGCACAGAATGCACTCATACAGGCCATCCAGCTTGGCCCTTTCCTCGGGACTTTGTAAGTGTTCCCGCGCGGGGGGATTACGCCCATTATTCAATAAATAGGGTTTTATCTTTTCATATTGGGCATAAAATTGCCCCATATCCACCACCAGATCGCGTACCACCGGCAAGCCGGGCAGCGGGCGGATGACGATTTTATTATTGCCCTTGCGCAAAGCGGAAATCGGCGTGATGCAGGCCAATCCGTTTTTGCCGTTGATATTCATGCCATCGGAACCGCAAACCCCTTCACGGCAAGAACGCCGAAACGCCAGAGTAGGATCTTTTTCTTTCAACTGGATTAAGGCATCCAGCAGCATCATGTCGTGGCCCTCTTCGACCTCCAACGCATACTCCTGCATGCGGGGCTTATCATCCTGGTCCGGATTATAGCGATAAACCGAAAATTCGACTTTCATTAGGATTATCCTCCGGTCTCAATAAGTGCGCACTTTCGGTGGGAACGCAGGACGCGATATCGGGTGCATATTAACTTCGCGCCGGGTCATGGTGTCGCTGTCGGGCAGATACAAGCTATGGCACAGCCAGTTGGCGTCATCCCGGTCCGGAAAATCGAATCGGCTGTGCGCCCCTCGGCTTTCCGTACGGTAATTGGCCGCCATGGCCGTGGAATAGGCGGTTTCCATAAGATTATCCAGTTCCAGGCATTCCACCCGCTGGGTATTGAACTCGGTGGACGTATCGTCCAGACGCGCATGCCGCAACCGCTCGCGAATTTCTTTTAGTTCAGCCAGCCCTTGCGCCATGGCGTCGCCGGCGCGAAATACCGAGAAATTATTTTGCATGCAGGCCTGCAACGCTTTGCGGATGGTTACCGGGTCTTCCCCGGTCCGATTGTCGTTCCAACGGTGATAACGCGTCAGCGAGGCATCGATATCATCCTGGACGGCGTCGCGGGACTCGCCCTGCTCAGCCAGGGATTCCTGCAAATGCATGCCGGCCGCGCGGCCGAAGACCACCAGGTCAAGTAACGAATTGCCGCCCAGTCGATTGGCGCCATGCACCGAAACACACGCTATCTCGCCTACGGCGAAAAGTCCCGGCACTACAACATCTTTACCGTCGGCATCCACCGTCACCACTTGCCCGGTGACTTTGGTCGGGATGCCGCCCATCATATAATGGCAGGTGGGGATGACCGGAATCGGTTCTTTAATCGGGTCCACATGGGCAAAAGTGCGGGACAGCTCCAGAATTCCCGGCAATCGGGATTCAAGCACTTCTTTACCCAAATGATCCAGTTTCAGTTTCACATGAGGACCCAAAGGACCTTCACAACCGCGGCCTTCGCGAATCTCAATCATAATGGAACGAGCGACCACATCGCGGCCGGCCAGATCTTTGGCGTTGGGCGCATAACGTTCCATAAAGCGTTCGCCATGTTTGTTGAGCAGATAACCGCCCTCGCCCCGGCAGCCTTCGGTGACCAGTACCCCGGCGCCAGCAATGCCGGTGGGGTGAAATTGCCACATTTCCATGTCTTGCACCGGCACGCCGGCGCGCAGCGCCATGCCGATTCCGTCGCCGGTGTTGATATGCGCATTGGTGGTGGACTGGTATATCCTTCCGGCGCCGCCGGTGGCCAAAATGGTCGCCTTGGCTTTGAAATACACCACTTCGCCGGTTTCAATACATAACGCACTGCAGCCGACAAAAGCGCCGTCCTGGTTTTTGACCAAATCCAGCGCGTACCATTCGGAGAACACCGTGGTATGATTTTTCAGGTTCTGCTGGTAAAGGGTGTGCAATAAAGCATGCCCGGTGCGGTCCGCGGCGGCGGCGGTCCGCGCCGCCTGTTCTCCGCCGTAATTGCGCGACTGCCCGCCAAACGGACGCTGGTAAATGCGGCCGTCATCCAGGCGGGAAAACGGCAAGCCCATATGTTCGAGTTCCAGCACTGCTTCCGGGCCGGTTTTACACATATATTCGATGGCGTCTTGATCGCCGATATAATCGGAACCTTTTACAGTGTCATACATATGCCACTGCCAATCGTCCTCATGGGTATTGCCCAAAGCCACGGTGATGCCGCCCTGGGCGGATACGGTATGGGAACGGGTAGGAAACACCTTCGAAACCAAGGCGCAGGACAGGCCCATCTGGGAAATTTGCAAAGCGGCGCGCATTCCCGCACCACCCGCGCCAATCACCACGGCGTCAAACTCTCTAACCGGCAAGTTCATTTACACACCCCACACCACAACGGTTCCATAAAGTAAATACACCATCAATACCACCACGATAGCCAATTGCAGCAACAGACGCAGCGGCAGCGATTTGATGTAATCCGTTAACACCTGCCACATGCCGATCCAGGTATGCACCAGCACGCAAAACAAGGTGAGCAGCGTAAAAACCTTGGTCGTGGGTAAAGTAAAGAAACCACGCCAGACGTCATAAGTCAGGGTATGCGCAAAAACCACAAAACCCAGAATATAGATGATATAAAGACAAATGACGATGGCGGAAGCCCTAACCAGCAGCCACTCATGGACCCCGTTACGCCCGAGTGCCGAAGCATTGCTTACCATACGAGTACTCCAGCCAGAATTGAAAGTACGACAGTGATCAAAAATGTAACATTTGCCGTCAATTTACCCATGGCAAAGGTTTCATCCAGGTAGCCGAAATCCATTAACATATGCCGGATGCCGCCTAGGGCATGATAGGCCAGAGCGGTTAAAATACCCCACATGATGAATTTGGCGACAAAGCTGTTCATCAGGTCGGCCGCTTGATTGAAGCCATCGGCGGAGGAAAGGGACAAACCCAGTATCCACAACAGGATACCGACAGCCACGAACATTATGACACCGCTTACACGATGAAGGATGGATGCTATTGCAGTAACGGGAAACTGGATCGTTTGCAGATCCAAGTTGACAGGCCTTTGTTTTTTCACGGTTTTGCCCACACAGCTATTATTATTTTTCCTTCCTCCGGCCCTGGCTGGTTCAGACAGCGTTAATAGACTTACTCAACACGTCATGTGCGAACAACAAAATCCCTTGTGCTTAAATGACGCGTAAAACGCTGGGTGCTCCTACTACAGGAACTTACGGAGACCTATACAAAGTATAGGGCTTTCACATAATGATTACAATTGCCCTACAATTTGTTTGGTAACATTTGGCTTGAATAGTGACTTGGCTCACGATTTTTACATTTATACCAATATTACTTAACCACATTGACATTAAAGCAACAATTTTATTACAAATAGCCTTCGAAATATGCTATAAATAAGCAATGTAATACTTGTGACTTCCGCCTCGCCAAAGTTTATGCAACAGTGTAAAACACACCTTGGCCTAAGGGGGTAAGGTGATTTTATTAAGTTAAAATGACTATCAATAAATCTTGAACAACCGAGGATCGCCGTTCCTTCATCCTGAACGGGAATAACTTGCACCATCCTTAAGCTCTGTACCCTGCGCATATCGTTAAGCCAGAGCTATGGGCTGACAACAAGCGCAAGGTCCCGCAGGCATGCCGGTACCCTATTGGTGTGAGATTTATCATATAAGCGCTAAGGAGAATGTAATGGCTGACAATAAAGCGACGTTAACCCTACCAGGCGAAGCGCCAATTGAACTCAATGTCCTGCAAGGCACATTGGGCGAAAAAGAAATCGATATCCGTACGCTGGGCAGCAAAGGATACTTTACCTTTGACCCCGGATACACATCAACCGCGTCCTGTGAATCAAAAATCACTTATATTGATGGTGATGAGGGCGTCTTGCTTCACCGCGGCTATCCCATTGATCAATTAGCTTTGCACTCAACCTTCCTGGAAGTGTGCTATATCCTGCTGAATGGCGAAACGCCCACCAAAGAACAATTTGATGAATTCCGTGATATTGTAACCCGGCACACCATGGTGCATGAGCAGATTACCCGCTTGTTCAACGGCTTCCGGCGCGACTCTCATCCCATGGCGGTATTATGCGGCGTCACCGGGGCGCTGGCGGCTTTCTATCATGATTCGCTGGATGTCAATGTGGAACGCCACCGTGAAATCGCGGCGTTTCGCCTGCTGTCCAAAATGCCGACCGTGGCCGCGATGTGTTACAAATACTCGATCGGTCAGCCCTTTATTTATCCGCGCAACGACCTGTCTTATGCCGGCAACTTCCTGCATATGATGTTCGCTACCCCCTGCGAGGATTATGAAGTCAATCCGGTGCTTGAACGCGCCATGGATCGCATCCTGATCCTGCATGCCGACCATGAACAGAATGCATCGACTTCTACCGTGCGGACCGCCGGTTCATCTGGCGCCAACCCCTTTGCCTGTATCGCGGCTGGTATCGCATCCCTGTGGGGACCCGCTCATGGCGGCGCCAACGAGGCCTGCTTGCGGATGCTGGAAGAAATCAAAAGCGTCGAACATATCCCGGCCTTTATCAAACGCGCCAAAGACAAGAATGACTCCTTCCGTCTGATGGGCTTTGGTCATCGGGTCTACAAAAATTACGACCCGCGCGCCACCGTCATGCGCGAAACCTGCCACGAAGTCCTGAAAGAACTGAAATTATCGGATGATTTGCTGGCGGTGGCCATGGAGCTGGAACATATCGCCTTGCACGATCCCTACTTTATCGAGAAGAAACTGTATCCGAACGTGGACTTCTATTCCGGTATTATCCTCAAAGCCATGGGGATTCCCTCAACGATGTTTACCGTGATTTTCGCCATGGCGCGCACCGTGGGATGGATTGCCCATTGGAAGGAAATGCACGACGATGGCATTAAAATCGCCCGTCCGCGTCAACTTTATACTGGTTATGATAAACGGGAATTCGTTTCCCAGATTAAATAATCTCATTTGCTAACGCCGCTTAACGCGGCGTTTAATTTCTTATCCCCGCATTGGAAAAGCGAGTAGTGATCATCGGCTATTCGCTTCCCCTCAAGACCATCGGATCTTATCGCAAACATAGCTTGGCTAAAGTTAAATACTCATTAAAATAAAAGTAATATAAAATTCAATTTCCGCTGCGTTCGTTTATGATTTAAATAGGTTTTGCATGTACTATGGTTCTGTTGGAAAACATGTCTATTTAAATATGGATATTCAATCATCTCAATTTTGTACTAACAATTGATTAATAATTTTAGAGTGGAATATGAATTCAGAATTAGAA